>Ga0209679_1001155_pt1 | contig 10891 bp, 9 predicted proteins | sample WorMetHEROISLAND_4_FD_187408 | JGI IMG/M metagenome (GOLD analysis project Ga0209679, IMG submission 187408) | Marine gutless worms symbiont microbial communities from Max Planck institute for Marine Microbiology, Germany - Olavius sp. 2 HERON... ...
CTGTACATTACGCACTACGGTAACAAATAGAAATCACACGAGGGCTAACTGGCCTAATCGTAAATTACGAATTACAAGTAGGAATTAAATAAAGCGTGTACCGCTAAACACTGTACAGTAGAAATGCATCTAACACTATACGTTCGTCGCAAATGAGACCCGTGACCGATGAGGTATGCACTATCACTATACAGTCAGCTTGCAAAAGGTGTCCGAATGCGGACGCAGACCCAATGGCCGATTGGCCGGGGTGTCCGCCCCTAACGTCGATACGCTCCTCCCACTCCAAACTGCCAAAATTGACTCAAATTCTAAAGTTCGCAGACTTTACCATTTTACGCCTGTATATTAATATTTCGGACCCCTTTCCGACAAACCCTTTTTTCTCAAGAAATCTGCAAGAGATCACGTCCGGGATATGGAGTGTGGCTGAAATTGAAGCGAGAGAAAGTGCGTGAAAAATCGCCGAACAAACCGTTAGAAGTGGACATAGGCAGACAAAGAAATGCATTTCTCACCTCCTATAAGTTGATCATGTTACTTTCACTCATGTGGACCATTGCCTTTATTATTTAAATGCTGCTGTGTGTGCTCCTTTTTACAGAGCGTCAGCACAGCTGCCCCGCATTAGCCATCGTCGGCATGTCCGTCCGGCCGTAGGTTCAGGAAATCTTCACCGACGGATATCCCAATGAATCTAGGCGGACATTATAGGCGTACAGTGTCCGAATAAAAGGTGGCACCAAATCTTTTCATTTTACGTACCACGTGTATTAATGAATAAAAAGATAACGGGTACGCGTGTTCTCAGAACTTGTGCGAACCAACGAAGTGTAAATTTAACCACCACAACTTTGCGCACTTTACTTCACGACGACGTAATTTTGACGTAAATAAACGACAATACTTTGGTTTTGTTTTGATTATCTCAAAAATCGTCAAAATACTATTGCTGCCAAAATTATATAGCAAAAATCGATGTGCATTAGTATTCTCAGTCTTAATCTAAAAAGGAACGTGTGCGAGTTTCTCGTGAGTGAAGAGTTCCTCAACGTTTATCAGCACGCGCAAATAAAAAAAACTGAAAACGATATCACCATAAAGCCGAGCTTTACTATACACGCATCTACATTTACTCTGCATTTATATGCCAGCAAACATCTTCTTGTCAAGTGTAGACCGATTACGTGCACCGATCTTTAATGTTCAGTTTGACGCGATCAACGAATTCGTTGTCGAACGCACGCAAATACAGGGGCGGTTCTAGCCCAAAAATTCTAGGGGGCATTGCCCCCCCCCCTCAGCTCCTTCATCACTGAGTCTATTTTCTCCGTTCTCCGAAACCGAAAAAAATACGAACTTCATATAGGCCTACATTTGAAATCTATTATTAGTAGGGTTGCCAATTCTGTAATGGGTTAGACCCAGAGACCTGTAGAAACGAGGCCCGAAGGGCCTACAGCGGGGGCGGGGTTCTTGGGAGGGGAGCAGCGAGCCCCCTCCCCGTCAGCTAGGGGGTCTGGGGGAGCGCTATAAGCTCCCCCAGCGGGGTCCGGGGCGGAGTCCCGGAAAATTTGCATTTTGGAACATTTTGAGACCTCATAAATCACGTCAGAACGGTCAGCTAGCTTTTGAATCTGGGGGCAGCAAGTGAATCTGGGGGCACGTACCCTCCCTGCCCAACGTAGATCCGCCCCTGCGCAAATAATCGACTCACTTCTGTACAACGCAGTCGCGGACAAACTGCAAGAAAACAGTTTACAGTAGCGCAGTCGAATAAAAACGTATTGTCGTCGGCGGTATACTGCACGGCTGTGGAAGGGTTCGTCCAATTAATTAAGTGAAAATATAAATGCTATTACATACGAAGTGTATGATACGTCAAATATGTTTGATGAGCGGCAATGTTGTCTCCGTTATGACGACAGCAAGAACTGAATATGAAGACACTGACCAACGTATCCAGACCTTAATAGTTAGCAAGGCCAGAAGACGCAAGGCCAAAGCCAACGCCAACGCCAAGCCCTAATATCATTAGCTGGCATAGGCGTCGCCAGCTATGAGACACTGGCGCATGTGCCCCCCCCCCCCTCGACTTCCAACTGCATGGACGTGTGTTTACGGCTTTGTTGTTTCAGTTTTAATATAACTCGAACTCATTGTCGACGTCGTTTCGCATTTCACACGCGAATATGCAGGCCTATAGCTTTGTCACTGTTTACTGCATGAATTTCATAATATTTTTGTGTCACCCTTAAATTATTTTCTTTTAGCTTCGTGCCGCCCCTCGCACCAAATCCTGGTGACGCCACTGCTAGCTGGAGCGATAATTTGTAAACTAGAATGGTCACGCTAATGCCACCGGATTTCATTTTTGAGCATGAGCAACGCTAGTCGTTTATTGTCTTCTGCAGAAAAGTTATAGATAACCGTCGAAGAAAATCACATATAACACAACTTGGCCTAGGCTATAAGCTCAAGGCAAAGGCCAACGCCAAGGCTTGGGTATCAAGGCCAAGGCCTTGGGCTCGGCCTTAGGTTCTAAAGCCAAGGCAAGGGCAAAAAATTAGCCTTAAGGCCAAGGCCAAGGCCAGGGCCTACCATGCGGTACAGGATGCAAGTGGATAATACAATAACAGATCAGTTGTGGTATTTGTGTGATATGTCATTAATGGTGCCACCATTTATATGACCGTTATGTCAGTTAACACGGCGATGATAAAACTCTGAAACAAAGATGAAGATTTACAAAACCGAGAGCAGCGACAGGACAAGACCGAAGTGTGCGAGACCGAACGAGGCCACGACGGTCTCAAGACGAAAACACTGATGTCCAGCTTAAAGTCTCAAACGGTTACGTACTTAAGCGGTCCGCACAAGTGCAATACAACTACAATACAATTGCAATACAAGAATTTTTTCTTGTATTGTAGTTGTATTACATAAGAATCTTTATTCACCATGAATGGTAGAAGAAAATAATTACATAATGAAAAAATAAAATATGGAAAAAAGTAAATATGCATACATCAGTGTCCACTCTGTCAAACACAAACTTAACTAACACTTGAACTGTAGCCTACAAGAACAAGAATCAATCAATCATATCACAGTAGTATATATGTGTAAATTATCATAAAATTTCTTTTCAAATTTCTGTGCACGTTTTGACGTTTTGTGCAATACAACGCTGCAATACCAGTTTTCTACAAGTTGCAGAAAACTTGCAGGCTATTTGAATCAGTTGTAAAAACTTGTATTGCGCTTGTGCGGACTGCTGCAATACAACAAATTTTGTGTTATGTTATTGTAGTTGTATTGCACTTGTGCGGACCGCTTTACGGTAATAATCACAACTAAGTGACAAATGCATTGCCAGTGCGCGTATGCTCTGTGCAGCCACAGAATACACAGGATGGTCAATAAAATGTAAGCCGTAAAAATTCATAATTTCATAGTCAAACGTTGACCAATTTTCAGAAATTCTTTCACTGGCACACTCAGCAGCATATTTTCAACAATACAGCGACTATTAAAGATCTCACCACTCCTCAAACGTGTCGCTACACTATATTTGAAAAGCTGACAATAATATTTCGTAAGGTAGTGTAGCGACGCGTTTAAGGTGTGGTGGGATCTTTAACATTCATTTCATTGCAAACTTATTACTTAACCAGTGAAAGAATTTTTAAAATCGATCGATATCTGAGTAAGTTATAACAAAAACTTTTGGCTTACTTTTTTGGACCATCCTGTACTTGTGGCGCAAAAACGTGACTAGACAAGCTTATATATTCACTGCAACAGATGCTCGTTTAAACACTAAAATTCTGTCGAAGCACGATTGGTTCAAACCGACTGTGCACGACGAACGGTCACGATGCTCTGAACGTGAAGAAATAAAAGAAAATTTATATGCAGTCGGTTTTATAAATGCTCAAAAAACAATATTATATTTACATTTTAAACTAGAAGTAATTACTCAGAATGTCGGCGAATGGAGCAAGTGACACAGCGTGTCGTAAGGGTATCGTACTATATGTTATTACTGTATTACGCCCCTGTGGAACATAATGATACGGGCGGGTCACAGCTGGCAAGGATAGCAATACCGAAATTCGAACCCATTATCGATGCATTGCAGTTAGAACGTTTGTCATTTTCAGATCCTGTCTGATGCCGTAGTCACAAGTGCCGTACTTGTGACTACGGCATTAGACAGGATCTGAAAACGACAAACGTTCTAACTGCAATACATCGATAATGGGTTCGAATTTCGGTATTGCTATCCTTGCCAGCTGTGACCCGCTCGTATCATTATGTTCCACAGGGGCGTAATATAGTAATAACATATAGCAGTAACAGCCAATATTTGATCACTAAGCCGAACCATCAACCAAAGTAATTATAGTGAAGTTTGCCAGTTTTCGGAGTATTGTGCACAGAAGCCAAAATCTACATGTAGACTATCGAAAATATGTTACAAAACCAGTAGACCTACAAATAATTCACTTTTCTTAAGTTTATTGTATGTGCCAAATGACCGCAGATCGCACAAATTTGCATCTAATTGTAAAAGCTTTCGAGAAACTGTGCAACCCTGCTCCTCCTCCGTCTAATCTAAATTTCTGTAGGAGTGCCCCTCCAAAAAAGGCTGGATCAGCCCCCAATTTCTGTCACGAAGATAAACCGACCGCTACAACATTTTCATTTTCGCGCCGACGTATAACAAAAAAATAATCTGGAGTCGTTTTGCCGAGACTGCAACGCCTCCGACGGAACTCTGCTGTCCAAGCGTTGGTCCAACGTTGAATCAACGTTGAGAGATGCATCCATGCTGGATGCACGTCTCAGTGGCAGACCGTCTGTGCCTGATCTAGCTGGTTGGTTCCCGGCGGACAGCTCAGGCAGCGGTCGGTAGCATGGTCGTAGTAGGTGCCAGGACCACACGGCACTGAAACCACAGCAAAACACAACACCAGGTACACAGCAGGCCGGTAGAATATGATTGTTAAAACTTAGGTTTTTCCAGCCCCGGTATACAGGTATCTGAACAATAGCGTTAACAGTGCAAAATCTGCGATAACGTAACTGCAAAATCTGACCGGGTCCCGGAAAACCTGTGAGGCCCCTGAACTTCTGTAATTTGCTCCAAGTGGCCTAGTGGTTACAGTATCGGACTCGTAACTTTCAGGCTGCGGTTCGAATCTCACCGCGGGTCATTTGCAAGCAACTTGCATAAGTTGCTAACCTACTGTGCGCTCAGACCAACTCAGCCTCCTACTCTCAGCGGGGCAGAAAATGAGTAGTAGCTTATGGGCTACGGAGTGAAGAGCCACTGTGGCTGATTGGGGCGGTGGTATGTCTGCGTGAGGCTCCGCGGGTCCAACTGTTCGCTAGCGCAGACAATGTATGTTCGCAAAATGCGCTGCGGTATCATTAGCTCATGCCAATCAACTGCCACTTCCGAGACTGATAGTAAGTACACATTATCTCTATTTTTATGCGAAGTAATGGAAATTGAGCTTTCTTTTTTCCAGATGCGGAGGCGTGAGAACCGTGTGTCTTCCGTTCCATTACACTTAAACAGCTGCTCATCAAACCAGCACCGCTAATCATAATCAGAAAACGTGCAAAGATTTAACGAAGCTGTTACCACAGAGAAGAATGTCGGAATTAAATTCAAAGCCGATTCCACAGACTGTTCTCAGCGGTGCCTCGGTTAAGCTGTCCTCGACCTCGGTCACGAGACCCTCGAGGGAGCGCTCTAACTGGGCCAACCGGAAGTTGCCGGTGCTCAGCTGGTCCTCGACGTCGTCGTAAACAGTCCGCAGCCAGTAGACGGCGCGGTGGTAGTCGTCCGGCCACGGCGAGCTGTCGCCGAGTAGCCGCGTGGCGAGGCTGAACTGGACGGCGAGAACGGGCGGCGACGGCGGCGACGTGGACGGCGACGGACCGCGGCGCGACTTGCGGTCCTGGAAGTGCCGTCGCCGGCGACGTCGACGGCGCGATCGCAGCGCGGCTTCTTCGGGCGTGCGCGACCGCCGCCGCCGTCGCTTCCGCCTTCGACGGCGATGCCTCGGCCGGTCAGAGGCCGACTGACGGCGACGGCGTCGACGGACGCAGCTGGCGGACACGTTGTCGACGATACACCCGGTCGGTATAGTTGAGCACGTGCCATGCGTGGCGATGCGTGCCTTAAGATAACCTTGTACAGCGGCTCTTACGTTGCCGACTAGTTCTGAGTCCGAACAGTTAAACTGTATTTCGTATAGTAACTCTGACAGCAGGATGACTTCGTACGGTCGTCGCGGCACTGTACATCACAGAGTCAGAAACAGCAAAGGGTTAACACTATAACAAGCTAAATTACTACTAGCAAAATTAACAACTACAAATAAAACTAGAAGGAGCCCGTGATTAAATTTTTACAGAAACATAGAGGTTTTAGCACAACCAACTCAACTTTTCTATGGACTACGGTGTGTATTACATTGAATGACCCTGAATGGCCGTTTTGCATTAAATTCTGTTTTTGCGCCGCTATATGTAGAGCCCTGACGCGTGGCATTCGGATCTTGGCTACTCTTACACTAAAAATAACTAAAAAGAGAAACGAATGGGGAACTAAAAAGAAAACTAGAAAAAGTTGCACTCGACGAGTGCTGTGCGCCTCCGCCGCGATGGTGTGACCTTGAACTTTGACCTTTTGATCCATAAACGTAATCAGGTCATCTGTGTCCCAAGATGCACCAGTGACAAAAGTTTGGCGAAAATCCGTCAACAGACACTGGAGATATCGCGGAAACATAAAACTACCACGTGAATCACGGACGCACGGACGGACGGGCGGACGGACGCACGCACGCACGCACGCACGCACGGACGGACGACCCGAAAACATATAGCCTCCCCCTCCGCCGGCGCCTACCGGCGGCGGAGGCTTAAAAACTGAAACATAAACAAAACATTTGAGCGTTGAACAACTGACAAGCAGTCAAGTAATCCCAAAAATCAGTCCGCAGGAGATAATGCAGCGGCACGCCGATCAACAGCGTACAAAAGTATGGGCGTGTGGACTTTGGACTTACTGACCGACGCAACTGGGTACTCTGTCAGTCGGCGTCCAGATTCCGATGTCACGGCGGCACTGGAACTGGTCGGCGGCTGTCAGCTGGTTGTCAGCAGGTCGAGGCAGCGTCAGTCCTCGTGGACAGACCAGACGACAAGTCGTCACGTCGTCCACCTCGTTGCTACTGCCCGCCGAACACATCACCAATCCTCGTGCCGGCGGCTTCAGACTTGCGCATCGATCCACTGCAAATATCCGTCGAATTTGCTTCAACATTACTGCAGTAGAATCATAGGCGACGTTAGGGCTTTAACATTCACTTATTTCCCATCCTTCTTTCTCTTACCCCCACTATCAGCAGGCCAAAACCTTTCTCCAGGGGCGTCCATCCCCAACGGCAAGGAAGCAGACTCTCTTCTTGCTTGGTTGGTTAAACTGGGCTCTGACGTAGGATCTACAAATTTCCTGTCGAATTTCATACAGTGTGCACAAGTGTCCGCTTTCATGTGTTTCTTTGGTATTTTTATTGCATTTTCAAAAAAAATATTGCAATGTTTTGTGCAACATCAGGCACAGATAGAAAGAGTGTGGGCTTTGCCAATTCCTGATACAGCCTTATACAGGGGCCGGTCCAGAAAACCGTTTTCTTTTTTGGAGCATATTGGACAGAAGTCGCTGAAAGGTTTTACCACCCTCAGTCAACTAGGGGGTCTGTGGTCTGGGCAATTCATACGTTATCTTACGCAATTCAACTTGCGTTTTAATACATAGTGGAAGCAGATTGGCAATGTTTATAAAAAAAACGAAAAGAAACTATAACTGGGGTTGGTAATGTAACGTTGCATGACCAGACCACACTCAATCAAGCGAACGTAACAAGCGAGAAAAATAAAAAGAGAGAAAGAAATAAAGAACACACAATGCAAATATATCTTAAATTAAATTAACCTTTCTTCTCCAACTGTCAATGTGCACGATTTTCGTTCCCCTGTTTTTCCAGGATGCGGGCTACGTAATGCTGTTATGGCGTGGTACAGATTATTGTATAAAATTTGATCAAAATCTATCAACCCGTTCTGGAGTTATCGCGGTAACAAAGTTTTATACGTGACCTTGGGCTGACCTTGACCTTAGTGACCTTATGGACGCCCAAACAACACCATAAAAACACTCTCACCGAAGCAACACTTCATAAATAAGGAAGAAAAATAAACAAAATATGCATCACTTTCATTTACTTTGCACTGGTCTTTGTTTTATTGAGAGACTAAAAAGTGGAAGTTTGGTACTCATTCCCACTGCAGAAATGGGTAAGCGTGCCCCTTCTCGCTAGGGTTAGACCTAGGTTTACGTTAAAGATCGGATACACCGTACAACTTACCTTGGACGTGTACGGTGAAGACGCAATTGGCGACGGCGCGATCTCCAAACAGCGGGTCTCGAGCGGTGCACGTCACTACATGCCGCCCTACGGCCAGCCGCCGAGTTCTACCGTCGACGAAGTGACTGCACCGCGCCACCAGCGAACCAGCGCTCGGCGTCATTGCTGACCGAAATGATATATCTGGACGTGCGACGAGCACCGGCCTTCCGTCGCGACTTGTATACACTAGAGGACCACTAGGACAGGACTCCATCAGCGGCGCTAATATTTCTGCACGGAATAACACGCACCAATCAAACAATTAACACACAATAAATAAATACATACATACATACATAACCTAGAAAACGTGCAATGGATTAGTAACCCTGCAAATCGGTGATCCGATCCGTGGCGCCACCTGGCGAGTGGGTTTGAAAAATGATAGGCATCCCGGTATCGCCACTGCTGATACTGTGGCAAAGGATGACTGTCGGAGGTGGATAGCTGGAAAACGGTACATCCCTCAGCAAAAATCACCTAGGTAAGGCACATCTGTGGGGTGTCCACCAGTGACCAGGGGATAGAAAGAGTGTGGGCGTCGCAGAACGTTTTTCGTGACCGGTAGCCTCATCACAAATAGGGTAACCTAAAAAGAGGGTTTTTTTTCGGGAAATTCGATCCCTTAATGGAAACTTTTCTGGAATATGAAATCATGCGTCGCGAGCCACTACCTGGATACGTGTTCTGGGAAGTTTGGCGGAAATCGATCCAAGGAAAGTGGCAGAAGTGGTGCGTCGCTCACGTCACAAAAAAACAACGCCTCTGCGACCCATTTTTAGCGCTGTCTCTGAAACCCATAGCGCGATTTCGCTGGAGACGTGCAAGGCTTAGCTTTTCAGGCCTCAACCCCACCTGCCAAGTTTCATCCAAATCCATCTAAGTTTCCGAGATTTATTAGCAAAAACAACGTTCCAGATCGTTACGATATACCATCGGAGATCGGATCGCCAATAATAAATCAGTATTTTTAGAGTGGCTTAAGTAACAGATATATCGCTACTTCCACTAACTTCTGTCTTCTGCCAAATGACAGGTTTATGACATTCTCAAATGTACCACGTGCTCCTCATCCTCTTCATGGCTTTGTAAGTTTTACTGGAGATGTATGTTACTACTACTACAAACTACTACTACAAAATACTATTACTACTACTACTACTTTGCTTTCGATTTGTGTTTAACCGACCGTTTTTTCCTGGAGTTATTCGAGGTTAGATTTGATTTCTCAAGAAAGCAAGAAAGGGATTATTGGAGTTAACTTTCTACAGGCCGAATGCCCTTGAGTGGCTGAAACAATAGCGCCAAAGGACCGAAGGTTCAGCGAAATACTGAAACATGCTGCCACTCAGCACTATCAAATAACTGCTAAAAGAGTTAATAATATCTTTTAACTAGTGGTTGACCTTGGCAAGTGGGCGTGGCATCGGACCACTGCGTGAGCCCAGTGATGTTGGTGTAACAAATGATGCGGAAGCTGCCCATCAGCTGGTAGCCATGGTAACAGCCGAACGCGCACGAGCTGCCGTGAGCGTGGATAGCAGATGAACAGTCACGTGAGCCGTGGATTGGAGTTCCCGGATCAGGACATGTCATTGCTGTCAACAACAACAACGACAACAACATAAATTACTACTACTACTACTACTACCACTACTACTACTACTACTATTACTAATAATTATTATAATCATAATCAACTATCATATAGAGGTTTAAAGTGGCATAAATATCGTCACGCTACAAAAACGAACTGAAAAATTTAGAAATAAATACAAGGAATATTATGCAATAAGATAGACATACATTTGCCTACAGTATGTAGAATGGGTTAGATTAAGTATGCTACATTTTGTTTCTTTCACTTTTCGTTACTATGCACCAATATTGTATTGTATTTTATTGTATCGGCCTAAGCCGATACATTGCAATTACCAACTTGCCCATTATAGCGGTTTTTGGCGAATATCTCCGTCAATTCGTAATCGATTTAAACCAAATTTACAGTCATAGTAGTGTGCCAAAAACACGTCTCCGTGAATTTTTTGAGCTTTTTAGCTCAAGCGGTTTCAGAGCACGGCGCCGCCTCGATTTTTTTTGCCACGTTGTGTCTGTCACGGTCTAGCGAATCCCACGACCTCCTCACACTAGCATAATTTGGCTTAATTAACGTGTTTACTGTTCGAAGGAATGCCCGACGTCTACATGTACAAATCGAAATATTTCTATCGTGGGCGTAGCCAGAATTGAAAAACCTGAAAATTTCGCATTTTGACCGCATGCGCCCGCGCGGCAGCATATCGACATCAGCAATACATTTCATAATTTCAAAAATGGTTTCAGCAGTTAGGGCAGATGCCACAGAAGTGCCCATGCCCAAGGACAAATCCTCTAGC
>Ga0209679_1001156_pt1 | contig 10891 bp, 8 predicted proteins | sample WorMetHEROISLAND_4_FD_187408 | JGI IMG/M metagenome (GOLD analysis project Ga0209679, IMG submission 187408) | Marine gutless worms symbiont microbial communities from Max Planck institute for Marine Microbiology, Germany - Olavius sp. 2 HERON... ...
TTCTGGGTATTTGCTATAGCCCATAAGCTACTACTGATTTTCCGTCCCACTAAGAGTAGGAGGCTGAGTTGGCTGGAGCACACAGTAGTGCAAGTGACCCAGCAAGATTCGAACTCGCAATGTGATAAGTACGAGTCCAATACTCTACCACTAGCTCACTTGTAAATTTAATAATCAGTGCCGACACCAGTGAAAGCAGAAGACATTCATTGAGAGTTTAAACAACATAGCAGTATACACATACCTGCGAAACAGTTGCTACATATTTCCGGAGGGTGGTTGATGAAATATCATCCGGATGTTTCAAGCCTGGACAGGCATTGACAATGCAGCGCAACTCGGTATTGCCCGACATTGGTGTTTCCGACTGCATCCGCGCAAACATGTACGGATTTGCATCCGGAACACCAACTTCAGAACGATACTTCAGAAGTGCATCTAATGCAACCTTTGCATCTGGTGGTATCAGTACAAATGCATCGACATTCTTTCTAGACTTGCCGGCAGCAATTACCATGTCCATCCTGCAGCCACACATAAAACTATTGACTCACACACACAAACACACACACGTGCACACATGCCAAAAATAATGATCAACATAATGATAAAAGATATATGGCAGGCTGCCAGTGAGGCCAAGGCCCATCAATGCCGGATACCCTAAATACGCCCCTGGTGACCTCTAAGCTCGCATGTTAAAAAACTTTAAACCCTTATGTTCTCCCATATAACGTATTTCTAGTTTTCACAGCAAGTTTCTACAACGTATTAAACAGAAGATCTGTCTGACTCACAAACAAAACAGTATGCAAGTAATATATGATTCAAACCTGTCAGCAAAAACGGCATCTGTCTTTGACATCGCCATACGTATCTCGCCATTCTCACGACTATGCCACTGAGGCCGCTCAACATAATCTTTAACTTTCATGTCTTTGACCTCAGCACGCCTACGCTTGTTAAATATAATTAGTCTCGTCATCACCAGCTTAGCTAACAGTGTCCACTCATTTGCTGCCTTGTGTTCTTCCAGTCTGCTGAGAACTTGACGAGTTTCTGATAAAATATAGTCTCTCAGCTTCACCAAGTCCTCAGTCACCGGAATCGTTGGCATTTCAGTTCTTCTTTTCTGGTTTCTCATTTTCTCTCCTTTGCTATTCACCCTATAATTCCATTCTCCTCTGAAAACCTCTTTAAACTGCCTCGTTTTGTCAGCTTCTGCAGCATCACCTATCTTAATGCACTTGGCAATTTTCATCGCCACTGCATGTATCAATGCATGTCCGATGGCTCTTCCAAGGGTTAATGACGGTTTTTCGTCATCATATGACATTTTTTTTGCACACTGTACCAACAAATCCATGTGTTCTGGTCTAAGAAGACTGTGCAGATCTGCTGTAGGTATAACTTCTCTGCATTCTATCACCAATCGTGCCAAAGTTCTTGCACCTTGGCTAACTCTATGCACATCACTGATCTTCTGACTGTTCTTTGGGCCTAGTGACTCAGCTCGTAAACATGCATATCTGCGTATGAGTGCATCTCCTTGAACTACCTGCTTAACGTCATCATCTCTCATACGTGCCATAACATCTTGCAAGTACTCTTCATCATCACCACAGATCATGCCCGACAGTAATGTTCTTGACTGCGTCACAGCATACCCAAACTGTTTTCTTGAATGCTCTTTCATCGCTTTTTCTTTCTGATTTGTAGCTCTCTTCTTTACACACTGCTTGTAGTGATGCCACAATCTTTTTCTCAAAACAAATTTATGGCATTCAGCACACGGTGAGTACTCCGAAGACTGGTGTTGATTCCGTCCTTGTGTTCTGTGACTAACGACTATCTTGCCATCACCTTTCTTCAACACAGCAACATTGTGCTGTAAATTGCCTTCGTTTGCCAACAAAGTTAAAGCATTCCTACGTTGTCGTGATCGCTTCTCCATCTTCAGAATTTCTGCAACTCTCTCATGACGTTTGTGTACTGTTAACAAATGTCGCGATATTTTACACTGTATTGCCTTATTACAGAAGACACAAAAGTGCATTTTATCGTAAACTTCTTTACAACCACTTTTCGGTTTCTGCTTGCTGTAGACCTTTACTCGAGATGGACTTGTGATGCTATCTCTAGTGTCTGAAACATCTGATTCTGCTGATTCTGCTGCAACTGAAACAGCCTGTGGTTCGTCTTCTGCAGGTGTCATCACTTCACCACAAGGCCCTGCTAATTCTGCTGCAACTGAATCATCCTGTGGTTCATCTTGTGCCGATAGAAATTCTGCAGGTGTCATCACTTCATCACAAGGCCCTGCTGCAACTGAATCATCCTGTGGTTCATCTTGTGCCGATAGAAATGCCACGGGTGTTATCAATCCATCACAGGGCCCGATGAGATGTATTGTACTAACACCCAGAGTTGACAGATTGAAGAGGCAGCTAAGGTCTGCCAATGGCAGTTCCATCAACTCGGGTGCCAGCTCAATCTCATCGGGCTCATGTGTATGCTGCAACAACCATGCACACAGCAACAAAGTTAGTTTCATGGAAAGTTAATATTAGAACACTTGCACAATGGTAGAACAAGAAAGCCATGCTGTCGCAAGGAAACCGTGCAATGCTGTAGCTGTTCGTGTGAAGTTCGTCGACATCATTCAGTACGTTTAACATTAGCCAGACTTCGAAAGCACGTACCGGCGCAAAACAGAATTTAACGCAAAATGGCCATTCAAGGTCACTCAAGGTCACGTGTTTTGGGGTCAGTGGAAAGATGATAAAGTACTGTACTAAGTAAATAGTAATACTATACCGGGTGGCGCAAAAAAACGTCCCGAACATTCGCAGGTGTTATACAGCAGTGTTATTGACCGATTTTTAAAATTTCTTCACTGCTACATTTAGCAGTAAATTTGCAATAAAGTAATAGTTAAAAATCCCACCACACCTAAAATCGCGTCGCTACACTACCTTGTTAAGTATTGACTTTCAAAAATCGAACATAACCAACAGCGCGGCAAACATCCACCCAAATTTTTGTTATAACTCAGTCAACGGTTGGTAAAATTTACTTATTTCTAAACTAGCAGTGTTATAGGTCAAAGATCAGATGACAAGTGGCTTGTTCACCTTGCAACAAGATGGTGCTCCTGCACACCGGGCTCGAGAGACTGTGCAGCTGCTAAACGAGCGAACAGATGCCCGACTTATGGGACCCAAGATCTGGCCACCCAACTCTTTTGACCTAAACCCAGTGGATTATGGAATCTGGGGACTATTACAGGAATGTGTTTACAGTAAGTCCATTCGTGATCTAGAGGAATTTAAGTAACGACTGGCGAACACGTGGGCTAATGTGAAAAAAGTGTCGTTGACAAGGCTATCGAACAGTGGTGGCGAAGGTTGCAGGCCTGCGTCCGTGCTGAAGGACGAAATTTCGAGCATCTGTTGTAATGCTATCATACATTATTACTGTCATAAACTGCTGAATACATAAGAACATGGGTTAACTTAGCATTGACTGAGTTACGACAAAAAATCTGTGTACATGTTTTATTGTTGGCGTGCTGTTTGTTAGGTTCAATTTTTGTAAACCAATATTTCACGCGGTAGTGTAGCGACGCATTTTAGGCGTGGTGGGATCTTTAATGATCATTATATTGCAAATTTACCGCTGAATGTAGCAGTGAAGAAATTTTAAAAATCGGTTAATAACTCTGCTCACAACGCATGCGAATGTTCAGGACGTTTTTTTTGCGCCACCCGGTATAATAAAATCGGTCTCATTTCCTAAGGTTCTGACGATGTAATGCCGAAAGCACTGAAATCGACGTTTTTGTGAAACATTTGCACATCATGCGGCAGGCTTTGATTTTTAAAATAATGTTCCATACCCTTCAGTTATTTGCACACTTCTTTGTTGCCTACATTACATGTTTACATGTGACGTCACACGTTAGGAACCAGGTCAACTTGCTGACCTCTTTTCTGATTGGCTAGTAGGCAATGCATCTGGTTCTCTATGCCCCATTGTATCACTTTGCCCCACCAAGGCACAGGCATAAAATCTACAGAAAACTTACATAAATCTTGAGAACCACCGCGAATATCCGCATAAAGCATATATTGCCAGAATTTAGAGGCAGTGGGTAACATCATCGTCGCTCATAGCATAGTTTATCTTCATTCAAATTTTCGTTGTGGGCTCTGAAAGACGCACGTGTTTTGAAGCACAGTGCATAATGACCCTTCAAGGTCATCCAAGTTCGTTGATTTTGGCACCAGTCGAAAGCATGTATGCGATTTCCTATTGGTCATCAATAGTAACCTTGGTCCTATCTTCCCCCGTTTCAGAGACATTGCAGGTTTCCCGAGAAGAGCGACCCCACCCCTATTCCACCCTCACTTTCGGGGTGTTCCCTTTGGACTAGATTGCCAATGTTGAGGCTCTGAGGAGCGAAGACCTAAGCTAATTATTTGTGTAATTAATTTCGAACTAGTCCAACTTATATGCCCACGATACATCAACTTCACAGACAGACGGACGGACAACTAACGATAGCAATAATGCGCTAGCACTATGTGCATCGCACAGTAAAAACTAAGAAATACGTTCTGCAAACACTACTTTATTAGTGCTTGAGGATGCAAATTAGTTTGCAACTTTCATAGCAATCCTGCTGACAGACAGACAAATCAACGAGCTCAGACGAAGACATTTACTGGGAGGAGGTAACAACAACAGCAATTCCCAATCGTTACCATTATACTTCTGTCCAAATAAAACTTCAATTGTCAACATAAAATTGTATAAACACACAGACAAGCATTTACTGAATTAACACAACGTGTCACAGAAATCCAGTCAGCCATACCATATCATCTTCACTGTCGCTGTAATCCACAAGTCTGTAGTCAGCGGCTCGACTGAGCATCACAGGACTGGCCGTAGATGTAGCCACCATTGGAGCAATGCAAGTGTTTTGATGGACTTCTACCACATCTACAATATGATTAATATTTCAAAACGTGTATATACACCATATACGGTTTTCTATACACAACTGTAACACATTTAAGTATATTTTCATAATTTTTGGTCCAAATCTTCCTGATACACCACTGTACTAAAAACTTATACAAAAAGCTCAGCTACCACTTAGAAACAGGGCATCAGCAATGCATTTCTTTGTACAGTATGCTGTGTTTCCCAAGTCCAGCTTCTGTACCAGCCGACTTGCAGCAGGCAGTTGCATTGAGCCACTGTGCAGAGCCTTGCTAAAGTTTGAGTTCCTGAAAATTCCCCCGTCACTACTATGGCCATACCTTCCAACATCAACAACTAAAAAGCAGTAATGTGGCGCTCCGTACAGGACTGGTTGGACTGGCGTCAAGTTGACCATTGAATGCCACTTACACAGTATTATTTAGTCCTTCGCCGCCTTTCCACTGACCCCAAAATACATGACCTCGGATGGCCATTTTACGTTAAATTTTCACTGTTACAAACTGCGGTCTCAGCAATTATGTTACATACTTATCGCAGTCTATATATAGCATATTTTTTGTTGTATGACATCACTAACAGAAATGTGCAGAAGCGCACTGTGAAACTGATCCGCAGAATATTGCGGCTTGACTAAAGGATTGGGGATCTTTCGTAGACAAAAAGTTACAGGCGCTACATCATCGGAACCTTAACAAATAAGACAACATAGTATTTAATATTACTCAGTCCCTGATCGCCTTTCCACTGACTCCAAAACACGTGACCTTGAATGACCCCAATGACCCTAACTCCCGACAAATACAGCTCTGGTTATATATGCAATGATGGCAGGTGAATGCTCTGACCTGTTGCTCTTGGCTGGCAGACAAGTCCGGTGAATCCAAACATTCCTTGCACTCCGGTATCACCGGGGGACTCGGCTAAGTCAGTTGGGCCAGTAGTTCCCTGGGAAACTCGCGGCCCCTGAGGTTCAGGTGATCCGGACACACCAATCTCACCCGGGTCACCTCTATCACCAGTTCCGGTTGCTCCAGGCCCTGCAGAAGTTCCAGTTGTGCCGGTTGTTTCAGTAGCCCCAACAGATCCCGTGCGGCCGCTTAATCCTACGTCACCGGATATGCCAGTGTTGTCCGTCGCTCCGGTCACGCCCGTCACTGCGAGCTCGCCCACCACTCCGGTATTGCCAGGACTGCCTCCAAGACCTGGAGGACCTGTATCTCCTCTTCTTCCGTCACTATCTTTTGCACCAGTCATTCCTGCTGCGCCAAGCGGGCCAGATGCACCTAAAACAACAGGCTGCTGGTATTCAATCTTAGCTTTTTGTTATAACGACATTCAACTAGCATTATTTTCTTCACTCAATTTAAAATAATACTTTGCTGCACTTTGTTGCAAATAAAGGCAATGTAAGCTATTATTATTCCTTAACACTTGGTAAATATAATCCCGACGGAGTTAAAAAAATTGAATACATAATGAAAAGTGGGTACAATCATCAATGCGTGCTGTCAGCGGCTGGCAAAGATATAAACTTTACAAATGTAATCCTCTTTCAATGTCAAAATCCGAATATGGTAAGATGACTAGGCAGGACTAGGCTGACAAAACCGGATGTAGTAGTAGGTCATAAACTATAATCTAGAACACATAGTCATAGTCACAGACTAATAGAGCCATTGCGTTCATCAAATACAACTAACCCCTATGAACTGTTTTTGCTCTATGACGGGATCAGCCATTTCCTACGGGAAAGGGGGGTGGGTAATCCCCCTAACTCCCAACAAATACAGCTCTGGTTACATATGCAATGATGGCAGGTGAATGCTCTGACCTGTTGCTCTTGGCTGGCCGACAAGTCTGGTGAATCCAAACATTCCTTGCACTCCGGTATCACCGGGGGACTCGGCTAAGTCAGTTGGGCCAGTAGTTCCCTGGGAAACTCGCGGCCCCTGAGGTTCAGGTGATCCGGACACACCAATCTCACCCGGGTCACCTCTATCACCAGTTCCGGTTGCTCCAGGCCCTGCAGAAGTTCCAGTTGTGCCGGTTGTTTCAGTAGCCCCAACAGATCCCGTGCGGCCGCTTAATCCTACGTCACCGGATATGCCAGTGTTGTCCGTCGCTCCGGTCACGCCCGTCACTGCGAGCTCGCCCACCACTCCGGTATTGCCAGGACTGCCTCCAAGACCTGGAGGACCTGTATCTCCTCTTCTTCCGTCACTATCTTTTGCACCAGTCATTCCTGCTGCGCCAAGCGGGCCAGATGCACCTAAAACAACAGGCTGCTGGTATTCAATCTTAGCTTTTTGTTATAACGACATTCAACTAGTATTATTTTCTTCACTCAATTTAAAAAAATACTTTGCTGCACTTTGTTGCAAATAAAGGCAATGTAAGCTATTATTATTTCTTAACACTTGGTAAATATAATCCCGACAGAGTTAAAAAATTGAATACAAAATGAAAAGTGGGTACAATCATCAATCCGTGCTGTCAGCAGCTAGCACTTCACAAATGTGATCCTTTTTGAATGTCAAAAACTGAAAATGGTAAGATGATAGGCAGGAGTATAAAGAATGGTACTTTATACATTTTCAAGATGACGGACAAAACCAGAAATAGTAACAGGTCATAATCTAGAATCTAGAGCATATAGTTATAGTCAGAGACTAATAGAGCCAAATAAATCTGAAGTAATTATTACTGTAATTCTAGGACGGTAAACAAATTTTTCGACCATGCCAAACTGAAAGGAAATGTCCAGAAATAAATCCGACATTGACGGATAACCAGAAATAGCAATGTGCCATCCAAACCAGAAGTACTTGTATCTCCGACAGTATGACAGATATCATTACAATTCCGACGGCAAACCCATGGTTTTCAACCATGGCGAACCAGAATAAAATGTCGCCAAGTGATTGCGACAATGACCGACAAGCAGAAATGGCAATGTGGCCACAAAAACCGGAAATACGTATATCTCTGAAACTGTGACAGATAGGATGAAATTCCAATGGAAAACCTGGAGTTTTTGACCACGCCCAGCACAAATAAAACTGACCCTGGGTGATTGTGGCAACAACCGACAACCAGAAAAACAATATAGACGTTTTGGGCGCCAAGCTTGCTTTTATGGTAGTCGATCGCTGTCGCAATCATTTGGCTAATCATTTATATCGAGCTCGTCATCATCAAAAATCCCTAATTTGGCGTTGGAATTTCGACACTATCTGTCACAGTTCCAGAGACATAATTATTTCTGGTTTTGGGGGCCATATCGATATCTCCGGTTGTTGGTCGCTACTGTACTTACTTGCCAACACTCTTTGCCACCAATACATGATGTTATGCCCCAGATTTGTCGTTGGAATTTTATCTGTACCTTTCATCGTTTCAGAGATAATCATTTCCGGTTTCGGCCGACACTTCAGACTGTCGGTCATTATTGTAATCGCCTCGGTACACTTCCTGTGAGTTTGCCGTAAATTAACCGTTGGAATTTTGGTAATATATGTGACAGTTTCGGAGATATTAGTACTTCCGGTTATTTTTAGTTGGCTGCCATCTTGGATTTTTGACAAGAGGTAGCGTCGGTCATGATTGCTGGAGTCTGGAGATTTAGATGTTTCGTACATAGCCATAAACCCATGTATTATTTTTGGAACGACGCGTGTATCTGTAAAACCAGTAAGTTATTGGTACTTCTGGTAATCTGGCTGCCATCTTGGATTTCTAGCGTACATCAAAGACCTACAAAATTGGAAGTACCACTTGTAGAAAGCCTGTCCAGGAAAACAGGTTTAGCCGTTGGAATCTCGTCACTGTGTGCTTTAGACCTCGAGGTGTGCCTGCTGGTAATTTACCCCCCCCCCCAGAGTTGGCCGCGAATGTCGCAAAAACCGTTGCCGGGAGAAGGGTTAACACAAAAGCATATCAGTAACTCCGCCCACGCTACGCCTTTATTTCCTTATTTGGAGTTAATTTATGCATATTGGTATACCAGAGCCTACCAGAGTCTGACAGCGGTTATTTTGAGGTAAACACTTGGTCTACCAAGCGGTTTTTATGCAGTTGTCTACCACTACCTACTGGTACCTAACAGCCACGCCCTGTTAGGTGATGAAGAACGCGACTGTACAATAAACTGTGGAAATTGAAAAACCTAATTTTTCAGTACAATGGGAGTTTCAGGATGACGCATGCTAGTGCTCACATGCGCTCTAGATGTTTGATTACTAAGTAATTATTATTTTTATTATTATTAAAATTATGAAAATATATCTACATTAGTTTAAGTTATGCAAGGAATACTATGGCCTTGTTTCCAGACACGGTGTATATGAGAACTAATCTACTGCAATTAAAAATATTATTTCACAATAAGGTAGTAATACAAATGAACAAAAATCAATAAACAACACAAAAAAAGACAAAAACTAGTTGTTGTGCATAGCACAGCATAAGGGCCGCCCTACGCGGTTCGCACTTCGATCGCGAATATCTCCGGAAAGGAACAAGATATCGATAATCGGAAATGGCGTTGCAAACTACGATCTCTCCAGAATCTGCTGACATAATCTGGTGAACTTTGGTCCACAAACGGCAAAAAATAGTACCGTAGTTTGGAGGCTACTCAATGCAAAATTTGTTTTGTTAGGCCCCAAAATTGTTGGAGCCCCAAATCCCTTTGGGGGGTGCGTTAGCAAGACTTGGTCATTCTCTACCGTATGTGAAAATTTGAGGTGGAAGCGCCCCCTAACGGCTGAGAAATCGTTGTCCGAAAAAGTTGATTTTCAATGGGTTTAAACTATGGTTTTGTTTTTTGCCAGTTGTGGACCAAAGTTCACCAGATTACGTCAGCAGACACGGAAGAGATCGTAGTTTGCAACGCCGTTTTCCGATTGTCGATACCTTGTTCCACTCCGGAGACATTCGCGATCAACGTGCAAACTGCGTAGGGCGGACCTTACGCTGTGCTGTGCACTGCATCCAGTTTTTGTCTTTTTGTGTTGTTTATTGATTTTTGTTCGTTTGTAGAGAGACCGCGGAGATCTTGCGCTGAATAAAAAAAACAAACATAAAGCCAGCCTTTGTCACGCAATGGGCGGACCTAATTACATAAAACGCTACTTAGATACTACACAATTACCGGTGACGACTGGCCATGTCTAGGCGCCACCATAGCTAAAAGGCCGTTGAAGCTATTCTGCTATTTACTGCCGCATCCTGCAGTTTCCCTGCGCTAGATGGTTTTCTTGTATTTCCTAGGGTTAAGGTTAGGGTGAGGGTTAGAGGCCCTTAGCTATGGGGGCCCCTAGCTATGGCCACCCTTAGCTGTGACGGGTATGAATCCAATTACCTGTAGATTAATCTAACAACCTCCCTATTCATTTACAAGCAGTATTCAATATATCCCACACAAAAATTTGTTATGTGCTTTTCAAAGCTGAGAAGATCTTACCGGGACAGCTATAGAACTTCGTCTGTTGACAGTTCTGCAATAATCACATACAAACAGCTGTGGTTGTCATTCAGCATCAGGGATTTATCCAGGCTTTATTTTGGGAGGGGGAATTCCCCCAAAAAGTTTGAATTTCTCCCCTAAAAAGTTGGCCAAAATTACATATTATAGTACATATGAACTCTTGTGATTAAAGTTATTTTGAAGTCATCATCATCGTCATCATCTTTAATAAATGCTGACAGAACGCAGCAAAGTACACGTATAACTAGACTGCCGCAACTTCCGGTTGCTACATAAGAGCAGCCCCACACCAGTTAGCCACCCGCCCCCTCTGTCTTCACAGCCGCAGCGTCCCCAGTCCCTCACAATGGAACGCACAGATCGCGATTACCGGCAGATTTGAACATGTTG
>Ga0209679_1001157_pt1 | contig 10889 bp, 7 predicted proteins | sample WorMetHEROISLAND_4_FD_187408 | JGI IMG/M metagenome (GOLD analysis project Ga0209679, IMG submission 187408) | Marine gutless worms symbiont microbial communities from Max Planck institute for Marine Microbiology, Germany - Olavius sp. 2 HERON... ...
CCGTCAGTAGCTGTACGTATCGACGCCACTTTCGACTCAAAGAAGTCAGCAAAGTCGTTCGCCGTACGCGTGGGTTTGGCAGCACTTGGATTGTCACGGCAGAGAATGGCGTCAACGGCTCGCCACAAGTCTCTCGCGCTCAACTGTGACTCAGTCTTGGCACGCCAGTAGTCGCTGCGTTTTTGGTCAACAAGTCTGTGCACCGAACGGAGCGACTGAAGCCAGACTGACCGTGAATGAATGGACTTCCAGCACTTATAGCGCCACTCGAGTTTCCTTGTTCGACGTTTGGCCGCGCGGCAGTCGCTGTCGTACCAGGGGTCTGTTTTGCGCCGAACGCGGCACCTGACTTTGGACCACGGCACATGGACGTCGAGGAGCTTCTCAGCAGTGTCGTTGTACGTCTGTGCCAGCAGATTGACGTCAGCTTGGCTGTCGTAGGTGGTTGAGTCACACAAACACGACGTCATCAGTGCAGCTCTGAAGCTGGCGAGGTCGAAGTTACGCCACAGGCGGCGTTCACGTTCCTCATAGAATAAAGACAGTCACCTTACAAACAGAAGTGGCTATACACTTACAATGAACATGTACAGCAAGATTTGTACAAGATGCTTCTAGGCATAAACGAAGACTGGCATGGAGGTGAATCAATGACATTTTAGTGGTGTAACAAAGAACAGAGAGACGCGGCAAAACATTGACTAAACACAGAACTGAATAGAGACAGTAATGACTAGCTGTAACAACTGACGGTGACCACAGAAACAAAGTTATGAATTCCCAGCAGAAATCCATGAAAATTCAGAGCAGACATTAATGCTTAAATTCTAAAACTTACGTAGCTCGAGTGTAAAAAGTTCAAGTCGGCAAAAATAAAAGTTTGATGAAGTTTGATCTATTGTTTGACAAATGTTTTACAATTTTAAGATATAATATGAGTTGCCAGTTGAGTCGATCTGCAATGCAGGTCAAATGCAACTGCCACTATTACACTCACTCTGTGGTCCTTCAAAGATTCGAGTCAGCAGCGTGATGTGTTCTTCTGAGCTGCGTGCCAGATGACTGCAGATTGAGAGAATCTCTCGTGCAACTGACACGTCAATGCCTTTACTGCACGCCATGCATGACGCCAGAAACTGAACTGCCTGCATGACATAATGTACATCACAGCTAGTGCAAATAAAGACTAAACTCCAATGCACAACATTTGCTGCAAACCCGTTGCAGCTCGTCACAACTTCAAACCTGACTGCTGCAGACTTTATGCACCAATGCAATGAATGTGATATTTGCTATTTTGATGGTTGTGAATGGTACTGGTGACAAATGATGGCAAAGTGGTGCTTATAAATTAATTTCAAATTGTTAACCTACATAAAGTCACTGATCGAGCACAGTTGTGTAAAGTTACAAGAGTAATCAACTGTTATACTTAGTATAACTGACTTTTTCAGGCTTTTCTGACATTACATTAAATTTTGTTAAACAACTGCACCATATCATTTCAACTGGTAAAGGAACACATGAAAACTAGAAGGCGCTCGTGAGAGTGCATATCTCCTTGAATTTTTACAGAATAGTATTTTTAAAGGGTCATGTCCGGACTGTCCATGGGAACATGTTTGTAAAATTCGAAGTCCGTAGCTTTAACCGTTTTAAACTGGTCTGATTGACCGGACCGCTGCACACAGACACACACAGACACACACACACACAGACACACATCGAACGAAAACAGTATCTCTGCCATTCACTTCGTTCACTTAGCAAAGACAATGAAACAGAAAGACTAACATTGTGGCCGTTGATGACGCTGACAAACTGGTCAATGAATGCAGCACCAGACAACACTAAACGGCCAACAAGTCCAATCGGCAAATCAAGATGTTCCGGCTTCAGGCAAGTTACACACGCTGCCAACAATTTCTCCAGCAGGCTGAGCTGACTGTAGCAACTGTCACAACAGAGTTTCATGCCTCACATCAGTCAAACTTTCACAAACGTTTGTCAGTAGCTGCAACATCGTCAATATATGGCATGTTTCTATTATTTAAAACTAGAGAGCACTGGATACACTGGATACAGCGCGTTACCTTTGCCACAGAGACTAATGCAGCATGCAGTCGTGGCTTGGCGGACACACACACACACACAGACGGACGTCGTGTCACAATACCTTCTCCGCTCGCTAAGATAATTATAAATTACCACTGCTACTGCTGCTGCCTCTGCTCTGCTGCTCCTTCTACTACCACCACTACTACTCCCACTACCATTACCACTACAACCAATACTACTACATGTATTACTAATACCACCACCATCATAATAACGCCATCACCACTACTGTCAATTTCTTTTAATTGGCCACTTTTTTTCTGGAGTTATCTTCAGTTAGGCTGGGTGTCAAAAAGTGACATGTTGGGAAATGTTGGACAGTAAGATTATGTACAGACCACAGCAAGACATCTGTTTCTGCATTAACATTCAATTACCACACAACAAACTGACGTTACTACTACTGCAACTACTACTACTGTGGCATCAGAATCTAGCAGTGGATAAGCTTTGGACAGTGCATTCAAACTCAGATGTCGCCATCAGAATCGCTGAAATACTCCCCGAGATCAATCAATCTGAGAGTCCACAGACTTCAACATCTCTCACACGATACTAGAATGACGATGAATAAAATGCATTTAGAACACACACACACGTACCTCTGTATGTTTATCAGCAGTAGGTCGCTGGTGTCCACGGCAAACGGCATACAGTACAACTGAGTAACACGAATAATAACACTCGTAATCTCGTTCGCATCAAATCGGCTGCAAAACACAAAGTATGACATTTGATCATGTTGCTTGCTTCAGTTTGACCTAAACCCACGTTATATTACAGATGTTATATGCATATATTATAAGCACTGGCTAATCGGCTTTAACGACAACAACAATAACGACAACAAACAGCTGTGTGTTAAATCTGAAACACAAATTCACATGCTAACTTGAAATTACGACTCCTACTCCTAATTCTTTTGATTTTTGTTTAAGCGGCCAATTTTGCCACAACTGCTCCAGGTAAGGCCGGATCAACCAAAAGTGAACTTTTTGGAACTGCTGAAGCGGGACTGTTTACATACCAGATGTCCTTCATGTCACCCAACTGAGAGCATCAAAACACCGCAAAGACAAACTCACAAATTTTTATTTAGATTTTCAGCATTTTGCTAGGGTAATGCGTCTCTGGTCCATTACAGTGCAGTATTAATATAGCTATAATACAATTCACATTAAGTGCCACTGCTCAGTGTACAAAGACTGTAATGGCATAATGCATTAGTTATTGCATTAATTAATGCATTCCCTCAGAGCATAGTGACGGGGTAAACAATGACCTTCATCTGCCAGCCTGTTACGTACATAGGGTTGCGATTACTGACTCTTAGGCACAGGAAATTTTGCTTGCCAAAAATTAGTAACAAAAATTTCAGAAGTCCTCAAAAGTATGGAGCCTTCAGCTACGAAACGTCTACCGGTAAGACATTATGTGAGATAATTCTGCCTTCAATGCTTCAACACTGACAGCTGGGCATCAGAAATAGCGAAACAGTATACACAAAATACAGCTTCAGAAATATCCACAGATTTCCCTAGAATCCTTTAAAAGACCCCAGATAACTCAGGTAAACCTAAACAAGTATGAAAGGGACTATGGACCTGGAAGGTGCCCACTTGCTTTCTTACTCTAGTATATGCATAAATGCATAAATATTCATAATATTCATAATATATTCATAATAATATATTCATATATTCACAATATTCATAAATATTCATAATATTCCTGTGCATAAATATTCATCACTATGCTCCACCACGCATCGTGCAGCAGGCCGCTGTGCTACACACACTGCGCCAACAGTATAGTAGTGAAGCTTCAATGTCCAGTTTTAAATCGATAACATGAAACGAACTTTGATAATTACTCATTAATTAGAAAATAAGTGGAAAATCTGAGACAGTAGATCTGTGGGGAATGTCAGCACGAATGTGTATGCAAAGTTTTGTTGCGCTCCGTTGCATATTAAGGAAGTCTTAGGGATTTTTAGAGAACTGATAACAACAACAAAAACAACAACAAGAACAAGAACTAGAGTGGCTTTTTGGGACCCACCTTCCGGGTCCAAAAATAGTCACTACAATGGTTGTGTGTGTGGTGCACGTGTAACATTGTTATTACCTGGCTTGCAGTATGTGGAGAAAAGCAGGTGAGATCAAATGTGCTAAGGTGAGCATCATCAAGTCATCAGGCTTGGCAAGCAGTTCCAGCAACTGTGCCGACTCCTGCAACAGGCAGACAAAACATCAATCAATCAATCAATCATTTTCGATCGATCAAACTTTTTGACACTGGCTATCAATCAATATTACAGATCTGTCAAATTTCTCACAATGAAGTGATACAGATAATGGAAGCTCAATAGTTGACAGCTTCGTTTGTGGCACAGATAAATAAAAAATAAAGCAAAATAAACTAGCATGTAGTCAGGTAACAAATCACAAATACCAATATTGTTTCACATCAGTGACAATTCACAGCATAGATATCATTGCAGAACCTTGACAAAAACGGCAATGGCAATATTCAGTGCTGTCGACAATCCGCTGAAGCTCAGTAGTGACCAATCAGGTGGCTGAATGGTTGCTATTGGTGACGGTACAACATCAGCAGCTTCATCATCGACATCTCGCAGACCGCTGTCTGTCGCTGTGTTATTAACACGAAGCACCTGAGCTAGTCGTTGCCAGAACACGCTCCACACTCCGCCATCCACTACCAGTGTCGTCAGCGACATTTCTGCCTGGAAACATACTCCAGTTTCACTCATTCAATTTACTTGCCTCAAAAAGTAAATGGAAAGGCAGTACGTGATTATATAGGCAGGACTGTGAGGGAGTGACAGCACTAAAGACTGCTGCCACAGAACAAAAATACATACATACACGCGTCATATATACAAACACACAGAAAACCAAACTAGCATGCAAAATAAACTATACACACACATTAGACTGTTTTTTTCTGGAATTACTCCAGGTTAGGCCAGTCCCGAAAAGTAAACTTTTGGAAATTGTTGCAGCAGAACTTTTACATGCCAGATGCCCTTCCTGTCGCCCAACAAACAGAATCAAAGTATCAAAGGATGATGGTGTCCCTGACTGCGAACAGTATGCTGCCTGGAAGACTGTGATGGCTGCATGGGCTGCCTTGCCCTCTAACTTCTATAGTGTATCCCTCCTGCGACAATAACAGTGTTCTTGACTTATGCCTGGTTTCCATCCTCACGTAACGTACGTAACGTACGTAACGTCCATACTGCCGCAGCAGTTTTACGTAGTTACGTGAAAAATAACGTTCTGCCGTACGTGCCATAAGTTCCGCAAGAGCCGTATACGTCAAATCCGTAGCAATAGAATCAAATCCTATTGCTACGAATTTGACGTATATGGCTAGCCAATAGCGTGCGCTGTTATTGGCAGCCAATCACGCGATAGTACACTTTCGCGGCACAGAATCAGCTGACTGCACTATTTTTGTTATGGCGTCGTGAAAATTATTTGACGACAAATTGGCTAACGCCATTCGCAGCAAACCAATATTGTATAAATAATAATAGACTGAAAGATTTTCGTAATAGGAAAGAATAAAGAAAACGCGTGGGTTGAAGTCGCTGCGGCAGTTGGAGGGACGGGTAAGAAAATATGAGTCTGGCTGTATTCAGTGCCCCAGACTACCAATAGCACTGATTTATGGCATTAATCTTCGCACATTAAACTGGTAAATTCCGAGCTATTAACGTTCGTTACGTAAAACGGTTTCCATGATTACGTACAACATAACGGCACGGATGTTACGTACGGTACATACGTACATTACCTACGTTACGTGCGTTACGTGAGGCTGGAAACCAGGCATTAGAGACGACATGCTCTACCATGCTGTCACGGTGAGCCAGTACTTTTTACAGGCCACCATTGCAACTAACTGCAGTTGCTGAATCTCCAGCATCTCTTTACAGTAGCTGAATACTTGATATTTCAATACACATAAAAATAATATTCTTAGAAACTCTGAATGAAAGTAAGCAAAAAACACTGTATGTGTTCTTTGACTTCTCTCCAGCATAATAATATACTAATCACCATATGAACACAACACTCAACAGTCTATTTGCTATTACGTTAAAGATCAGAACAGGTTCATCCCTAGAGTCAATCTGGGATTTATATCTTGCACTACTGTACTGAACTCATCATTCAGTGCTTTGATGCAGTTGGTTGGGTGGCAGCTTGTAAAAACGTCTTGCTACAAAATCCCTTGTTTCTCAAGTGAAAACCGGCTAACCTGGGTTTTCCTGGAAAATGCTCATTAAACGGTGTGTGAGTGTGTATTATTGTACTAAACTGCTAATTATTACTGCACATAAGACCGTGGTTACACGCAAAATAAAACATTTGCAAAACATTTGCAAGACATCTTTATGTTGCAAAACTTTTGCAAAACATTTTAGGAAATTTGCACGTTGAAGACAGGAGGTGGTTACGTGTAAAATAAAAATTTTTTACAACATTTTACATCCATGGCGTAGCTGCGGGAAGTCAATGGCTATAAAGCCACGTAAAATCGACGGCTCTAAAACATTTTTGCAAATGTTTTGCAAATGTTTTATTTTACATGTAATCACATCCTATCTTCAACATGTGTTCAACATGCTAAAACATTTGCAAAACATTTTTAGGAGTGGTTACATGTAAAATAAAACACTAAAACATTTCTGCAAATGTTTTACAAATGTTTCATTTTATGCGTAACCACGGTCGTATAGTGCTATTAGGACAAAAATGGTTAAAGTCAAAAAAGGTTGCCATTCCAGCAATGCAAATCACAGTGCTGCTGATGGTTGATAAATCCCAGAAAGTCAAAATGTCAAAAGACATTAAAGCCAAATGGCCCGACCTGTGCCAGAGTCTGTGATAGGAGTGACATCAGACCATCCAAAACACCAAAGTAAAGAGGACATCTCACAAACACCTGTAGGTATACATATACATTCAATAACTTACAACATGCACACACTCTGCCATGTAGTCAAACTGCTGATGCAAATTACAAAGTGAATTAGAATGCCGCAGCAGTAACACATCAGCAAACACGTGCCATTTTGGACACGTGTAGAAGCAACACAAAACTGACAGGATTCCTTATTAGACTCATTCTGTTATGACACAATAGGTAGCTGGCTTGGTGGCATAACAGTTAGGATGTTGGACTTGTGACCAAGCGGACGTGGGTTGATTCCCAGTTGGGTCGCTATCAAGTAACAACTCTAGGCAAGTTGTTCACACCCATGTGCCTCTGTCACCAAGCAGTATAATTTGGTACCGGCCAATGGGCGGTGACGCTGTACGGCTGGGAAGGTAACCATAGGCCTGGCGTTGCACCGGCCATGCGTCACAGACGTTGTGGTTTATCCATCTACGGGCTCAATGGCCTAAGTAAGGGAGACGAGCACCTGCACCCTTTACAATGAAATGAGCCAGGCATTACAGAGTAAATAAAACACTAAGAAAAAGTAAACATTACCCACAGACTGGACAGCAGCTTCGACACTGTTGGTTGGTCGACATTAAGGGCATCCATACTGACTCATAAAAAGTCGTTCTCTAACAATTCCCAAAGTTCACTTGTGGATGACCCAGCTGAAGTACTCTGGAAAATTTAACAGTGAAACAAAAACTGAAAGTAGTAGTTAGTAAGTAAGTAAGTGGGGATGTTACAATGCACCCAAAAGCTAGCTGAACTAGCTTAATCTGGGCATTTTACCAAGTTGACAACACCAAAGACTACTAGTAGTGATGGCAATGGTAGTGGTAGTAGTAGTGTCAGCAGCAGCAGCAGCATTTGATGTACATAAAACAAACCTGACTGAGTTCAGTCAACACAAAATAGACAACATTGATGAGCTCCTCTGACTGCACTGCCGGTACAATGCCGAGGCTTGATATTTGTGACAACAACAGCGCATCAGCCGCCTACATACAACAACGAGCAGTAGACAGACGGCGTCAATACATGACTCCAGAGAGAAAATTCACTATATACTTATTTTTAGAAAAAAATTAAACTTATACATTCTGTCTATCTTGCACTAACAACAAGCACTGCCGAAACTTTAAAGTTTCCATCGTCGCAGATAAACCAAGTTAGCATATACTGAGTAAGTAACATAATATGTCAGGATATACAAAACTACAATCACACAGTCAATGCAATGGATTGGTTAAAAAAGGTTAAAGCTGTGTATAGCGCTTCATGGGAAACCCATCTCAGAGCTACGGGAGGTCACTTGCCATATGGGATCACACAGTGTTACCTGCCACCCGACACTAGTGAACACACCCCGCCTTAACCCCAGCCAGTAAGCTGGTACTCGATTTACCTACCCTGGAGGGATGGAAGGCTGAGTTGACCTAGGCTACCCAGTAATGCATCGGCTGGGAGTCGAACTCGCGATCTCTCGATCTCAAGTCCGATGCCCTAACCACTACATCACCGAGCCATGGATATGACAGAGTGGACCGGTCTGAGTATTTATGTCACAAAAACACAAGACCGAGATCAACTAAAAGAGATCTGCATTCAGCCTCAATGGTCTGCGACCACAAGCCTGCAAGAAAAGGATGTCAGTAATGTTTACAGATGAGACGAACGACGGTTATTTACAGATCTGGAAATCATGATCCACTAAAAGAATATGGACTCAGAATGGTGGATTTAACCACACCCAAAAATTTACCACAAGAAATCTAAAAGTTTCAGCAATATTTGTCAGTTCCAAAAAAAGTCAAAACTAACATTGCTCGACAGGAAGGGCATCAGACCTGTAAAAAGTCCAGCTACAACAATTCTCAAAATACTTTTAGCAACCGACCTCATCTGACTTAACTCTGAAAAAGTGTGTTGGTTAAACGAAAACCAAACGTAGCACTAGTAACAGAGATTAAACAGATTCACTGTTTGTCTATTAATCAAAAGCAATGGATGTTACTTACTGCGTGACTAGCAATTTGTGACTCAACGAATATTGACATCAACGTGGCCGCCACGTCTTCAAGTCTGTGCAAACGCCATCAAATGATGCACACTCAACTGAATTCAACATAAAGTTTAACCTAAGTTAATACCAAGCAGCTCTATTATGATTTTGTCCCATCCATGCTCCAACGCTGTTGGTTGGTAAACAGCTGGTAGGGCATCCGACCTGTTAACACTTCGACACAAACAAAAGTTTACCTTTGTGGACTGACCTAACCTGGTGTACACGCAAAACAGTATCTCGCTTAAACAAAAACCAAAAGTAGCAGCACTAGCAGTAGAAGACCTGTCATGATTCTGATATCAGCACAAGCATGTATATTTCACTTAGCAAACACAAACTAACAGCTATAACTATGATCATATCCAAAAACATTTTCAAGCACTTATTACATCACGGACACATCTTTTGGACACCACGGTTCAAATATCTTTGCCACAATGGTACAGCACGTAAACTCCGACAACAGATTTCAAACAGCAACATGCTTCAGTGCTTTGATGTTGCTGACTGGGCTACAGAAAGGCATCCAACCTGCCACAACGATTCCCAAAAGTTTACCAGTGCATTAGAGGTTTTTTAAAACGGTATGCACTATGTAAATCCACGTTTTACTTACTTACTTACTTCACTTACTTATTTTCGGGGTCCGGCCTAACCTGGAGTAACCTAACCAGCAGTAACTTTGGCAAAATGGGCCACAACCGAGTGTGTGAACAACTTCACCAGTGACCAGTATACAGCAACTGGCAAACTGATGTAAGAGTACATCTGTACACATAAACGTTCCTGATCATCATCAACCTTATATAGATTCCTAATCAATTCAATAAAAAACAAAAAAAGTTTTTAGTAAAAAAAATAAAACAACAGCAATAATAATATTATTACATACTGAGGCGGAGCAGCGCCAAGCTGAATGACAATGACACTCAGCAGATGAAGGTCGGCCTCAATTACAAGGTTCAAATCAACATCGAGCACATCAACCTGTACGAGTCAGTCAACATAACAATATTAACTCACTTATAAAGCACTACATACTGGTCGCCCGCCATATCTTGTAGACCTCTTACAGCTTCACACAACCCCAAAGTCCACGCGTTCATCTTCATCTCAGCTGCTTTTTGTTCCACATCACAATCTAACATTTGGTTCACGGGCTTTCCGCGTCTCTGCCCCTAAAGTTTGGAATACCCTACCTCTTCATATTAGGCAATCACAATCACTCTCCGCATTCCTCTAAAGATGCACTATTTTCAGTTAGCTTATCTTGCCACATATCACCCATTCAACAACGCACCCTGATTCTGTTCATTCAGACTCTGGCACTTTATAAATCACTTACTTACTTACTTAACTTTCGGCTTCTGACATTACATTCAAGGACAAACCGACATTTAGTAGCACGAACGTGATGTGTTACACACACACACACACACACACACTATTTATTGCCAAAATATAGTAGTACAATAAAGAATAATAACAATATGGCAGGCTGCCAGAGGGGCCAAGGCCCATTAATGCTGGCCACCTATAATAACAAATTAAACTGATATTATGAATGTACAAAAAACCACAGAAAACAAGCAAACAATACACCAAACAAAACACAAGACTGACAGACAGACAAACATTCAGAAGGGACACTCCAGCTAGAATCATCACGGTAAGTCGCACTCCTCTATTATTACTGTCACTATATATTTTAGGTTAACAAACA
>Ga0209679_1001158_pt1 | contig 10886 bp, 10 predicted proteins | sample WorMetHEROISLAND_4_FD_187408 | JGI IMG/M metagenome (GOLD analysis project Ga0209679, IMG submission 187408) | Marine gutless worms symbiont microbial communities from Max Planck institute for Marine Microbiology, Germany - Olavius sp. 2 HERON... ...
CGTCTGCCAGATTAATTGACATCACTGTGAAGTCAGTGCTTTTGAGCTGGTACTACCAGCTCAAAAGCACTGACTTCACATTGGTATGCAGTTTTTGCTACAATCAATAACGCAGGCGTCAAATTTAAACGTTATAAAACGTGGGGTTGTCTTGGTTCAAGTGCCATAACTTAATCAAATGTTGTGATAATACAACATAATTTGGCAGTTATATGTAGATATGAATGAGAAATAGCCACGTAAATTTTCTTGTAAAAACTCAAATTCGTTGTTGAGATATTAACAAAACACGGCAGGGGATTACTTTTATTTGCCGCACCCTGTACATAAGTATATGCATGTATGTTCTTGTTCACATCAATGGTGCATTTCTGTTCAAATTTTAGTGGTCAGCTGCAATTTCTTAGAACAAAATTCCGATCGACTGTTGTATGCAGTCACTGAGTACTGTTAGCATGGGAAGCTGAAGTCAGTTATATAACATGAAGGAACTAAATGTTGCTAAAAATGAACAGAAAGACGGACGTTGACATACAGCTCATAGAAACACACAGACACATATTAGACCCATTTTAATAACTTGTCTTGGACTTATGACTTAATAGGTGCACAAATGAAGACCAGCTTCCTTAAAATCCTGACAATGCTTTGGGATGCCCATCTTTAAACAATCGATAAGCAAAGCTATACAAAGGCAGTGCCAGGTAACACAGACAAAAAACAATTTTATACAGCAACATAATTCTCACCTTCATACCAATGGCAATTATGAGATGCTTAGGAATGTTATTAAAGCAATATGGACATTTATCCAAGGTGGAAGACATCTTTTTGTGTTCTGTAACAATTTTACAACACACAAAAGCAGTTAGAAGATACAATCACAAAAAAATTATAACAGCCATTTAGCAATGCCAAATAAATTAGTAAAAAGATGTATATCACAAGAGTGGTTTTACATATCTACGAAAATCAAAAAAGCAAAAGCACTAATTCGAATATTAATATGCACATATAAGAAGTCACATTTTTACTATCCCACTGCTATTCAACAATCATATTGACAATAATTCCACCATTTCTGCAGGAATTTTCAAAAGTAGAACCAGAATACCTGGGCTAGCAGCTACTTAAGACCACTCTAGGCAAGGCTGCCTTTTAGCCATAAACAATAACTGATATAGACAACAGGGAGACAAACAAAATTGCAGTAACACAAATGATTATGGCAGTAATTGTCAGCTAAAAATTACATGGTGTGACAGAAAAAAATGAACTGCATTTGAAAAGCTATCTATGATTTCCGTAACTGTTACAACACAAAATAATATGCAGAATGACCAGAATACGGGTCTGCCTGACCTACATAAGAACAAGAAAAGATATTGGCGTCAAGTGCTGACATGATATGTGGCCATCCATCCAGTTGCCAAGTATCTCAGGCGCTGACAGTAAATTAGGTCCAACAACAGTTAGGCCTAGTTTGCAGTTGGCACCTGAGCCACTGGCGCTTGATCTGACACCCGTAAGTAAACACGTATGCCAGATATGCGGCAATTTCTTGAGGTTTTTGACATCAGGTGACCGTGACCTTCGACCTTTTCAACTGAAAATTGGCACTCCACTTACTTGTGCCCTGAGGAATGTTTATACCAATTTTGATTTTTTCTAAGTTTTTTTTTTATTTTCGAGCTACAAGCTCGTACTGGACAGATAGAGAGAAGGGAAAGATACATAATGCAGACTACAGGATGGCCATATAAAAAGATATACTTAAACCAAATGACGTCACTGAATTTCTGCTCCAGAAAAATGCAATGAAATAGAGAGAGACATGACAAAATGGCATTAACATTGTGAATAAATAAGTTCTTTGATTACAAACTGTTACAAATGTAGCTGCTGAATAACAGAATGTATTCCACACAATGTGGTTAATCTTAGTGTAAACAAGGTAATGTTCAAGGAACATGGACTCTGTCCAATGCCTCCCCTCCAAAGTAGCCCATAGTAAAAATATATATATGTAAACACTTTACAAAAGCACAGTAAAGCAAAACAGCAAAACAAACCGATAATTGCAAGCTGACGTTCTCGACTCTCGACGTGTGACTGTGACTGCTTGCATGATGCACGATCAAGCAGCGCATCGTCCACCTGAAAATCTTCATCTGTTCTGCCAACACTCTGAGGTACACACAATTAAGCTGCTAATTTAATCAGCTTCATTACATAAACATCACATACGTTGGTACTAATGTGTCAGAAAAAGTTGCATTAACCTCAATTTACACGTTTCACTTATGAAACATTTCAAGAAGCCACTGACACAAATAGCACACAACATTCCAGCACAGAACTGTAACCCAGAATTATGCTCATCATAATTTCGTATAATTTGAAAAATTCAGTTAATTAGTTTTTTTAACAGACGGTTTATACAACATGTAGAACTGCTGTACTATTTCACAATCAGTACGTGACTAAGGATTAATGTCAGTAACCCATAGTCACATAATGATTGTGAAATAGTACATGGCTGACATTACACTGATAACAAATAAATACACCAATTATCAATTTACTACTACTTCCAGTTTCTCTTTAGCCAGCCTACTTTTCTAGAGTTAATCTAGTTTCGGCTGTGCCTCTAAGGGCCGGTTACTCGTTCTTAACCAGCCAGTTAACCGACCAGTTAACCAAATGGTTACTCCAAGTTGCATTTCTCATGCCGCTAACCACTGGTTAAAAATCGCATAACTTTAACTGGCCGATTTTAGCTGGTTAACTGCTAACCGGTCATTTAACTGTTTGCAAAATAGCACAAAACTTGTCTATTTTAAATTATTATTATGAAGTTTGTTTTACTTGGGATACTGATGAAAGATTTTACCGCAAAACAATGCATTTGAGACAGACGAGGAGAAGTTTCTACTACTAATATTTACCACAAATAATTGGCGAAACCTAGCAGACTGCAGCGCTCTGCTGGTAAAACAATATTTCACACGTAATTGGCTGATAGCAGAGTTGGGCTGGCCTGCACTTGCATCATACTAGCATTAGCATTGACTCACTGTTTATATAACCACATGATCACCGTAATCCAATAACAGCTGTCCTTACAAAGCCACTGTATAGTTAACTCTTCAGCTACATAACTGAGCTGTTGAACAACATGTCTAAACTTAACCCTCCAGTCAACATTAATTGGCATTTAACTGACTGATTGGTTAACCAAAAGAACGAGAAACCAGCACTAAGAGAATTGCTGCAGCAGGTTTTTATAGGCCGAGTGCCTTTCCTGCTACCAAATTAACAGCATCAAAGCACTGATTATCAATGTTAAAACAAATGTGACTAGAAAATGCACTGCATGATTATCTGAAAAAAATCACCTTCACTATCAACACTGCTAAGAACGCTCACAGACACTATTGTGGCATTTGGCTTAATAATTTACTTTACACAAACAGTGAGAAACGCACCCGACTTGCAAGTCGTGCAAACATACGGTTTTGGTCCTCAGCAGTGCCAAGTTTTTCATGCTCAACCTTGTTACCACAAAATACCACAGTGTTATTGAATAAAGTGAAATAGCACTACTGTATATAACAGATGTGGCAATTAAAATTAATATCATGACTTTCAAGGAACACAACTATTAACTTGATTACTAATTATTTTGTAAACTGAATGTAATTATATCACTGTATGGTGACTGAACTTAGTGGTAATTTTGGTAAACATGCTGGTCTCAATCAACAAAGTTACTCTACACTGGGCCAGGTAGTACTTGGCTGGGTGACCATCTGCAGATGGATAACCAGCTTAGTATGTAATCAGCCATCCAAGCCAACTGGACCTGGCCAGCCCTCCATGGTCAGGCTGAATAAGTACCCGCGAAAGCTGAGGAGTAAACAGGCACATTGAGTGATGAATTAGCCCTGTATACCTGTGGTAGACAATGTAAACTGGTGTTTGGCTGAGGGCTGAGGAAACGGAGATCAGCGCCGCCCTATGGGCCACTGGTTCGGAAAGGACTTTACTTTTTTACTTACCACAAGTCACTGAGTAGCTAGCACTGTTGACCTTGACAATATGGCTATAAATAATCAAAGAAAAGGCACAAAAAAATCACAGCTGTGCATCAGTAATAGTTTTAATGTAAAATTTTAAGACAAATAATCAATCACCATTGCTTGAAGACTGTAGCTATCATCATCGTCAAAGTAACGTTCACGGGCACCTGACGACGAATGAGTGGCCACCTAAATACCAGCCAGGTGTTGTAAACAATACCAGCCAGGTGTTGTAAACAAACCAATCATGTAACCAGGCAAACCATACTGAACGACTGAATCAGTAACAGCAAAACTAATAGTATGAATTGACATAATTTCTGTGCACACACCAATCACCAGTGAAATACAAACTAAAATCTGAAAAGTGTACACAAATAAACGTATGGCACATAAGTATTCAAATTCCGCAACAATCTCATCTCTTGCAGTTTCAATACATGGCAAATATATCAGTCACAATATGCAGTCAGTTCGAGAAGAGGCCAGGTTCCACTAAAGATCTCCCAAACAAGAAACTCTGGTGGACTAGAGCAGCAAACTCCTTATCAGTCATAATAAACAATGCAAATGACTCAAACTCAGAGGTCTCAAACATATGGCCTGTGGGCTGCACCTTGAAGACGTTATCTGTGGCCCACAAAAACTTACCTGGACTAGAAAAATTTACCAATAATGATGTCAACTGCACTGAGCAGCCAGAGATTAGGAACATCTTACCTAGCTTCTCGCGACATTATGACAATAAGCAGATTGAGTAAGTAAGCAAACCAAACAGTTAATTCAAGTAAAAACAAATTGTAGTTTAACACGTCGTTTAAAATAATCGATGCACTTTATCACTTATAAAAAATGAATGCGGCTCTCAACTAGCAAACTTTTTCCAATAAGGCTCCCAGAGCCAGCTGAATTTGAGCCGCCTGCTCTATCCTCAACAGACATGGCATATAAACATCAGAATCTTTGAACGTCATGCACGTTTGATCAAGCAGTTTATCATCCACAATACCATTACATCAGACATGCCCAGATGGATAGTAGGACTTTTCTGGAGCATGTGAGCAATTTTGGCCAGATGACCATGACCTTTCTGACAGCTCCAGTGAAATTGAAACCGGGTCTGCCATCACCAAAAACACACACTATGGCTGCTCCTTACGAATGATATAATTCAAAATTACCACTTGCACATGCAGTATTCACTTAAAAACATACTCAACTATACTTAGTACGAGTCAAATGCTCAAACCTTCTCTTTCTTCCGCCTTCCATATTTTGGTTCTACTGCATGCTTTCTGTTGGGCAGGGGTCGCGCCATGCCTCGCCGATCAGTTCGGCTTAAAACAACAACTTCACCGTCTTCTTGAGTAGTAACAGTTTTGTTTTTGTCATGTGCAGACTTGGCACTGCGGGCAGCGTCCAACTGAGCTTTCAACTGGGTAGCAAGGCTCTGAAATTGACAAACAGTTATGACAACATACAATAAAGTACTGATAATACAGAGAATTAAACACCACAAAACTAGCTTAACATATATCAAATTACTTAACATATATCAAATTACAAAAGAAACTAAATTTTTATCGGCTACAACTAATCACTAATTAAGCATTTTGTCAACACATATCTCGATAAGCCCAATATAACTAGTTTTACACAATTTGATAGAACTCATCTGAGTACAAAACATGGTGGACTGCTGACACACATTTCACACAACACAGATCAAGTAATCTGCTGTCAAAGTTTACCAACCAGCAAATTATACTGTTAACATGGAGGTAAAAACACCTCAAGCAATATCAATTCATGACACATCATTGCTGAAGTTGATTAAAAAGAAAGTTATACACCATGTCCGGAAAAAAAAGAGTCTACAGTATTTTTGGTGTAACTTTAACAAATTTAAAGATATTTTCATAATTTTTGGCACAAATCATACTGAGACTCCACTTTACTAAAATGTTAGAAACTTTTCCCCATATATTAGCATGTCACTACTTAGTGCTGACGTAACTGTGACGTCATTGAAAATGCCGTTTTCACTGTATCTGGGTTAACAGTGTTCTGCACAATAACTTTAACAAATTCAAACGTATTACTGTCATTTTTCATAAGCAACTTTGGAAAAAATATTTGCAACTACTAATACACTGACAGTCGACTCACCTAATTATTGTTGCCACTCTACCTTGTGAAACAGAATATTCTGTGTATTATTACTTAACCATAGCCAAATGGACAAAAATTACAAAAAATAGTCCTGCTGGCACGTAGCTGCTTGAATAGTCAACAGCAGTAACAAAACTTGTTAATAACACAGTATTACAGTCAAAAACTTTATTCAAAATGTGCATCGCTGGCTTTAACGCACGCTGCAAAGACGATGTCACTGCTGACTAACGACTGCTGCGCAATGACGTTCTCGTACTGCGGCGACGTGCACTGCCAACACGGCCATCAACAGAACCAAATTTTTAAATTTTCGCCATAAAGTGATTTATTCAAAATTATCCAACCTATCAACTTTCTAATAGGAAATTTTTTTCAACAACTGTCCTGTTTTTTGTATCGCAAAGGCTTAATTTAGATGCTACCTGCTGCCGAAAGCAGCATTTTCAATGACATCATAATTACGTCAGCAATACTTAGCAATACATAAAGTTTCACGGTAAATTTTATACGTTTTTAGTGAAATGAAGTATAAGGATGATCATTGCCAAAAATTATGACAATATACTTAAATTTGTCAAAATTATGCACAGGAAACCATAGACTCTTTTTTTCACGGACACGGTGTATATTACACTTTGAAAAGCTTCACAGTCAAACTTCTGGCAAGTCACTCAGCAAGAAAAACGGAAACAAAGCATTCAGAAGAAATGCACCTCATCTCCCATCATCTCTGCTCTGAGGATTTTTGCTCCGAGCTGATTTAACTCTTGATCACTAAGAACACGAGTAAGTTGCTCCACAGCTGCTGTGTCCTGTGTTTTATTGTTGCTCGATGGTGACTCACTGTCAGTGCTATCAGTGCTATCAGTGTCACTGTCTTCAGATGATGCTGTGTTACAACAGCAAAACAGTACAGCTATGCAACACTGGTACAAAGTGCAACTCTTCTGATTGTCGTTTTTCAACTGACCAGAAGCCGCAGCCACATTTCACAAGCTAATGACAGTCTGACATTGCAGGGTTCATGACACATTTTTGTTAGTTCATGTAAAGTGCCCCTGCAACATTCCTGACATGACACTTTCACTTTAATCTCAACGTTGTTAATAAATAAGTAAATAATAATAATAACTTCACTGGCACGACTGTTCAATCAGAGAAATGCACAGCTGACAGAGTTTGGGGTATGCAAGGTCACAAAATTTTCAAATATATGGACACAATGGTGATAATTTTGGGCAATCTGAGATCGTATATGACTGCAGTCATACACAATGACTATAATTAAAAATAACAAAGTAAATTCCGAGTATACACCCACAGATAACTGCAATTCCACTGAAAATGTGATTCACTGTAAATGATGAGTTTAGTGATAATTCGCCTAATTCTTACAACAGCTAACCATCGACAATGAACCCATTCTGTCAATAAATATAAACCAGTCCAAAATGCACATGGCTACTGGCTACATAAGATCCAAGTACACTGACAATGTCCAATACTCATAAAAAGTCTGTTAGATTTTAACGGCAATAACAGAATCTGTACCAAAAAATATAAATTACTATTTAATAGAATATATTTCTCACAACACTGGCTTAGTGCAATGGGTTAAAATAATGCTGTACAACTGCCAGGGATGTGGTCTCGAGACCTCGATCTTGGTCTCGAGCTGCTCTCGATACCGAAAACTGCAGCCTTGGGCTCTAAGCCTATGGTCTTGGTTCTTGGTCTCACACTCTTGGTCTTGGCAGTCTGTAGCTGATCTTAGTGAGGTACATCCAACTTAGTTTCATCACAGCAAGTTAATTCACATAACAATCACTCACTACTAGAAACTTGCTGGCTGAACTGCTGACGGACGCAAGGATTGTACTTACAAACAGCGGAATTGTCGGCCTTGGTCTCAAGTGCTTGGTCTGGTCTTGAAGTTCTGTGGTCTTGGTACTGGTCTCAAGCTCGGTAGTCTAGGTCTCGAGTATTAAGGTCATGGTCTAGAGATTTTGGTATTGTTAAAATCACTGACAATTGAAATACTGTACACATTGGCTGAGATCAGTTATATATCATGACAAGTGATTCATACTTATAGCTGCATTCACGTATAGTGAAAGTTTCAAAATATAAAAATCAAGTATGTCAGCAGAATACCAGAATACAAGTATAATACTCAAAGTAAAATATGTATTTATAATTACACGATTTCGAAGCTTTTCTTGCTGGAATCTGTGAACGTGTAGTTTCTGAAGTTACAGGAACCTGTTGTGGCTTAACATCAGTGGTTGGCTCTCTTGTCCTGACTTCATCATTGCTGTTTTTCTTATCATATGCCTCAGAATCATTCGGGTTTATAAAACGAGAATCTTTCTTTCGCCACGAACAGTAGTCACGAGCTGGCTTTCGATATTCTGACAAACTACGTTGAGAGTTGGTGTCTCGACTCTCGCCTGGTCGCCGGAAGCGGCTTGAGTATGACTTAAGATGACCGCTTTGTTCATTATGCTGGGACTGCAACTCCGCTTTTTCTGCCTCTTCCAGCTTTGCCTTCAAAGCTGCGAGAGACTACACACAAATCCAAGCAAACCATTCTCACAGATCGTCACAAAATTTAACATTATTTGCTGCTAGAATGTAACTGAACTTGTTACAATTTAGAAATAGTCAACAATTAACAACAGAAAGGTGAACACGAATCATACAAACCCCATATCGCTCAGCTGCTATTTCCTCGAGTGGACGGTTTTCTTCTGCAGCAAGTTCGGTACATCGGCGATATGCTTTTCGCCACCAGCTGAGACCACCGTCGTTCATTCGAACTGTAGTGCCAGACGCAGGTGGCGGCGGATTGTGATCAGGGTGCTCTGATGGCAATCCGGTACCTCCTTCCTTCCAGTAAGGATTCAGCTCCCGACTGCTACGAATTTTCTCTAACGCATCTGCTTCTGCTTGTCGTGCTTCAGCTTTAGTGTTTCTCTTTCGACTGGTTTCAGCAGCTGACGAGAAGATACTAACTTCATCGGTCATCCAGCTGTCACGCTAGCACACAAAGTTATCATCACCACATCAAATTTAGATGCACACACACACACACACACACGCACCATTTAATGGCCATTTTTCAGGTGCAGAAGCTTCGCCAGTTGCCCCCTTGATTTTGCTTTTCCCCTTGTTCCTAACCTGTGCATCCACAATGTCTCCACCACTTCAGCAGATCTTCCAGTCTTGCAACCCATATTCCATGTAGCAAGACCGTCATAAAAAATGGCACTTCCATCACATCATTCTTTCTGATGTAGGCAAGTACAGTTGCCCACAGGGTATTACAAGCTATTGTCGCCCTCTAATTAGCACCACCATAATTGAATAAGACACAGGTGCAAATTTTCGTGGCCAGACACTCTTCCTGATGCCAAACAGCATCGATAACTCACTGGACCTCATCCTTTCTTCATCCACTGACTCTGTCTCCTGGAGGAAGGGACGCCTTTTATGTTAGCTCTCCAATGCCAATACCCCAAATTCAGATGCTACCAGAAAATGTCTTCATAAACATCAGATCAAACTTCTCATTCCTTCTGATATACCCAGTGCATAATCACTTACAGCACTGTAATATTTCAGAGATTATGCAACATAAAAACAATTATGTTTCGAGGGATTACATCGCCATTCAGAACCTTTGAGAGGAAAACAGTTATACCTAATCAGTGAGTAGAGAACTAATACAGGCTAAATGGCAAGCACACTAAACAGCCAGCAATTTTATTTCCACAGTCTTGGTCACAAAACACACTAATATGCAGAACTTGCTGTGTGTGCCCTACTAGTAGCTCAGGTTTACCAACTGCAGAGAAGTAGTTAGAATTACTAATTAGCCTTAGCTGGCTGACAGTAACTCAAAAAGTTTACTTCTGCTTCAAATACAGACAGTAACAGCATATACCTCAAGCCTTGGACCAATTGTCTTCACAGCCTGATCACTCGAGGATTCTGAAACTGCCGTAAATGATGATGTAGTCTTCTCTTGCCACACCAGTTTCTTGTCATCTTGCTATACAACATACATACATAAATTAAAGTGAAAAATGCAATGCACTTCAGTCACTTTACAGTATCGGAGTAGGCCTAAGGAAAATTACAAGAATGAGACAGGAAAAAGGTGCATCTTCAATTTCGATTTGAAAGTTTGTAATGTAATAATCGTGCTGACGTCACTTTCGCTAGCAGGCTGTTCCATGCTTTTGTGGCTGCAACCGGGAAAGCTTGGTCGCCGATCGCATGAAGCCGTGTTAATGGTATAGACAGTGCTGAGGCTGAGGATGAACGAAGTCGCTACTGATCGGGAATTTGAGCAACAGGCTGTACAGAGTCAGCTAAGTATGCCGACGCTTGTCTGCGGATGCACTGGTACACTAGGATGGCGAGCTTGTATGTTATATGCTGTCACAAGTGTGCGGTTGTGACAGCGCGAGTTCGATTTAGCTTGTCCTAAGCCTTCAAATCAATCACTTAACTTAATCCTTTAATCTAGAGAGACGACAAACAAATTTGTATAAAAGAGTGACACGTATGTTTTAGTGTCACGTTCAATGTGCTAGCAGTAAATAAACACAAACGTGTACACAG
>Ga0209679_1001159_pt1 | contig 10882 bp, 3 predicted proteins | sample WorMetHEROISLAND_4_FD_187408 | JGI IMG/M metagenome (GOLD analysis project Ga0209679, IMG submission 187408) | Marine gutless worms symbiont microbial communities from Max Planck institute for Marine Microbiology, Germany - Olavius sp. 2 HERON... ...
ATAAGATGTTTTTGTAATTAGCAACATCTTAACATTATCGCAAGTTTGACTTACGATTATCGTAAGTTATTATCACATCGTAAGATAATCTTAAGATTTTTTTGTAATTAGCCCCCAGATCTTTCAACCAGTCAAAAATGCCAAAGCAGTGACACCGTTAACTTTCTTTGCAATTCACGCAACAACCGTAAAACAGTGGGTTAAAAGCTTTCTAAAGGAGAGGCATGACATTTATCAGTCTGAACAAATGGCACAGTATGCACTTAAGCTGTTCAATTCCGATTAAAGTCCACTGTATTTTGCATGCATGCATCGGTAATGCTACTAAAGTCTAAACAAATTTTTTCCATCAAACATCAGATTAATAACATGATGTAACATACTTATGACACGGAAGAAGATACTGAAAAGCAAAAAAAACCAACTACAAACACAACTACTAACTACTAATTACAACTAATACAACAAGTACAGCTGGAGAGCACTGGATACAGTGCATTACCTTCGACACCGAAGCTCAGTGGACAGACACAGTTTTATTACCTTTGCCGTCACTTTGCGTGTGGAGAAGGTATTGTGTCGCTTGGCATTGTCACACTATCACGCTGTGTGTGTGTATGTCCAATCCAATACCTTCACCGCTAAACTAACGTGGCGTGCAGTCGCGGCTCGGTGGACAGACACAGATTTATTACCTTTGCCGTCGCTTAGCGAGTGGAGAAGGTATTGTGTCACACGGCATCTGTCACACTATCACGCTCTCAGGCTGTGTATGTGGGTGTGTGTCTGCCACATTATTCTCGACAGTGAATGTAATGTGCTGTATCCAGTGCTCTCTAGTTTAACTATTTAACACTAACTAACGGAGCAGGAGTTTTTACCAGCAGATGCTCTATTGCTCTTAAATGTCTCACAACCAACCGAACCAACCCAACAAATCGAATCAATGCACTGAAGGGCATTAGTAATATAATAATGAAGCTACATTGGTCAGGTTTTCTTCACAAAATGATTACGACCAGAGACGCAAGAGAGACACATACTGAAACATGAACAAGCAGACCACGCCAAAGGTAACAGTCAGCTGTGACATCAGTATCAGATACACCTGTGCCACACACACAGCCACAGCAATTTTCCACAGGTAACTTGCTAAGCTGGTGATTAATTGAAGTCAAAGGTCTCGCCAGTGACGAGTTACAACTAAAGCTGTCGAGCGATTAATTTTTGTAATCGCGTTAATCGCGTGATTAATTATTTTAATCACACCTTAACGCGTCAATTAACGCATCAATTTGAAAGGTCTAGTTCATGTTGTAGGTTGCTGTCAGCGAATGACTGCACGTCTTGCTGTTCACGACTCATCCACAAGATGCGACCACTGTCGAACTTGCTATCAAACAATGATGCACAACTGACAAATTAACCGACATTCGTTGTTAATAATTAATTGAATATTATTCGATCGTCAAATAACCGCAGTTCAATTGCATACTGGAACTCCTGCTTCATAGAATTTATGTATGCGCGTTAATTTTTAACGGCGTTAATTTTTTTAAAATCGCAATTAATTTTTTAACGTGTTAACGCGTTAATTAATGTGTAAATTCGACAGCTCTAGTTACACACACAACAAATAATAAATAACAGAAAAAAACTTAAATATAACGACAACTACGTGAGTACAGATGGATTGGACACATCTTAGGCATGAATCAGTTACGTGACATAACGGAAAACAGGATGTTGGGTAAAGCAACAAGAGGAAGAAAACAGCTAAAAACGACATCAACAAAACTTATGAAGCCATTAAGATAGAAGCTGGAGTGAGGAGCAGGTAGCAGAAGAGAATATCATCAACGTGCCACGTGGCAGAAGACACAAAGTAAAAAGAACTTGCAGGACGGGACGTTAAAAATCATTCTGCAAGGCACAATACAGGAAAGCTAAACTCAGCAACATCCTGTAGACAATAACATTGACAACTAGATTGTTAGAACTCGACGTGTCAAGCTCTGTATGCTTCCACCTGCTGACTGTGACCTTTGACCTTCTGATTCCCGTAACTAATGAGTTCACCTTTGTCCCAAGACACACTACTGACAAAAACAACAGTTTGGTGAAATCATCAATGAATACCATAATGGTATGACATCGCAGAAACAACTTCACAGACAGATGCATGCACACATGGTCAGGTGGATGACATGAAAACGTATTGCCTCCTGCACTGCCTACCAGTGGCAGAGGCATAAAAATTGTTGATTCATTAAAAATAAAAAGACTAAAGAAGACAGAATGGGCAGTTTTCCTTTGTTGACTGCCGAAATGTAATGTAAAATAGACAATTTTAAAGCATTGTAAGCGGCACAGGCTACTAGGGCGCTTTACACAGTCATAAAATAGGGTTTTGTTATGTGCTGAAAATGATAGACTGAATAGGTAAGTCTTGAGATATTGTTTGAAAGTGCGCGATGACGAACAGTCGATGATGAAGTCTGCTAGGGTATTCCAAGCACGAGACCCAGCGATGGCAAACGCTTGGTCACCAAGTGTGGTACGTCGCGTTACCGGCACCAGCAGGGCAGATGAAGATGATGACCATAGTCGAGGTCGTGAAGTGACTTCAGCACCAGGCTGAATGACTTCTTGTAGGTAGTGTGATGCTGAAATAATAATGTCCAAGGTCTGCTGCCAGTTGACATGGCAGCAGTGTCAGGTTACACAATTCATTTAGTTCTTAGGTCAGCTGGTTGAGCAGTGGCCTTGTAGCAAGAATGCTGCAGGTTCGACTTCAACACTCAGACACATGTCACATGGTACGTGACTATATTGGTGTTGCTGGTGCCACAACGAGGCACAGATATAGTTACATGACTAGTTGACTGGCAGGGCTGCTAGTAATGCAGTCTTCGGTGGCTGAATAACAAGAAGTCAGGACTAAAGCACAAGGCTTACTGCTGTCACTGAAAGCACATTATGAAGTTTGAATTCAATGTCGATTTTAGCAATCAAAGTTTGAATTCAAGAAAAAGCAAATCTGACATCCTTAATAAATTGAGTTTTAAAAAACAAGGTAAAAACACAACATCAGCAAACCTTTTTGATGAAGGTATGGCGAATCTTCTTGTCCGAAAACGAGCTTCCTGCCCAGTCCGGTGCGGTACCCACAATCCCCGCCTCGTCATCATGGTACATACTTGAATCATATGATTGGTTAACATTAGCAGCTGTCGTCGGCTGGTACGGGCTGCCTTGGTATGAGGCCGGCTGAGGTGCCGGAGGATAAGCTGTGCCTGTTGGGTACGGAGCTTGTGGCTTGTAGGCAGTTTGTGGATCACCAGGTGCACCGTACATTGGATACGGTGGATTCGGCTGCTGCGTTGAGTATGGCACTTGCCCACCATAGCCAGCTAATAATGACAATCAGTCACATCACACAATCGCAGTTACAACTTTAGTGCTAAAGTCACTTCTGTTACCTCCTGTAGCACAACTACAGAAAACACGCTCTCAGTGGAAAAATCTGGCAACTAAACATATCTTTTTCCACAATTCAGAAAACACTTTTGCCCTTACCAAATTATGTCTTCCCTTTCCAAAGTATAAGACCCAAACTCCACTACACGCCGTATGCGGACACCGGCTACGGACATGTTGTACAACACCACCAATGGACAAGCTCAAAACAACTCTACAACTTGCTGTACAACAAATTCACTACCAACGGACAAAAATTTGCCACATCACAATGCCAGAGCCCAACATCTCGACAAATCAAGATGTCAGGATGAGGCAAATTTTTGTCCATTGGTGGTGTTGCACAACATGCCCATAGATTGTGTCCATGTAGTGGATGACAGCAAGATGTTGTACAACAAATTTAGCCGGCTATGGACGTGTTGTACAACATATACAACTTGTTGTGAACTTGTCTGTTGGTGGTGTTGTACAACATGTCCGTAGCCGGTGTCCATGTAGTGGAGTTTGGCACTGAAAGGTTTAGCTACTCCTGTACTCGATATCAGCAGTGGCACCAGAGCCGACCATGAAAGATTCCAGTCTCTAGGCAATCAGCCATGCGGGTGACATACTCACAAAGCTGGTGGTGGGCTTACATTACCTTCTACCAAACCCACAGTTACCACAGAGCAGCTTCACCCTTTTTGGCCAGTACCAAATTACACGGCTTGGTACTGCATCACATGTACATGATCAACTTGCCCAGAGTAATTACACGACAGCAAAATAGCCAGGAATTAAACTCTCTGGGCTGTGAGTATGATCACCATATCATCAAGCCAAAACAAAACACAGAGCATAACAATCAGGGGTGTAGACAGGAATTTGCTAAGGGGGACAAGAGGGGGTCTGGGGACGGAAGCCCCAAGCGGCGTCCAGGGACAGAGCCCTGGTGGGGTCTAGGAGTTGGGAGACACATGGTGAATATTCGATTGAACAAGGCCATAGATTGTCACAAATCGCGTACTGTTCAGAGTCCGATTACACTTTGAAAAAATTCCAGCTACGACAGGGGTGGGCATGCACCCATGTCCCCTCCTTGGCTATGCCACTGATCACAACTGTCCATGTGTAGAAAATTGCTTTCAGACGATTTGAATGCAGGTCCTATCGCATCCGTGAAGGTTTGTCAGCAGGCAGTTGCACAATTGGGAGATATGACAGAAAGGATCTCTAACCAGTCTTAAAACTTGTCCACGACACGTATCACCGGTTGTGTACAACATAAAAAAAGATGCTTTCAACGCTGTGCGCCACACAGTAAATTATGTAACACAAGCCGACACATCGCTGCGCTCCGTGTCGTCTTGAAGTTGTTTACTATCGGCGCTGCGCGCCTCTGCCTGTGGCGCTGCGCGCCACACCCAGTGATACCGCCACTGTGGGCGGGTCGCTGTATGCAAAACGGTCGGACATCCCGATTTTAATAGACAGATGCAAATAAACCACAGCTACAGCTTTTAACAATTAATCTCACTACCGGTATTAATCATTAAAAATTTGACAAGAATAATTATTTTAATGATTGATACCTTTACAACTTTCACTTATTTTAAGTAAATAATAACTAAGAAAACTACAAGCCGACTACAGTGGACAACGGAAACAGTTCGATATCATAAAGCCCTAAAGCCACAACATGACAGACTGCATATAATATGGGAGATAGCCAACAGATAGCAACTTCATTTGCTACATAACAAACTGTACCGATAAGACTCTTTGACTGAGCACTGGGGTGAATTTAAGGTAACATTTCGTCGCCTGACGATTATCTTGCTCTATCTCCACTTTTTGTCGATATTGACCTTTTGGTACTACCATTAGATGCAGAATTTTATGCTCTATCTCCTCGTATCTTCAGCTAAACTGCTAGTGCTTTCTATCTGCAGAAAAACGTGAGTTTCATCTTGCTCTATCCCCCAGAAATGGCACTTTTACAAGACTGCCTGGCTGCTATTTTGCTTTAACTCCAACTGATCAATGGCAGGCGTTAGTCATATGTGTTGGAGCACTATAGTACTGCAAGCTATGTCTGCGGTCTGCGTGCTGTAGTGCTCTAACTCCGGGTCCAAAAACAGCACTGACATTGTTCCAACATTCTCAGATAAAAGCACAGCTGAAACAATGTTGCTCTATCTCCAAGTTTTCTGCATTGCGATTGGTCAGCGGAGTTACAGCACTACAGCACAGACGTAAGCCTCTGCATGCTATTGTGCTCTAACTCCCAAATTCAAAAACTTCTTGCTGCTATAATGCTCTAAGTCGCATTTACTTCGCAAAATTCTCCAAAATCTCAGGCACAGACGACACAACAATACTGATACTTTTATCTTGTGCTTTATTGCATTTTTATTGACGAAACTGCCAGGAAGAGAAAGCACAAGCAAGCAGGCATTTTGGTACAGCGTAGTCAAAACATTCAAATGTCGTTTACTGGAAACCTTCTGCATGGGAGATAGAGCAAGATAACCGTCAGGCGATGATTTATAAGTGCACTGTTTCAGTTCACTTTCATACTTTATTACTTACCTAATATTGATTCAGTCTATCTCACACTTATCACCAGTAAACACCGTGCATTACATAAATTACAGATCACAAAGTCACAATGATTAACAACTAACTGATCATTAATTTTCTCAAAAGTTAACTATTGAATTTTTAAAATAATTACCAGTTAACGATTTTCACTCACCCTCTGGAGCACTTGGGTAGGCGGTAGCCTGACTGTAGGGCGGAGGTGCATTCGACATTACTTTGCAGTAACAAGTCTCGATCAGCAATAAGTTCAAGCCTTCAAACGAACAATAAAACAGACAAAACAATGTCTCTTCCAGGTAACAGGACTCACTTAAACCTTACAGCTTACAAAATGTTAACTAACTGTTAATAACTAGAGCTGTCGAGCGATTAATTTTTTAAATCATGCGTTAATGCATTACCGTATATACTCGCGTATAAGTCGATCCGCGTATAAGTCGACCCCCTAAAAACGAGCCTAGATTTGGTCTAAAATGCTTGACCCGCGTATAAGTCAACGGTAGTTTTTAAGGACTTCTAGGTAGGGATGTTAATGGGATGTTGACCGGTCCTTATGTCCAGGACAGGTCATGGGCAACGTGGGCATTGAAGCGTCGTTGTCACATGATCGTCTGACATCTTTGTTCTTTGCCGGCGGTCTGCCGCCCGCCGCTTCACCGTCGTGGATTGACGTGGCCGCCGCCAACCGTCGATTACCCCTCCCCTCCTCATGTGTTCCTGCTGAAGCTGCCTTCTCCTCCGCTGATCATTAACTCATGGCGCACGCTGTAGACTGTAGTGCAAAGTGACACTTAGTGCACTTTCCTCCCCATCTGTGTCCGCCGCACCTGAGTGTATACGCCCGTATGCGTGCGGGAAGGTGGTTCGCAAGAGCACTGACCTCTTAATAACTAATAACTAAGTTATGTATAGACGTCGACCTGCAAAAATATATTTTTATTTTATGACCCGCCTATAAGTCGACCCCCCAACTTTCAGGGCGAAAATTTGTCCAAAATTTTTCGACTTATACGCGAGTATATACGGTAATTATCACGTCAATTCCACAGGTATAGCCAAAATTTTTAGTTAGTATGCTACTCATTAGCATGCCCGTCAAGAGCCAATGCGGGGCCTGGCCCGGGTCTAGTTAATAAGACCCAGGCTGGGTCAGGATGGAGCCACGGACACAAATACATTGGGTTCATACACAGCCCAGAAAAAGCCTGTAGTGGGTGAAAACATACTGGTTTTTCTGTTGTCTAAAGAAATTGTGGGGCCCCGGAGTCAACTAGCCATTGTCCATGACCACTGACCGATACCACCTGAACTGACACCCCCTCCCAGCCCCACCAGGACCCCAACTTCATCTTGATGGCCTGCTCTATATAGATCTACTCATTAGTCATATAATTACACTCTGCATGGCTACGAGGCCCACAATCTAGCACACAATATCATCCTGCAATGGAACCACAATAGACTGGCAGGACAGCACAGACGCAGATACCACTGTAACGGCTTGGCACGCAGGCCTAAGCAAAATGTAGCATATCACCGTGTTAGAAAACCGTTACCAGTCGATGACTGATATGCCATTTTTACTATAACGGTCTACTCAAAAATTACTGAAATCCTTATCATCAGATGCATTTTTCGAGCTCAAATTTCACCAAAATCGGTTTTTGGAAATTGGAAGGTGCTCCGCCGCGGACCCCACCGGGGGAGCTTACGATGATTCCCCAGACCCCATTGTCGGCTGGGGAGGGGGACACCCCGTTCCTATTCCCCTCCCCCTCGATGCCTTTGACGTCTTGATCTCGGCACCTCGCTTCCCAATAGGGCCCACCAGATGGTTAATCCTGCCCTGCCAAACAGAGGTCAAGTTAGGTCTTATCATTAGTCATATAATTACACTCTGCGTGGCTACGAGGCCCACAATCTAGCACACAATATCATCCTGCAATGGAACCACAATAGACTGGCAGGACAGCACAGACGCTGTCTTAAGTCGTCGTAACTGTCGTAACTTAAGTTACGACTTAAGTGGTAACTTTATAGAGTTCAGCTAAGACTTCTGTCTAAGCATTTAGTCTAAGACTTTTCGCTTGGCAGAACTTGACCTCACCCATTGCACTGCATTGCATTAATATGTTGTACTGTCCAATTTTTGCGCGCGACAGCATATATGCTAAGTGCGCATATGCTATCGCAATTCCGTCCGTCCGTCCGTCCGTCTGTCTGTCCGTCACATGGGTGGATCAGTCAAAAACGGTTGAAGTTAGGATCATGCAATTTTCACTGTGCAGTAGCCCCATCCCTCTAGTTTTTGCACATTAAGTTTCATTCAGAAATTCTGACGGGTTCCCCCTGAGCGGGGGCTCAAACAAGGGTAGGGTGGGGAAAACAAGCTATTTTCTAGCTATATGCATCAATATCTCGAAAACGGTACGAGATACGTCCAGTTACTAGTAATGACTAAGAGGAACTTGCATATGCGTTTTAGATTGGCAACAAGATTGATGACCTTGGATGACCTTGAACTGATATAAGTTCGAATTTTCTCAGAATTTTGTGTGATTTCGCAGATTTGGGAGGCAACAACGGCTAAACGAATGAAGATAGACCTGTACTGTCAGCGACAGAATTGTAGCCCACTAAATGTACTTTTCAGCAGTACATAGATAACTTTGATATTGCAGGGCATTCCTCCGCTAGGGGTCTACAGTCGGAATACAGTGGGCGAAAATGGCGATTTTCAACCTCTACACCTGAAAATATCTCGCAAATCGTAAGTAATGCGGACACTGTTACTATTAACCATCAATAGGAAACCGCATATCGACGATTTGCTGTAGATTTCTTCGCTAGGGGCCTTCATACACGCACCGCTGTCGCGCGCTTACCTTTGCGTCAGCTAGGATTTCGTGTAAAAGAAAATTAGACCATCACCTTGTTAGATGTAGAAAAAGTAAACGCAGTGGCTACGGTACCGTCAAGACGGTACTACAACATCAAAGGCACGGTACCGTCAAGACCGCAACGCAGCCAAGGATGCTATCCCTAACCCAAAAATACTAACCCTAACCCTAACCCTAACCGTATCCCTAACCGGGTAAACACTAATAAACAAAAAAAAATATGGTCAAGGCGTGGATTCGAACCCCGTGCCTCCGAAGTGGCTAAACGGCAACGCTACCGATCAGCCACAGCGGCAACGCTGCAAGCCTGCTGTACTGCGCGCTATTTAAACCAACTATTGACGGTACTATAGCGTCGACAGTTCTGGTGCCGTCTGGACGGCACTATAGCCACTACCAAAAGTAAAAAGTAATATGTGTCTGATATTAAAGCATTAACATAATAACACCTAACATAATAACACAGAATTTATATGTCTTAGATTTTTCTCCTTTATCGCCAAAAAAATTAGCATTTTTGCTTGTACTGTATTGGCGTGTCAAGTTAAAGTAAACTGCATATTTTCATTTTCGTTACCTTATCTTCAGTCAGTCATAGTTTTAGCCAACAGTAATTTTTACACTGTACACATAACCACAGATACTAAAAATTGGTATTTATCTCTATTTCCGTCTGCATTATAGTGCGGAATAAAACAAAGCAGCAATTACCAAATTTCTACCGATATTATAATTATCTTGCCACCTCAATTCGCAGTATCAACAACATACGCATTACGCAACTGTGATGGGCAAAATCAAATAACTATTCGATTCAATCGTGATTTAAATCGCATCGACGATTGGATTCAAACATTATATGATTCGATTTTGGTAGTGTGTGATTCGACACTGATTCAATTGAAGTTGACAATTTTAGCGATATCATTTAAGAGAATTGGTCAAAAATTGTAAGCATAGACCTCTTACCGGATGTCTTACCGGACGCGGCTAGCTCGACCCCGGGGGGCTGGCTAGGCCTCTGGAGTCAAGAGAACGGATAACGTCCAAACACTGACTCATCCTTGTCATGAAGTTTCTGTAGTCTCCATTTGAAAGTGCTTATGGTTCCAGCTTCGATCACTGCTGCATCCAAGTGGTTCCAAGTATTGATGACTCTTTCGCTGAAGAAATGTTGTCTGAGATCTGTAGCCACACTATAATTTTTATTTTTAATAGCACAATCTCAGATTTTAAAACCTAATTGCAAGGAAACAGAAACAGAAATAAAATGCTAATTAAACATCATAGAAGTAGCGGTGCCAGCGCGAGTACATTCCATCCCGACGTCTATGTTCACGTCTAGAACGGAGTGATGGGCGTGGTGAAAGCGGTAAGAAATAAAGAATGAAAATCGTCAGCTCAGCTGACCTGACACATGAATAAATGATCAGAAAAAGAATAATTATGATAATGACGAAGTAAATCGGAAATATGATTCCAAAGACGCGGTAATATGCACATCCAATCCAAAAGAACGATTAGCGATTTGATTTTCAAAGTGGAGCAGTGGTCGAGGTTGACGAGACACTATAAGGGCGGGTGGAAAATTTCCCGAAATTTATTCTAATCTTTCCGATTGCTTGCAGCGCACAAGCGCGGTAGGTGCATGTTCTCACTGAGATCCATAGTGATTCCAAGCTCTCCATATTGTCCATAATAATATTAATAAATTTCCCTTAAAGTTTCCTGCAGTATTCCGGAATTCCCGGAAAATTTACAAGCGAGGTGGTAGGCGGTGCGGGTGCATAAAAACTTGAAGAGATATGGAAAGTCCGATCGATATCACAAACACTGGATACTTCGGATTTGGGACCGAAAATGTCATGGGTTCAAAGTGTGGTCGTTGTGAACTTGTGGTCGACGTGGGTATTGGG
>Ga0209679_1001160_pt1 | contig 10877 bp, 8 predicted proteins | sample WorMetHEROISLAND_4_FD_187408 | JGI IMG/M metagenome (GOLD analysis project Ga0209679, IMG submission 187408) | Marine gutless worms symbiont microbial communities from Max Planck institute for Marine Microbiology, Germany - Olavius sp. 2 HERON... ...
GTTATTAAAGAGAATATTTATTTTCTTATCCTGTGGTGTGACATTACTCTGTCTTATTTAGCTAATATTCCAATTTTCATTGAACCCAGTGATGGGACTAAACTGTAGTGGATCAGTGTAGGGGTGAGAGGTTATCGGTTGGATCTATTTACTAGTCCATAGAATCGGTCGTCACATACCCACCTGCCCGTTACACCGTCTATCCGTCTATCCGTCTGTCCGTCTGTTCGTCTGTCTGTCTGTGATGTCGATGTATCGTGGGCATATAGGTTGGACTAGTTCGAAATTAATTATACGAATAATTAGCTAAGGGTCTTCGCTCCTCGAAGCCACAACATCGGCAATCTAGTCCAAAGGGAACCCCTAAAATTCTGGTAGAATAGGGGTGGGGTCGCTCTTCTCAGGAAACCTGCAACATCTTTGAAACGGAGCAAGATAGAACCAAGGTTATTATTGATGACCAATAGGAAATCGCATACGCTCTTTCGATTGGTGCCAAAATCACCGACCTTGGATGACCTTGAAGGGCCATTACGCACTGTGTTTCAAAACACGTGCGTCTTTCGGAGCCCACCACGAAAATTTGAATGAAAATAGAACCATATATAGTCGCTAACGAAGATGTAGTACAGGTTGGACTGTAGATTCTGGCAATATAAAGCTTGTGCGGATATTTCCAGGGGTTCCATGCAAAGTGGGCGCCAAACGACATATAAAACGTTCACGCCAGTCTCCCGCAATATAGGCGAAGTTTTTAAAATCCACGATATTCAGGGAAAACAGAAGAGTATATGATTTTTACCGCGCGATGCACGTAGTGCTAGCGCGGTATTGCTATCGTAAGTCGTCCGTCCGTCTGTCCGTCTCTTCGTCTGTCTGTCTGTTACGTTGACGTATCGTGGGCATACAGGTTGGACTAGTTCGAAATTAATTACACGAATAATTAGCTTAAGGTCTTCGCTCCTCGAAGCCACAACATCGGAATCTAGTCCAAAGGGAACACCCCTAAAATTCTGGTGGAATAGGGGTGGGATCGTTCTCTCAGGAAACCTGCAATATCTCTGAAACGGGGCATCATAGGACCAAGGTTACTATTGATGACCAATAGGAAATCGCATACGCGCTTTCGATTGGTGCCAAAATCACCGACCTTTGATGACCTTGAAGGGCCATTACGCACTGTGTGTCAAAACACGTGCGTCTTTCGGAGCCCACCAGTCCCCCACCACGAAAATTTGAATGAAGATAGAACCATCTAGTCAGCGACGAAGATGACTGTAGATTCTGGCAATATAAAGTTTGTGCGGATATTCCCACGGGGTTCCATGGAAACGGGGCACCAAACGACAATGGGGTAATCAAAAACGTCGATTTTCAGGACTTTCGAACGCTATACGTCTTTGGCACATTAGGAAATGAGGCCAACATTATTATATAGTATCAGCCCCTTGTCGCCTTTCCACTGACTCCAAAATACATGACCTTGAATGGCCATTTTACGTTCAATTTTCAATTTTCATTATTACAAAGCGCGTTTCGGCGATTAGGTTACATACTTATCGTAGAGCTATTTATAGAATATTTTTGTATGACATCACCAGCAAAGATGTGCGGAAGTGGACAGTGAAACTGCGATCTGCAGAATATTGCGGCTCCGCGAAAGGATTGCGGATCTTTCCTAGGCGACAAGTTGCGGGCGATACATCGTCGAAACCTTAACAAATAAGGCCAACATTATTATACAATACTATTTACTGCCATCGTCTTTGCACTGACTACAAATTACATGACCTTGGAATGATCTCGAATGGCCATTTTACGATAAATGTTCACTATTACAAACCGCGTTTCACTACTTAAGTTACATTTACTGTGAATTCTGTTTACACACGTGACCGACGGAGATGTGCGGAAGCGAACCGTGATCCGCAGAATATTTGGAATCCGCGAAAAAACTGCGGATCTTTCGTAGATGCTGCCTTGTCGGACGCTTAACAAATAAGGCCAACATTAGTATTTAGTATAACTATATATTATTATTACTTAGTCCCTTATCGCCTTTCCTCTGACTCCAAAACACGTGACCTTGAATGACCTTGAATGGCCATTTTGCGTTAAATTCTGTTTTGCGCCGCTACGTTTGGAGCTCTGAAGCATGGCTTTCGAAGCTTGGCTACTCTTAAACTTGTAGTGAATGTTGTCGGCGAACTTTAAGCCGAAAAGAACAGCTGCGGCATCGCGCGGATTCCTTGCGACAGCACGGCTTTCTTGTTATCACTGGAAGGTTAAACGCGTTATTTGCGATATCCAACAACTTTTTACGACAGTCGTGACTAAAAAATCTGACGCCGACGTGATACGATCGGATGACTGAGTCTCGTCGTGCCGTAATTAAGTTTCAGTGATCGCTATCTACATGTAGAGGACCCAGTTCCATCGACTTACATGTAGGCCCCTAATGGAACGCGTTACGTTACATATTGTCTGTCAAGCGTAATTAGACCATACGTGACCTCAGTCAGACAACCACTGAGTTATCAGTCACAGATTATTCTTTGTCTTTTGAAAGGTTAGCGAAACAGCTACCCAGTCTAGCTGCGTAGCACATCGGTTCTTGCAGATATATTGCTAACTGGAAGCTGGCTTACAGGTCATAATGGCTTAAATGTCGAATGTTTTTTCTCTCATTCTGTTTTACTCTCTCTATCTCTTTATGTAATATTTGTACAAAACTGCAGTTTATACCAAGTTAACGGCGACATGCAGTGAGTTACACATCGAAAATAGCCAACAACGTGTCAACGTGCTGCTGAATAATATCACCTTTTTATGATTTTTGTTGTTTTAGATGTGTTAGTCACTGCATGCCATGCATGTTAACGTATCACTGCCGTTAAAGTTAACTTGGAAGAAATGACTGACAAATAGTTCGCGATTCATAATGTTTTATGTAAAGCGCGCTGAGAAACGAGATAAAGAAAGTCATTGAATTCAAAACACAGATCATGGTCTTGGAGGATTTCAAAGACGACTTATAATTGCAGCTTGTATGCATAAAATATGCTAACAGCCAGTTGTCTAATGGTAGCTCCATAGGCGCGTCCACAAAGGTGTTGAGGGTCCGGACCTGCGTATTTTATAGGAGAAGAAGAATATGCTGGTGCATTAGAGGTTTATCAACGGCTTTATAAACTCATCACTGGCATATGTGCTGCTTAACCTAATCTGCTGCCAGGCCGGTGTCTGCGATATTTACGTAATTATGCAATCGACAGAAGACGGCGTTTTACTACAGTGATGACTGTCTATGGTCTGTTCGACAATGTCGTCGTACTGAAGCTGCTGTCCAGCGGCTGACGATGATACGCGTTGCTGCAGCGAAGGCCGCGGCGGCGGCGGCGCCGTGGAGCGGTGATAACGGGCCGCTTATCGAGCGATGACAGGCTTTGTCAACGGGCACACTGCCGAGCAACCGCTACTCAACCGCTCCGCCGGCTCTCAGCCTCCGCAGTCGGCACGCCATAACGTGCTTCGATTGACGTCGCACGGATGTCTGTTTGCCTTCCATCCTTCATTCGTCTGTCTGTATCTCTCCGTCTGTCAGCGTGGTTACGTCGTTCTTCTTTTAATTGCTTGTCCGTTGCGGCTAATGCGTCCGACGACGACGACGACGACGGAGTGGATGAAATCTCAACGTTCTCGAGCACAATAGACGACCGAATATCACTGCTAATTCAAGCTGTGTGCTGTATCTACACAGCGGAACATGAGCGGCCAGTTTTACGTCCGCTAATAACAACGAAACCTGCGTTGCACTCGGACTCGCCAGAGGTCGCAACAATATACATTTGCGAGTTACACGAACGCCGCATGCTACGAGGCAATTATCAGCAGTACACGGAACTGTATAACTATAAACAGTTCTATAGGTTGAGTATATTATGTGAAAGGGTACAGTGACATAAATGATTAAGGGCAGGTAGCTTGTAACCCCTACACATTGTCGTATAGACAACGTATAGGCCTATGGGTAAGTATAGTTGTGCATTACACTTAGAAAAAGCCCACTTTGTCTTCGCGTACAACTTAGCCGTTTCGTAATGAATTTTGATACACTTTGGCGTCCAACATAAATAAAATTCGGCTATTAATCGCACATATATTTTCTTAAATCTCCCATTTTTACGCGTCATTTGTTCTGTAGAGACGAGGAGATTTTGATTAAAAACTCTTCATCTGTTGAAAGTCTATAATAAAACAAAGTTAATACATGAATTTCCACACAAAGGCTGGAAAAAGCACAGCCTAAACGAGCTGTTTTCACAGAATCGCATCCTGAACGTTGTTTACAACCATAGACATGAATATTCATGTCTATGTTTACAACACGTCACTGCAATGACGTATAAACGCGTCAATTTCCGTTCCACAGATATAATTACACAACAAAGTAAATAATAATGAGAGATTTGGGAAATTACACGCGGATTTACTATTTAATAGCTGAAAGTCCATTTAAGTTGTAGGACAAAATGTACCAAAATTTGTTATAATTTCGCTAAGTTACAGGCGAAGATAAAGTAGGCCGTTTTTCTGAGACACCTTGTACTCGTAGATGCAACTAACAGTTCTAAAATTATTTCATTACTTAGGTGTCTTATATGTTACCTCTGTACTTGTTCATGTTAAACTTTATAAGGTCAATGAAGTAGTCGCAGGTAAGCTGTACATCGTGTGAAAATTATAGCACCGCGAACTCGGCTATATATAGAGTGTTTTCACTGCATACATAATGTTGTTTATCTCGGATAACTGTAGGCTTCACGCAGGCCGGGTTGTTATCCGTGATAAACTCATTATCACATAACCACGCCTATCTGCAAAGGCTCTATGAATAAATGAGCAGCAGCGTTCCAGTCAATAGAGGAAGTCTCTAATTTTATCGAACTTGGTAATCAGTTATGAAAAAAAACAAGATTTTGCATGAGCTGTGGTATCAAAGAATCATTTGGCATCTCTCACCTGACTTGGACAAGACAACAAATGCACAGGTCCAATGTGTCATCGATTTAGTCGATAAAATCTGTTCAATCGATCCTGAAGATTAATTGTTCTCCACACGGTTATAGCAAACGTATGATTTATCTTCAATTATTTGTGGTCGGTAGAATGTTTCGACATCACTGATTGAAGACTGATAAGGCGCAGCGCACCTGGGACGCACAGGTAGGTGGCGGACAAGTAGCGCGTCAGATCGTTGAGACACGGTCGCGTCTCATCCATCTCGGCATCGGGGATACGCAGCCTGCACTCACTGCGTCCGGAGCAGTGCCGGTCCAGTATCTGGATGACGTCAGTGGAGCAGCCGATGAAGCCGAAGTCAACGCGCACGCATCGTCCAAGCCGCATCCGGCCGTAGCGTGCTGACGTCATGAAGATGACGCTACCCGATGGACAGTGCGCATGAAAGCTTTCGGTTGAACAGTAATCTGTAATTCACACATAGCAATAACCCCAACGTTCAAGCGTTGCATGAACATTCAGCAGGGTCGACTGAAAATGCAGGACTGGAAAACGGAGGACCAAACACTGAAAAAAAACTGGAAAACGCAGGACCAACAGTCACAAGACGGAATATGCAGGAAAGAGAATGCAGCAAAACCAAAATTCAGTAATAATAGACTAAAGATGCGTTGATAACATGTTGCAGAATAAAGAGAATGAAGTTGTGTATTTGCGATAAGTATTTTATTTAACATCAATGGTGTAAGTAACGAACGAATCATATTTTGTGAAAAAAATTTTACTGTACAGCATACAAACGTTGAAACGGAGATGTGATACTTAAGACGCAATGATAATAATAGTTCATAGAATACAGTGAATAACGTTGTGCAGAAATGTTTTGCCCATGGTTTTATCATAAGTCATATTTTGTGCAAAAATAATTTATTGTTTACAAACGTCCAAACCGAAGATATAAGAAAATGTTTGTTTAATGTTTAATGTAAAAAGGCAGAGGGCCAGACGGCCACTAACATGCCATATCAGTACACACAGACATAACATAAGAACACAACATTACACAACCGTTAAAAATCAACAGTACACAGATTGTTTTTAAAACTAGCAACAGACGTTGATTTCACAACAGCATCAGAAAGACTATTCCAAACGTCCACAATTCTGCAGCTAAAAATATTTCCAAACATCGCAATGGCAGCTAAGCTTAACAAGTTTAAAACTATTACCACGTGTTGAGCTATTTGCAAATGTAATACATAACGACACGTCACAAAGTCCATGTAATATCTTGTAAATAAAAACCAAATCATGAACAAGACGCCGACGTTCTAGTGTTTCAAGGCCAAGCGAACACTATATGGCAAAATATTAGTCAAACATGTCTTTTGGCACTTTTTATCTACTCATCCTTTAACAGCCTTACCGCTTTTTAGCGTCTACAGCGCCCAAACAACCGACGCCGTGCCAGTTGCGTGTCAACAGTGTTTATGCGGTGTGATTTAAAATCATATCCCACCAGCAAGCAATCCCTAATGCATTTTAAATTTCTGACGGAGCCAATATTGTTTTGGTCAAACCAGGAAGCCACACGGGACATGCACATTCAAGTACAAAGCGAACTATATATAGTGCAATATACACACTAAATGTCACACATACTGGAACAACAGCTCAAACTAAATAATTAATACAGTATTTATCGGCCGAAAAACGCCAATTTTCCCCACTTTGCAACCTTACTCAGTGAGTGTCACATGACAAATCAGAACTAAATAATACACCAAGTGGTTTAAACGAACCCACTGTCGTTTAACGCCTCCTTTTCAGAGAACACCGCGAATATCCGCATAAACCATATACTGCCAGAAACTAGAATAATGTAAAATAGCCATTGAAGGTCATCAAAGTCAAGGATTTTGGGATTACTGGAAAGACTACGAGAGACTGCATATCGCTATATAATAATATTGTATATTAATATTTATGTCTAAAGGTTCCGAAGTTATAGCCAGTAAAAACACTGAAATTGGCCGCTGTCGACAACATCAATGTCCTTGGATGCCAGGGAACCTTCGCGAGTATCCATATAAACTAGGACCATTGGGCATTTGGGCTACATTTTGCCATTAACGGTCTACCTTCATTCAGATTATCGTGTTGGGCTCCGAAAGACGCATGTTTTGTGCAATAGAGTGCATGCTTAACGGCCGTTCAAGGTCATCCAATGTCGTTCGTTGATTTTGGTAACAATCGAAAGCGCATATGCGACTTCCTATTAATGATCAACAACAATCTCGGTTCTATCTTGCACCGTTGCTGAGATACGACGACTTATCGGTCGAAAACGCCAATTTTCCCCACTCCACTTTCATTTAGCGCCGTCGCTCGGGGTGAGGCCCTTTCGAATTTCTGGATGAACCTTTAACACCTAGGAGCGAAGTCCTCGGGCTATCTGAAATTGTGATCCTAGCTTGCGTCGTTTTGACACAATACCAGCGTGTGACAGATATACGGACAGACAGGCATGCAGTCATTCCGACGATGGCTAATACAGGGCTCTGCATAGCCAGCTATTCTGGCTGGTGTAAAAAACACTATGAGAATTGCTACTATTATGTATAGGTTAATGACAGGCCATATAAGCTACTTAAACTTAATAATACATTGAATTCGTAATTTAAGATTAACGTGCTTTTAGCATTTTTGGCAGTTTTGGCATTTTTGGCTACATTGCACGTTTCCGGTATTCCGGTTTGTAGCGAACTAATCGGACATTTCGTGACTACACCGATGCCGACACAAACCGCATGAAATCCATAATCTCTTCCCTCAGCATTAGTACGCACTGGCCGACCAGTTAGCGATCTATCTACCCACCCATATATTTTATAGACGCCAATCCCTGCAACTATAAGCCATCACGCCACGCCATCAGAAAGACGACTGGCTGCTGACAGAAATCATTATCGGCACTTATTGTATAATCCACGCAACTGACTGAGAACAGCGGGCGACGACGACCTATGCAGGGGGTCGTAGTCACATCCGATCTGCTCTCCGTTAGATGGCAGAGATGTCTTGCCTTATGACTGACAGTAATGTAATACTAGATTTGTGACATTGGTCGAGATCAGCGGCCAGCCAAAGAGAAATAGTCGACGGATACAGCTCAGAGGCAGACCGTAAATGGTAGAATGGACGGACGAACGGACGGACAGAAGGACAGACAGACAGACAGACAGACACAGGATCTGACGATGACAATGACATTGATGACGAGACTGATGGATGACCTCGGTTCGTCATGTCGCTGGCAGTGTCGGCGGGTCAACAGGTCTGCGGCGGCGCGATACAATTCTGTGTCGAAATTAAATGACAGTCGGCGCGCCGGCGATGTGAAATATCGACGAGAATCGGTCATGTCACGTGACGTCAAGGCACGCCGCCGGCCAACGACAACGAAAACGCGATTTGTCGACATCGAGTTTGACGCTGAATAACGAACTAAGCTGACTGCATCAGCATTGGCTCGGCCTATTCACTCGCAGTTTATATATACCTCGTTTTGTCGCACGTGAAACTCGGCATTTTTCCGGCACTGCATCGGTTGTCAGTTTTGTCTTCAGCCGGACGGACGAAGTCGCCTAAGGAAGCTGCATTCTACTCGACGGCTACTAACAGTCTCTGTCGCGCCGCGATATCAACATAACTGTGCCGATAAGTGCACGTCGTTACTAGACTTGTCGGTCAAAAGTGCGGCGGTGATACGTGCATGGAATTTAAGCATCATGCATCTATTCCTGCCGTTGAACCGCATGACTCTGTAACATCTTCACACGTTCACACCAACGTCGCCTTCCAGTTTTATGCATCTTTGATATCATGACCGTCTGTAACAAGACATCTGTTCCTTCTTTCTCTCTCTCAGCTTTTATTAAAATGTTTTTATGGTTTTCATTTTTATAGTTAACTGCAGTGTTTATTATTACCGTTGTATTAAGCTTATAACTAAATAGCCTTGATTTTATCTCTATTGTTATGTAATAATTATTACTCACATCTAGTCAACTCTCTAAAATATTTTGTGGCACTACATGGCCTTACGTGTTCTGATGCGTAGTTAAGTAGCTACTCACTCACTCATTTATTTCTGACTCAGCTGAAAATGTAAAAAAAAAACTATTGCTTTCATTATTTCTACCTGGCAATGTACTTCTAAACACTACTGTTAACTATTTTCTACTCTGACTGATCAATTAGTCTCAGTTCATTGAGAAGTATGAGAACTGCTAATCGATAATTAATCGGCTAACATTCAATCAGTTGCGTCGGTCATAAAATGTGATTTTTGAATCAGTGTCGTTGTTTAATTTTATTTAGGATTCCGGTAAAAACTTTCGAACACTTGAAAAACGAATTGCATTTTACGTTTATGTTTTTAGTTTAAGTAAAAACTAACAGAGTAAAATTGTGGCCTCACACCAAACAGTATGCTATACAAACGATGCTCAGAACAGAACGACCCGCTTTCGTTCGTCGCTGCTATTGTGCTCTGCTCTGCGTCGTGTCGAGAATTAATGACGGCCTAACGAGCCATGCCGAGCATCGTCAATTTTAGTGACGGCGAACGAGTTCAGCAGCCATTGCTGCTTCTGCTGCTGCGCCTGCTGCTGCTGCTGGAATGCCCTGTCTCTCGCCTCCCCTGATGTCGTCGTACTGATGTCACGCTCGACTGCACATTGCCACTTCCACAGCCACCATCGCTGACCTAAGCTCATTTTTATTATACCCGCATTTATTCGGTCCAGGCTATTAACCGAAATGGTCCCAAGGGTAAGGATTTATCGGTTGTGGTCGCATCAAAAATAAAACAAACAAAAATCTGATGTCACCTTTGTGCCCTCGGTTGTCGTCGTGGCCAATGTTTGGCACCATACAGCTAGTAGTACCGTTATATTTGGTTGATATTGTGGCGCGGTAAAACTGATAATAGACAATGACGCTATTTTCGTGGACATGACTACGTACTAAAATGTGAGATTCTCTGAAAGGAGCGTCATGGATGTGACGACGGGACATTGTCGATGACAAACATTCTAGACATTTGGCGGACAAATAGCAGATATTATGTTGTTTATTGTGTCACGTGACTATTTCTTTTGTTCCGGCGGAGTCCCGGAGGGCAGAAACCGGGACGTTTGTTCCTTGTATCGGCATTTTAATACTGTAAATACTGTAAAATAGTGTGAATTTAATAACAAAGAATTCTTGTCGTCATAATAGACATTTGGCTGTTGTGTCTGCCCGAAATCAGAATACTTCGACATTAACGCAACTGAGATAAAGTTGGCAAAGTCGAAGTTCTGTAAAATAACGACATCTTCAGCATTTAAAGAAGCGATGCGTAAAAGTAAATTTTTCTCTAAACTTAATGCATCAGACAATGTGTTGTGCTGCGCTTGTCCGTCCTAGGATCGATATTGCTATTGTTGAAAGGTCTCACGTATTTGTGTTCGTGATAGTCGACTTTTATGAACTTATTTAAGTCCGCTTCACATTTTTCTCTTTTTTGTTTATTGTTTGCTACCATTATTATGGTGAATAAAGATTTCCAAAAGCATCAAAAGGAAACGTAACCTAATGATACAAAACAGAAAAATGCATTTCAGCTTAACCCTACCGCATGGTGATGCCAATCGGCACACCATTTTTAAAAGAAAAAATTAATAATTAATCAATGATAAAAATGCCAAATATATACATTTTCGGAAAGCTTAGGATATGATCTTGAAGGTAACCGCCCGGTTACCTTCAAGATCATATCCTAAGCTTTCCGAAAATGTATATATTTG
>Ga0209679_1001161_pt1 | contig 10876 bp, 9 predicted proteins | sample WorMetHEROISLAND_4_FD_187408 | JGI IMG/M metagenome (GOLD analysis project Ga0209679, IMG submission 187408) | Marine gutless worms symbiont microbial communities from Max Planck institute for Marine Microbiology, Germany - Olavius sp. 2 HERON... ...
TTGGCAGAGTTAGCAAGCCGATGTTCTGATGTTTGGCCTAGGTGTTGATGTGGCCGATGCCTGATGTACTGATATCTGTATCGGTTGTTCTCTATCAAGAACTACAGATGTTCTGAAGTTGAAACTTTGTTAGTAGGTATATAGAGTAGGGTGGGAGGCTGTTGCCTTCTTTCGTGGATGGATGTGGATTACTTTTTCCAGGAGAGTTTGTCACCAACGTCAAAGTCGCCATGCTTTTCCTGTATGCATCCTGCCAAAGGAGGGTGTAAATGTGACAGCAATACTTTAGCACTATATTCACCTGATAAGTACCAGGTCCTCGCAGTGAGGACCCTGGAGACAGGAAGCTTGCTTGTTAATCAAGTAATGACTGAGTAAAAGACATTTAGTAAGAAATAAAGTTGCTTAGGCCTATCTAAATAACTGTCACATGACATGGGTGTGAAATAGCCTGAAAACCCTGCTAGACTTGGTGAAGAATGAACTGTGTGCTGCGGATGTTGCAGAGTTCAGTCTCTGGGTCCGCTGTAGCCGGTGGCAGTTTCTCCGGGTCATTACGAGGCAGCAGCAGCACTCAGCCTGTGTCCAGTAAACCCAGCAGTTACTCTAAACCCAGTACAGCTGTTGGCTCCTACCAGACGACTAGCGGCTACTTGTCATCTGGATCATACCAGCCGTCCTACGACCAGTACTGCACTGATGGCTACTCTTCATCTGCTATGACAACTGTTGGATCATATCAGTCTTATGGCTCGTCTGGCACATATGCAGCAGCCAATAAGACTTCATCTTATGCACAGCCTGCAGGCCGAGGATCATACGCAGTGGCTGGGACTGACAGTTCTTACTATACATACAGTCAAGCTGGTGGATATGATACAGGTGACCACAGCACTGCTGCAACAAACAGCCGTGCTGCCGCTGCATACGATGATTACGACACGTCCGGCGGCTATTATGGGGAGATGGACACAAGTGAGTCGTATGCTGGATATGACTTGAGTGACTATGGATACTCTTCATATGATTACTCCGGTGCGTATGGTAACAGCTCATACCCAGGTTATGGCAATGCCACTTCTACCACCGCTGGCTCATACATGTCTGCTGGTGGTTTTTCTGGTCAACCAGCATCCTACTCCAGCACTGCTGCGTCGTCCTCTGTCAGAGCTGACACCTTTGCCACTGGATCAAGTCAGAAGGCTTCAGCAGCAACAGATCAGTATTACACTTCTTCTGGTAAAGCTGACCCCTATGCTGGCTATGGAACTGGAGACGGCTGGTCAGATTGGTCAAACCAGGATCAGAATTACTACTACAGTGAGACAGAAGGTGAGTACGGAGGAGGCGGATACGGAGGAGGCGGGTACGGAGGTTACGGTGACACGGCTGGTGGCTATGATGACTATGATAGTTCATACCCAGCAACTAGTTACGCCACCGACCAGAGTTACGATGCATCGTACTATGAGTCGGCATCTAGCACTGGTACCAGTTGGTCTGCTCTTCCATCTGGACGAGGTGGAGGTGGTCTGGGGTCTGCCGGAAGAACAGCTTATTCCAGTACTCCTTCACACACCACTAGTGCTCCACTTGGATCTCGCAGTTCTTCCACCTACCAAGGGCTATATGGAACTTCTAACACTCAGAGCAAAGTTGGTAGTACAAGCTTTCAGGCTAGCCATGGTGGACTCCTGAGTGCTCCAACTAGTACAAACTTTCAGACCTTGTCATATGGTACATCCAGTTCTCAAGCAGCACTTTGTGATGGCAGTTTTTCTTATGCCACTTCCAGCACAAGCTTTCAGGCTAGCCGTGGTGGACTCCTGAATGCTCCAACTAGTGCAGACTTTCAAACCTTGTCATATGGTATATCCAGTTCTCAAGCAGCACCTCGTGGTGTTGGCAGCTCATCTTATGCCAGTTCCAGTACAAGCTTTCAGGCTAGCCGTGGTGGACTCCTGACTGCTCCAACTAGTGCAGACTTTCAGACCTCGTCATATGGTACATCCAGTTCTCAAGCAGCACTTTGTGTTGGCAGCAGCTCATCTTATGCCAGTTCCAGCTCAGCTGGTACTGGTTACACGAGTTCACGTGGTGGTAGTAATCCAGCATCCACGGCAAGTCAGACATCAGCTTCAGCTGGTTCACAGAGAGCCCCGCGGGTTGATGGGTTCACTTCATATGTGGCAAGTACCAGCAGTCTGGCAGGTGGTTCCCAGTCATCAGACACGGCGCGGTACAGCCAGTCTCGCACTGATACTGAGAAACGCCCATCACGGTGGTCAGATGGCAAAGCTGGTACATCAGACGTGCAGTATTCGACCAGTGGTTCTCAATTTGGTGTCAGCTCTCATGCCAAGCAGTCCAGCTACACCCAGGAACTAGATGAGAAGACACAGACGACGTACAGTTCAAACTACAGCACTCCTCAAGTCTTTGACTACGGTCATTGTGACTGTGATGAAGAACAAGCCGCAACGTCTGACCGTTCTTACTACCTGGCAAACGTCAACACAACACGACCACCGACAAAGAGAACTTCGTCACCAAGTCCCGACCGCAGAAGACCTGTGTCATCCGCAGGCTCAGATTGGCGGAAGAGTGGTGATGCCCAGTCGGATTCTTCACGAAGACAAGACGGAAGAGAGCAGAGTCAGAATGTGTCAGCCAGGAGGTCAAGGGATGACCGCGAGAGGTCAAGAGATGACCGCGAGAGTTCATCGGACGTATATGATCGCAGAACTTCTACATCTTACATTGAGAGATCGTCATCGTCTGGATCTGGTAGGCACAGCAGTTCACTCGGCCAAACTTCTTCCGTGCAAGGTCGGCCATCACAGGATAGACGGTATGCGACAGAAGCTGGTGGAAGTTCAAGAAGTTCAAGTGTTGGTCAGAGAAATGTGGATCCAGTGAAGACCAGTGCTGTGGTAATTCCTGGTTTGATGGATGGCATGATGATGTCTGCAAAGTCAGCGCAGGTGTGTATTGTTGTCAGCGCAGGTATGTATTGTTGTTGTTTTTAGCGTGTTTATTGTGTGAGATATTCTCATAATCTGTGTATGCCCTGTTAAATTCTGGCCCTCTGCTGAGTGCTTGTTTCAGCACTGTCTTCATTGATTACTGCTGCTGAGTTTTTTGTGCTGGATTTAGCGATGTGTGTGTGTGTTGCAGAGATAGTTTGGACTTAGGCAGGGATATGACTGGAATTGATGGAGTATTTGGTGAGACTTTGTACAGCACCCATGCTGTCAGTCATTACTCTACTCTAGACCCACCCAGACCCTCAGACTCATGATTACACAAAGGCATTAACCCATAGTAGTTCAGAGTACAGCAGGTCTAGTTGACCTGAGCAAGTATCCAGGCAACCCAACCCAGGCTAGGCTGACTCGAGCCATCCTGACCTGACTGGCTGCTATCAAAATGTGGGTGGGCCAAGCTGACTTACAAACAAGAAGCCAAGCCTCAGTGGCATTTATTTAACATTATTGTTAATTGTCACCAATGGTCACAGATTGTAGAGGTTAGGATTGAACGGTCCTGTCAGTCCAAGAAATTAATATCAAAGCATGAATGCTGAGGATTGTGAGACAAAAGTATCCGGTCTGACGTGACTTTTATCCCCAGGTCCATTCCAGTAACCAGCCATGCACACCACACACTGCGGATGTGGGTGTTACCTCTAAGCAGTCTTGTTGTGATAATAATAACTAGAAAATTATGGGGCAGAGCCCAACATGAGGCCACCCGGCGCCGCAAGTCCGACTGCAAAGACAATTTCGTGTGGTTCAAATGCTGTGCGCAGCAACGCCACCTGGCAAATGAATTTGCGTCAGCTTACACAGTATGCGCACGGTTGGTTTAGGGTGTGTCAACATTAGCGCCTATAACTTTTTTGTTTGTTTACCAAAGTTCACCAACTTTCCTGGAGTCAAACTTAGGATGAGTTGTAGTTGATCTCTTACTTTTCCGATTTTCGATATGTGGATCCGTTCCGGAGATATTCGTGATCAAAGAGTGAATTTTGCATGTTTTGGGCTCCCGATTTATTTGGGGGAGTGCCCCGAAATTTTCGGACTTGCATTATAAAGTGCACCCAGACTACGATCATGTGGCAAAGTTTCACGGCGATCGGCCGAGGGAGCTCGGAGGTCTCGTGGCGAAAGAAATAAAAATGAAAAAAATCACGGGTAAAATATAAAATCCTAATAATAATAATAACTCTTGGACCCATAAACTCCACCGGCATTTCATTTCTCACTGAGCTGGGGCGCAGACTGACAGGTGTATCGGGAGACTCGCGTGAAACCATGCACCTCTTTCAACGAGTCTCACTGGCGGTCCAGCGTTACAATTCGGTAGCGTTTAAGGGTACCTTTTTGGTCCCCACCGAATTGGATTTGTGCTACTCCAGCCAACTATGTTTTTAATTTTTTTTGTTTTTAACCCCCGGGATCTTTACTACCGGGGGTATAATAATTATAATAATAATATTTTATAATATTGCACTTTGTAATACGTACAGTGTTATCAAGCTGTGTCCTACATTGGTTGGGATAGCTGAGAATCAGTTTTAATGAAATTTCAAGAAATTGTGCAACATAGTGCAGTTGCATGCTGCTGAACAATAGATACTGATGAACAGTTAACAAGCAGCTGTAGTGTTACAGTACGTGATGTTTGACAGTGAGATGATGTATGTATGTAGATGTCGATGTCGTCTTCGTCAGTCAAATCTGACAGTTCAGCCAGTAGTCAGAAACGGAATACTTCTTCAGTTGACAACCTTGTCCGTAATCCACAATTTCTACCGCCTTCATCCAGGGCGTCCCAGTCATCTGTTGCCTCCATTGCTCCGTCAGCCACTTCTCTGAAAACCACTATGTCAGTTACTGGTGCTGGGCAAGTTGTGAGAACAACCACAACCACATCGAGCTCTATGGTTACTGGACAAAGATATACAGTGCCATCCTCTGCGCCTAGAACTACTCCAAGAGTGAGTACACCAACTGTTGCCAGCACGCAGGCACAGCGGTTTGTAACTGCATCTGGCACAGCTAGACCGCCAGCAGCGAGTACATTTGCTGCTCCAGGGCAGAGGGTCTCCACACCAACTGGCATCAGGACAAGCTCTCCTAGTGTGACTGCAGCGTCTGGACAAAGGTTTGCATCACCTTCACCTCAGCCTGGCAGTAGGTCGTTCTCGTCTACAGCTACAACTAATGCTGCGTTTTACAGTGCTGTCAGATTGAGTACACCGAGTGTCGTGGGAACTTCAGCACAGACAGTTCCTTCACTGTTTTCCACTCCCAGAGCCAGTACAGCTCCAAGAACTTCCACACCTTCAGTCGGAGTCCGACCGACTACACCCAGTTCTGTTGCCACATCTGGGCAAAGATTTCCTACAACGTCGGCACCGGGCACTGGTCAGAGGTTCCGCCCACCCACTGATGTCACATCTTCCAGGCCAAGTGGTGTAGTTCAGTCTACAGCACCAACTGCAGTTGTGACACCGACTGTTGTGTCTGCTGCCAGACAGAGACTGCCAGCTACATCTGGCACTGGAGTTAGAACTAGTTCACCAGCCATGGTCACTGCTGCTGGACAAGGTCCAAGGTTTGCAAGTCCTTCTGGAACACCTCGAGGCACTACCCCACCTACAGGACAGAGACTGCCAACTACATCTGGCACTGGAGTTAGAACTAGTTCACCAGCCATGGTCACTGCTGCTGGACAAGGTCCAAGGTTTGCAAGTCCTTCTGGCACACCTCGAGGCACTATGCCAGCTACTGGACAGAGAATGCCAACTACATCTGGCACTGGAGTCAGAACTAGTTCACCAGCCATGGTCACTGCTGCTGGACAAGGTCCGAGGTTTGCAAGTCCTTCTTGCACACCTCGAAGCACTACACCAACTACAGGACAGAGAATGCCATCTGCGTCTGGCACTGTGATAACTTCTGCTGGAATCAGAACTAGTTCACCAGCCATGGTCACTGCTGCTGGACAAGGTCCGAGGTTTGCAAGTCCTTCTGGCACACCTCGAGGCATGACACCAACTACAGGACAGAGAATGCCATCTATGTCTGGCGCTGTCATAACTTTTGCTGGAGTCAGAACTAGTTCACCATCAGTGGTGACTGCTGCTGGACAACGACCTAGGTTTGCAAGTCCATCTGGCACACCTCGAGGCACTACGCCAACTACAGGACAGAGAATGCCAACTACATCTGGCGCTGTCATAACTTCTGCTGGAGTCAGAACTAGTTCACCAGCTGTGGTGACTGCTGCTGGACAAGGTCCAAGGTTTGCAAGTCCTTCTGGCACACCTCGAGGCACTACGCCAACTACAGGACAGAGAATGCCAACTACATCTGGCAGTGTCATAACTTCTGCTGGAGTCAGAACTAGTTCACCAGCGGTGGTGACTACTGCTGGACAAGGACCTAGGTTTCCAAGTCCATCTGGCACACCTCGAGGCACTACCCCACCTACAGGACAGAGACTGCCAACTACATCTGGCACTGGAGTTAGAGCTAGTTCAACAGCCATGGTCGCAACTGCTGGACAAGGACCAAGGTTTGCAAGTCCTTCTGGCACACCTCGAGGCACGACACCAACTACAGGACAGAGGTTTACGAGTCCTGCTGGTGTTAGAACTAGTTCACCAAGTGTGGTTGCAACCACAGGACAGCGGCTATCAACTCCTGGTGCACTGAGGCCCATCACTGCTTCCACTACGGGACAGATGTTGACAAGTTCTTCAGCTAGCATTAGAACTAGCACACCAAGTGTAGTCTCAACCACGACTCAGAGGTTTTCAGCACCACGAGCCAGTACACCATCTGCTGTTACCAGCGCAGCACAGACATTTGCAAGTCCTGCTGGAGTTAGAACTAGTTCACCCAGCATCTTAACAGCTTCTGGACAAGGACCAAGGTTTGCAGCTTCTACCACACCAAGAGCCACTACACCGGGTACAACTGCTGCTGGGCCTAGAATTGGTTCGCCTAACATTGGTGCAATTTCTGGACAGAGACTTACAACTCCTGTTAGCAGTACACCAGGTACAGGAGTTAGACTTTGCTCACCCAGTGTGGTTGGAACATCAGCAGCAAGACCTGGAACTCTCAGCACACCTCGAGCCAGTACTCCAACTTTGGTTTCAAGTACAACTGTTGCTGGGCTGAGAACTAGCTCTCCAATTGTTGTGTCAACTTCATCACAGAGGTTTCCAGTACCTTCTGGCACACCTCGAGCTGGTACACCAAGTACAGGGCAAGGGTTCACAACTCATTCAGGGGTCAGAACCAGTGCTCCTGGTGTAGTTGCAACTGCTGGACAAAGACTACCAGTTGCTGGAGCACCTCGAGGCAGTACACCAAGTACTGTTACTGGTACCACTCCATCTCCTGGCGTTAGTACCAGGGCTCCTGGTGTAGTTGCAACTTCTGGACAAAGGCAGCCAACACCTGGAACACTTCGAGGCAGTACACCAAGTACTGTTACCAGTACCACTCCATCTCCTGGCATCAGAACCAGTGCTCCTGGTGTAGTTGCAGCTTCTGGACAAAGACTGCCAGTTGCTGGAACACCTCGAGGCAGTACACCAAGTACTGTTACTGTCACCACTCCATCTCCTGGCATCAGAACCAGTGCTCCCAGTGTGGTGGCAAGTTCTGGACAAAGGCAGCCAACACCTGGAACAGCTCGAGGCAGCACACCAAGTACTGTTACCAGTGCCACTCTGTCTCCTGGCATCAGAACCAGTGGTCCTGGTGTAGTTGCAACTTCTGGACAAAGACTGCCAATTGCTGGAACACCTCGAGGCAGTACTCCAAGTACTGTCACTGGTACCACTCCATCTCCTGGCATCAGAACCAGTGCTCCTGGTGTAGTTGCAACTTCTGGACAAAGACTGCCAGTTGCTGGAACACCTCGAGGCAGTGCACCTAGTACTGTTACCAGTACCACTCCTTCTAGCATCAGAACTACATCACCCGGTGTAGTTGCAAGGTTTCCAGCACCTCGACCACCAATGCCTGGTGTTGTTGGTCAAAGGCATCCAATAACAGGGAGACCGTTGACTCCAGTGCTGAGTACAGTGCAACCTTCTGCTGTGGCAACTGGTTCGGTTGCATCTCAGTTGGCAGTTACATCATCGTCGTCATCACTGACTTTGGCAGCTGGCGGGTAAGATTTAATCACTGTAGATTTACTGCTGCACAATGCACATGTCTGCGTGAACTGTTTGATCGTTACTTACTTACTGTCTTGATTCTAGACTGTGTGTTACATTCTAACAGTTAGAGCCTGTAGCTGCCGTCATAACATTTGTAAGCCGTAAGCTTCCACAACAGAATGTGCAATACTAGAGTATACACACAGAGTGTGACATAAAACACTTAAAACAGCAGCCACAGTAGCTGCAGTCACTGTAGTCGTCAGTATGGTAACTTTCAGCTATGTAAACTATAACCTTTTCTACAGTGACGAGTGATGATGAGGCATAGCCAGTTAGAACTGCGTGCTCTGTCATTGGCATAGGCTTGTTTCTTCAGCATCTTCAGCTTTTCTTTACTAACTGCATCATTTTGGATGCTGATGCTGATGCTCAGTTGTGAGTGTCGGTGTCTTGCCTCTTTTATAACAACGCTGATGTTTTGAACTCAGCTGTGGAATTGTTTGTATAGTACTTGAGAACTAAAGACTTTTTGTTTCACGTTTTTCGGCTACAGCCTATTACTTACTTACTTACTGACTGACTTCACGTGCCTCCAGTGGAAAAGCCTGGCTAAGATTTAACAACACGAAACGAGACTGTAGAATGCTCACTCGCACGCAAGTGACACAACAGAGTATGAGGAACGTTCCATAAATAAGTTACAAAATGACATCATTCTGTTAATGTTCATTATATGAAAAATCCGAAATATGCATTTTGTAGGAAATATTATAGTGAGTACCAAATGTGAGTTTTATTTTGATGACGTCACTGTGACGTCATTTATAGACATTAAATGCGTTGACATTGCCATTTAGAGTATCCCGTAAGGAACAACATTCTTTTTTTCATTTACCATGGGCAAAAAGACTTGGCACAAATGCCATTCCGTCTTAGATGTGACCAGTGTATAGTGAAAAGTGTTTTACAAGATCATCAATGCACGTTTTGATCCAAGAAGTTTGCTCATAGTAAAGAAAGTGTTGTCGATAAAGAACGACATGGCCGCCATCAAAACAACACTGGGGCCAGATCGTTCCTTATTGATAACACTTTCTTGACTATTAGTAAACTTATTATACCAAACGTGTATTGCTGGTTTCATAAAACACTTGTCACTACCCACTGGACAATTCAGGGTGAATAATGGCATATGCACTGGCTGTTGCCCACGGAAAACGAATAACAGAATATTGCTCATTACGGGATCCTTTGAATGGCAACGTTGCCGCATTTAATGTCGATAAATGACGTCAGAGTGACGTCATGGTAATAAAGCTCACAGCTGGTACTCAGCATAAATTTCCGTACAAAACGTATATTTGGATTTTTCATACTTTGAAAATTACCAAAATTATGCTGTTTTGTAACTTACTTATGGAACGACCCTCGTATAATACGCTTACAGCATGACTTAATATTCTGTTATGGTTACACAAGAGCTAGTGAGCAAAATAAGTGAAAAATGCAGTGTCTGTTAGTGCACAAGCACCCAGTACAATGAATAAGCTGCTGTAAGCTGCAGCTAGCCAGACTGCCTGCCGTAGGAAGTCGTGAGCCAGCCATAAGAGCTTACAGATATGGCTAGGGGCTCTGGTAACAGTTGTCACAGCAATCCCATCTATTATCTGTCTGTCTGTTACACTTGCACAGACTGGTCCAAACGTTTGTGCCGTCAACCTCAAGTTATTAATTTGTTGTTGAGTGTTTAATGAGAGCATGAGCATATAATTCTGTATAAAATGATATATTACACGATATAACACATTATGGCTTTATAGCCATATTACTTTGTAATGACAATGCTGTATAACTATTCACTACTTACTAACTTCTGACTGTCTGACTCTCATTCTGTACTCAACAGCGTTTTGACTGTTGCTTATTAAAATATAATAAATAAATAAAGCCATGCTGCTTGGCGCCCCACTTTCCGTGGGCCCCGCAATGGATGCTTGCCTTGCTGAGCGATGTGCTGATTTGACTCGTGCCGCGGAGAGGTTAAAGCTTGTGTCAGCTCATGACGCTCAATTGCTGTTGAAGTCATGTCTCAGCACCTCCAAGCTGCTGTATACGCTCCGTTCATCCCATTGTGAAGGCAACGATCTCTTGCGTAGTTTTGACGATTTACAACGGTCAGTACTGTGCAGAATTTGTAACGTGTCCCTGACTGATGACCAGTGGCTCCAAGCCAGCTTGCCAGCTCGTAATGGAGGTCTCGGAGTTAGGAGGGTTTCATCGCTTGCCTCATCCGCCTTCTTGGCATCGGCTGCTGGAACTCGCCAGTTCCAGGACCAGCTTCTTGGTCGGTGGACAGGTTCTGTCTATTCGATCAGTGCTTGGCCGGTCGACTCCATCCAGATATGAAGGAGGGCAAGGCCGCTGGCAGACAGAAGGAATGGGACACGCTGTCAGTGCAGGAAGAATACAGCCAGCTGCTTGCATGTTACACAGAGCCGTGTCATAGAGCACGATTGCTCACAGCTTCATCTGACCACAGTGGTGACTGGTTGCATGCTCTGCCGATTGCAGCTTGTGGCCTACATCTCGACAATGAGGCCATCAGGGTGGCCGTCGGTCTGAGGCTTGGGTGCACCCTTTGCGAGTCACATGCTTGCCGGTGCGGCGCCACCGTTGACACTTTGG
>Ga0209679_1001163_pt1 | contig 10867 bp, 9 predicted proteins | sample WorMetHEROISLAND_4_FD_187408 | JGI IMG/M metagenome (GOLD analysis project Ga0209679, IMG submission 187408) | Marine gutless worms symbiont microbial communities from Max Planck institute for Marine Microbiology, Germany - Olavius sp. 2 HERON... ...
ATGAAGACCATACGCTAGCGCCGCTGCCGTCGGCTCATTAATTATCCGCAAAACATCGAACCCTGCAAATCAGAAATCAGTTTGTATGAATTCCGCTGCATCATAACCAAGTTTAAATAATAACCGAGTGAATGCATATCAGTGTAGCAAATCAGCAACGCTAGCATGATTTCCAGCTACGGAGCTTACACTTCGTTGATAGTTCTGACTAAGTAGTTTGTTGTACGTTTTATTCCTCAATCTTAATGTGATTAGCACCAAAGTAACCAAACTGACCAATATGCATTCACTCGGTTACTATTTAAATTTTAAACGGTCCATTTTTCCTGACTCACTCCAGCTTATGCTAATCACCAAAGGTAAACTTTTGCAAACTTTTACAGGCAGTATGCCCTTCCTCTCATCCAACCAACAGCATTAAAGCACTGAAGAATGAAATCCGACCAATATCCACCTTTATTTTTATCACTGTTGATCTGCAGCGGTTTTGATTGTTTTTAGTCACCAATTTGTTTAGAAATTCAGTTTGTGGCTATGTGCAGGACCAATAAAATTAGTACATTTTGATCAACTTTTAAAGACTGGAGTGTCCGATATTATTATTATTATTATTATTATTAAGTACATTTATATAGCGCAAATTCGCAGAAAAAAAAACGCCGCAAATGCACTGATATGTGAGCAGTCTGAACAGAGTACCACCTGCAAGCTGTGCAGCAGACTTGGTAAAGTTACGCTGCTGCTCGTCAAACTCTGCCGGTACGGCCATCACGGCTCGATGCAGTGGAACACTCAGATTCCGTTCAACTGTCTCCCGTAACTGCTTCAGTATCAACGATCCGACATACTCCGGCGAGATGCGTCTCCACTCACCAGATACGTTAACGACAAACTGCACCATCTGCTTGTCATACAGTGCTATCTGCACCAGCAGTACACAAGAAACTTATGGTGAAATATCCAATATCTATTCTTTGCTGATATGAAGCAATACGAACCGCTTTTGTTTTCTTGTACAGCTCCTACGGAAACAAACCAATCTGAATGAAAATTTTGGACCGTATACCTGAGAAACTACTGATCTGAGAGCATTATATACTTATTACGATACATGTAACGGGTATATAATCCTCTGCTCATCATCATTCATCCACAGGTTTAATACCCACTGGCAGTGCCTAAAGCTGTGGAACAGCCTTAAGCAAACAGACATCGGTTGCAAACAGTTTAGTGGTTGCTAAAGACTTTTCTTTGGGCATGAGATCGCAGTGCATTGCGAGGAATCCACGAACACGAACATACAAATCTAGCATAAATCATTTTGCGTAGGTGCCCATACAACAACATGTTATGTCAATTCCAATACCTGCAATGGCATCCACAGACTATAGCAAAAATGCATACCTTAAATGGATAATGAGATGCTTCAGAATTCAGTTCATCGTTAGTGAACTGTTTGCCGATAAAACGTTTTGCATCATACAATGTATTTGTTGGATTGTGATCCGCCTGTGACACGGCCTTGTGACCAACCAGCACGTCATCACCGCTGAAAATAAACACAGGCATCACTGAATCAAACAGCTGTGAGGAAGAAAAAATTAGCCCTGTGCAGGAATGCCGGTCGACTCCTCCCGTGAGCCAAGTTCTTCCAAGTTCAAAGTCACGTGACACAAAAACTAAGAGAGATATCAAAAATCCGGCCTGAGCAAATTTAGACAGTGAACTCTAGTTTAAGAATCAGCAGTCATTTGCGAGCTCCCATGGAAAATGGCAGAGGAGATAGATTTTGAAAATGGAAGAATTTGAAACATTCAATGCCACGTGACCTTGACCTTCGATCAGACCATATGGCATACCACCGTGCATCAGTTATCGACCTCTACCTACACACCAAATTTCATTCGAATCGAAGAAACTTTTTATGGACGGACGTACATATGGACGTACATAAGTAGGAACGGATGCATGTATGTACGGACAGACATCGAGGCCGGCTTTATTAGGTTGACGACTCGGAGGAGTCAACCTAAAAGGAAAGTAATCTAGGGGCATGCTGTGTCGTGGAATTTTAAAATATATGGATGTAATGGTGATGTTTTGTGCAATCTGAGGTCATACGTGTTAACAGCCATTAAACAGACAATGATTATTTCAAATTCGGAGTATAAATCCACAGATTTCCCCAATCCACAGTGGATTTTATCCACCGATCATCTCCGGAATGGTCAGATGCTGATCACATCTGTCAATTACATCTAATATTTAATGTACACAAGTCTGTTATACCCTAGGAAAAAAATTTTAGCTAACCAATCAATTAACTCACAATTACTAAGTAACTGACTAAAATACAATTCTTCAAATACTAAAATCATGAGTCATTAAATTTGATTTGTAGGTTTAACACGAGAAAGCACAAGTTACAAACATAATTACCAGTAACATCCATAAATTGAATCAAATTGATCAATGCAAACATATTTATATATAATGCCATACATCACCAGCAAAACAAAGGTGCATGGTGGCAATGATTAGGCTGAGTGTTCACATTCACGCTCATAGCAGGCAATTTCAAAAAGTTCAGTTTTTAAAATACAAAAAGATCTATAGTTATGTGACTGTCAGTTGGACAGTGAATAAGTGCTAATGCCAACAATTCTGATTTGAGTATCCAACAACAAAGCGATAACTTGATACGTAAGTGAAAGCACCATTCATAAATATTTTAAAAACTACCAATATTTTAGGTTTTTGTCTATCTGGTCTCTCTCCCAGCATTACCCCACGATGACAGGATTGCTGGCACAGAATTTGTGTATTACAAACCAGATGCCCTTCAGGTGACAAACCAGCAGCATTAACGTACTCAAAAGCAATCATAAGGATAAAAAGTAATTTATAATTAATTAATTAATTAATTCTTTTAGCGCCCAAGGTACTCGATTCCTGAGGGATATAAATATTAAGAAATTATTTATTACTACACCAAAAGACAGCACAAATACAAAACAAAACACACATGCAAAACAAGATACAAAATATAATATTAATAATAAAATACACAAAACTGATAAAATTTTGATTAAAAATACACAGAAATACCTAAATGCAACAACGCTTGGAATGCAAAAATGTCCATCTGTGTCAGGAATGACGCGAACACGGCCAGACACAGCTTCATATGCACCAATGCAAGAATATGTCGTGCCTGTACAATAAATTAACTATTCATTTAACCTACCAATAAAACTTTACTGTAAATACACACAAACCTAAATAAAATAACTGTTAGCCTAAATCCAGACAGTCATGTTATATACTGGAATTTAAGAACTGCATAACAGCAACAAACTAATGAGTGGCAAAGCCCAGCCTGATGGCCGCATGCAGAAAGCTGTAACATTGTGGATTTTAACCACCCTATGCATTTAAAATGCCTCTCCAAAAAACCCCCCATAAATTTCTGCACAAAACAGAAACTAGAGTCCCTGGGCCACATCATTCCCCAGATAGTATAGGTACTGTACAGCCTGTAGTTTATTACTGCTACACAGTGTGCGGAAAAATGAGACTGCATGTGCTTTGGAGAGTTTCACACTGTTGTGGCGATTATTCTGACTGGGTAGCCGGCATATGCCATTGGTACCAACTGTGGTGCGTTCGTCCCGTAGTGCCTCCTTAATCATTACCACATGATAGGCTCCGAAAGGTCTACATGATATCTGACGGCACTGTCCAACTAGCTAATCGTTTGTTTTTGGGCTGGGAGATTTAAGGGGTGAGAGGCACCTCAAATTTTTGACATGGATTTTACAACTGCACATATAACAGAAAGTACAGTATACTATATAGTATGCTTGTGCTTCTCTTGAGATTAGAGGGCTAAAGAAAATGGAAAAATATCACTGCAGAAAAATTCTAACAAACCGCACTCAAACAAACCTTACTCACACGACCATAAATAACAAGAATACTAGTGCACTGGAACCATACCTAAGTCGATACCAACCACTTTTGGTTTTGGTGGCGGCAAGTATTGCTGGGCAAAGTATCCGGCTAAGAGAAATGCCAACACTGCACCACCTAACATACATGCAAAACATGTCATAAATATATAATGCTGGAATAAACTTGGTATCACTCTTAATTAATTACAAAGTATCTCAAGATCCAAACGACAACCTATCGTTACATTTACTGTGACTCCGGAGGTCCAGTTTTCATGCAGGATTAGGGTTAGGGTTAAGTATGTGTGCTACAGCACAGTCAGCACTGCTCAACGAGTGCCACCATGGCGTAGTGATGCATGCACAGTTCTGCTGGTGCTGGTGTCATTGGTTCAAACTGCGGTTCTTTGGTGTGATTTGCTGCCAATCAGTCACAAAAGTACCTCATTTTTGGGTCATGGCATCTACAAATCTCAATTAAATGAGTGATTAAGACGTAGACATAGCGATATATAAGAGCAGGCAAAGGCCTCTATGCCCGTCTCTGACCGACAACCCCACCATTACACAACACACCACCTAGCGACATGGTCCATGTCCACAAACCCTACTCCTAATCCAAACTCTAATCCTAACCTTACCCCTAAATCTTACTCTAACCCTAATTTATTTTAAAAATCACCACCATGTTACCATATTATTTTGTTACTGTATGCACAACTTGTTGTCCCGCCTGCAGAACTAGCCTGAATGACATCACAGCACCCGTGACCAATCCGGTCGCATAGTTTGAGACTTGTTGGTCGGCTAGACAGAGTACTAGCCGACTGACTGTCGGTCAGCTAGCCACTTTGTAAACTGAAACATCGCTGCCCTACTGCCACTGGACAGACAACGGTAAAATAAACAAGTTAACAACACTGACAATGCCTTCACACAAGTAAAATGCGTACCTGACGCAACACCATTCAGCTTGAACCACTCTACCGTTGGCAAAGACAGCACACTGCTTGCTTACAAACTAATACTGTCTTGCTTAATTAGATACACTTATGTATAGATGAGCTGTATATTATAATACACATAATGGAATCAATTTTTCTTAGGCAACACAGCGGGTGACTTCACTTTTTGGCTGAGTCCATGGCTGAGCCTTTTGGCTGAGACCAAACACTAATCTGAGCGCTCAACTTTGGTCTTAGACCAGACCGAAGATTAGCTCAGTGGAACTGTTACTAAAAATAGTAACTATGCAGATTTGCCGTCGTCTTCACTGACGGAACTCGATCGCCAGCTGGCGAACTTCCTGCTCGCTGACGCCGTGACACGGGCAGAGAGACACAAGTCTTCAGTTGATGTGCAACCGTACCGTTGCTTATTTACAGCCCGCCTACGTCAGTTATTACGTAAAATCGCCATGTTTTGTTTACGTTTGCACTGTTTGGTCTAAGCCAAAAAGTGAAGTGGTTTTCAGCTCAGCAGAATTTAAGTCCTAGAGGATTAAGCTATCTCTGCCGTGTTAAACCAAGTGGACTAAGCCGGTAAGTTCAGATTAAGTTTGGTCTCAGCTGCGGCTCAGTCCGAACTTTGGACTGAGCCAAAAGGCTGAGCCAAAAGTTCGGACTGAGCCGCGGCTGAGACCAAACGAAAAATTCGACTTCACTTTTCGGCTCACCTCCGGCTTAACCTGGTTTTAGGCTCAGTCAAAAGGCTCAGCCATGGACTCAGCCAAAAAGTGAAGTCACCCAGTGTAATTAAGAAGCTCACACAGTAACAAGATAACTGATATCCTCTTGGTCATAAATAAAAACCGCAGTCCTTAGTAAGTTAACATTAGTCATAAGAAACTTTGGCGCTTTATAAATCATATACTTACTTACTTACTTACTTAGAAAAAAATAAGAAAAATATGTCTCAATCGAGAAAGCTTGCGATATTCATGATTTCACGACAGACAAGAACGGTAGGGGTGATAGTTCAATGACGGTAATTGTCGGATAGTAGGAAGAGTGTGCCGAGCACAGACGGAATTGCTCGGCATTCACGAATGCTGATGAATGACGATAACGTTTGTCTCCAGTCTCCACTGCTGACATTTTGCCGAACGAGCAGGGGCACACTGCATACAGTACACAATTACATACTACACACGAGCACACATACAATACATGGTTATAGTCCGCGCTGGGTACGGGATATTGTTTGACTGACGTTTCACATGCAGTTCCTGTATCGCGGTATTATCGAGTATCGCGATACCTCAGATAGTATCGTTATCGTCGTCAGAATTTCAGGTATCGCACAACACTACTCACCGACTAACATATGGTTGAATATACAACAGACATGGAATATACCCACCTAACACAGTAATACTGCATGGATTAGACATGCCAAATCGAAAGCTTACTATACAGCTGAATTATTAAGAACTACACTATGTTCAATTCACGTGTAACACGATATTTACAAAACAAAACTACGCCATTAGAAACAAACAACAACATTCAACTTCCGGTTCACGTTCAAGCGACGTGCGACGATTATTTTAAACCTAAACTTGACTATCGACACTCATTAAAAGTTTTGACGTCTACTCAGTGACAGCCATACGCATAAAAATTTGTAATTTCTGGTTGTAAGAATAGCCGAACACTGTTAATGATAATTTGGTTTGCTCAGGATGGATTGCTACTTATGAATGAGCCATTTTACAGTTTACCGAATAGTGTGTTATCTGCGCGGTCAGCTAGTTTTTGCCACTTCGATAAATCGATATATCATTCCTGTAGCCTGCTGGTATTGGCAAAGACGTTCTAATACAGAATATTTAAGTCTGTTTTTTTAACTTTTTTCTCGTAGAAAACGTCATGTTATGTCATACTTTTTCAGAATTTGTTGTTTTCGTTATGACAAGCTGTGGTATGAAATATACGACCATGTGCAATAATTGACGAAACATAGCATAGCATAGCATAGCGGATGTGATGGGCCCATATCATAAAATATCAAACTAAAGTAAAAATGATAGCATATATAACTTAACTAAAAATATTACTTCTGCTTCCGGTTCCCGAGATATCAGCATGCCAATCGTACAAAGCTTCTTGATATATATGCAACGTGCAACTACGAGTATTATGTCAAATGCTGTCCTTACGCTTCTGCAGCAGGACACTGCTACTTCGGCTCAGAGCGTGTGATGGTGTTAGTAAATACCGACAACTACCAAAAACTACGAAAAGTACCAAAACACCACTGAAAACAAACTTACCTTTAACTCTGACTAAATACCGCATCGACCGCAAAATTACCGGCGCGTACGTGGGACCGCTCGCGAAACGGCACTGCACTGCTCTGCGCTGCGCAACTAATTATTGTCGACAAGTAGCGGGCGACGCAGGAGTTCAAACAGTCGGCGCCGACGTCCTGTTCGAATGTCCGGTCGTCGCGATAATACTGCTGGAGATGTACAACGCAGCGCCGACGCGGCAAGTATGCAGTCGACACGGTCATTTGAAGCAGTGATTAGCACGTCATAATCATTGTGCCACAGTCGACGCGGTAATTAAGCGGTCGATGCAGTCGACGTGGTATTTAGTCATACCGCCTTTAACCACATAAAATGCTCACAAAAATGTTACTTCTAGCAATATTTGTTAATAATCTTGTGCGAGAATCGATAATTTCCACAGAAAGCTACTACTCTTCAAACACTACACATACTGGCTAATTTTACATGACTTTGCGAACAGCTTACAATATTAAACAGTGTCACTTGCCATGGATAATAGCGGAGCGCAAGAAATATGTTTAAATGATGGATAAATATTGTCTGCATTGCTCTGCTTTGACATCCGATTGTTGGGTTATGATAGGATTACAGTACCGTGGAACAGTTTACCAACTACAATAGTGAAAGCCGAGTCTGTAAGAAGTTTCAAGGGAAATTTGAGCAGATCTCGGTATGACCAAGAAGTCAAATTTAACAGGAAAGCTGATATTGAATTTACCTGAAATATGACTAATGTAGTGATTAAATGTGAGTCATAAGCAGTTAATATTTTATGTAGTTGTTTTATTGTACCGGACATTGAGGCAGTAAGCCTGCATCTGCCTGAATCACGTTAACTTGACCAAGACACTTCGGCGCCAAAATGTCTGGACACTTTCGTCACCGGTTTGTGAAATATTAAAAACGGTTGTTAAAACAAGATTCAGTGACCACACACAGTCCAAAACATCATTCACCAATGCACATTGAGAGATACAACGATGTGCTGGAGGATGTTGTGTAGCAGAGAACAAGTGATATTGATATCTTCTTTGTTGACTTTGTTAAATGTCTGTTTGTTGTGTTATTTCATTTACAGTTAATTCCATTGTATTCGGAAAGTTGACCGTCAGTCCCCCGGGACCCATCGTCGTTAACATCGGCACGACTGTTATCATAGATTGTTCGACTGATGAACAGCAGCAGCCAAATATTCGGTGGCTTCGTCCATTTATCTCTTCCTCATATCACCTCAGTGATATTCTTGCTCACAATGTAACTGTGGTGCCTCAGGAAGAAGGTAGAATCAGGTACAGATGGACTGATGAGACCGTCCTGCAGCTTGTCATTTCGTCAGCTGTAAAGCAAGATTCTGGAACATATTGGTGTATACTGAATGAGCACATATATCGTGCAGTAGCACTGGTTGTTACCAACTCTTCACTTTTAGAACAAAACGTGCCTGGTCAGCACTTAATTTATGTCTCTGCATATCTGATAGCTAATGATTTGTAGCAGGAACTGTAAACTAAGACCCAGTTCCAAAATTCATTACCCAGTTCCAAATCCGGGTAATTGATACCCATTTTTGCACTGATTATATTACTGATGAAACCGAAAAACGCAATTTTGGCCACGTTTTTGCATCTGCTTATATGAATGACTTTGACTTCCCTCTATTTGCTGTTGAATATTGATCACTTATAACTTGTGGTGTTGCACTGTTGCTTACTTAAAAATTACTGGCCGGAAGCGGATATCTTACAGGTGACGTGAAGCTTGACGTCAATAAATTTGTGATTCGATCATTCGATTCGCATTAGTTTCATATCCCAAACACATTATGGACCTTATGTATGAAAAACCTAGCTTTGTGAAAAATATTTGGTAATTGGGTGTATGTGTCATTGCATTGTCATTTTTTCTTACTTATTTAAAAGTTGAGACCGGGTCCCGGTACCCGGGTAATTGCAACCGGGTACCCGGTTCCTGAAATGGGTAATGCTGCAAATCACTACTGATACCTGTTAAATGTGGTTATGCTTGTGATATTACTTTGAGCGTGAATCAGTGATTAGTGATTCATGTTCATCTGACGTGAAGCATAAATGATATAATAACATTTTGTGTCATGCAATGTAGTGCAGTTTGCTACTGGCAACCAGCGGGAGTTTTGTTCGTTAAAAAATTCAGATGGAACTGGTACAACACAGACACTGTTTTGATGGTCATTTTTCGTGTAAACCCGGGTTAGCTCGTTCCCCATGGTTCTCAGTCGTCATTGATCCCAATATTGAACATCCTCGTGGGACACAGCTGGTATAAGAAAACGATATGCCAGAAGTTATTGTTAAAAATTTTCTGTGGCTTTTGTGTTTTCTTATTAACAATGTCACTTCACTACCAAGTACAGGCAATGGTTTGTTTGCAAAATAGAATCCTGTCAGTTTTAGTGATAAATTAGTTATACTGCACGTTAATTGTGGATTGTTGATTTGGCATCAGAAAGGCAGCAGGCTTGTAAAAATGTTGCTCAAACAGTCTTCAATGGTGTCCCTGTAAACCTTTTGAAAATTGCCATTAAACCAGTTGTGTGTGTAACGTCATGTTTAAGAGATAGCATGGTACAGTCTGTGGTGTCTGTTGCTAATGATGAAGTTCTATAGGTGTGATATAAAGCACAGGCCTGTGTATGATGGAGATGCAGCCGGCTAACTTTATGGTATCATGCATTGAGACAGAGATGTGCACGAATTGGTTGCAGGTGCTGCAAATCATAGTTGTCCACAGTTTAAATGCCGGTCAACTGGTCACTGTATCTTCAACAGATATCATTGTGACCGATTCATTAACTGTTTTGATGCATCGGATGAGCTCGGCTGTGGTATGAATAACATTTGAACATTTTGCTATTTGCAGCTTTTTACTGGTTCCACTTAGGTGACTTAACATTCATTATTGATTTTTGCTTTCATTACTGTCGTCAAATTAAGCAGCAGTTATGAGACTATTTACCTAGTTTACATGTAACTTATGTCATTTAGATGGTGTACTTTTCTCGCGCTAGGTATGATTATATAAGTAAATACTAATATGGTGGTTTTTGCATATATCTCGCCCGTCAGGGTGTTGGAGCACCGCTCCTCATGCAGTTGTTCTAACCCTAATGAGGGAACATTATCATTGTGTATAATGCTGTGTCGGTTGATGTATTGATACGCGCTGTTGATTTACACAAAACAGCTTCCCTGTAGTGAGCTCTGAGTCCATGATGTTTAGGCACTGATGTTAATTATATGTAGGTTTTGCCACCTCACTTATCCCTTAATGGCCGGAGCTGAATTGAAAGGCAACGCGGTAAAGCTCAGCACTAATGACCTAAACTGTGTTGATGTGGCGTTAAACCCTACTCACTCACTCACTTTTGAATATATCATTACTGTACATAGTTTGCTGTGTCACAGTGATTACACTCTGTTTCGTTCATTCCCAGTCTTTTTCCCAATATTATTCGCCATGACATTCTTACCTGATACGAGGGGCGGTCAAAAAGTTTTGAGCCTTACCCATTTAAACGAGAGGTAGGCAAATGAGCATATCTTTATTTTTCAGCATACTCACCGCCTTTGTCAGTGCACAG
>Ga0209679_1001164_pt1 | contig 10863 bp, 6 predicted proteins | sample WorMetHEROISLAND_4_FD_187408 | JGI IMG/M metagenome (GOLD analysis project Ga0209679, IMG submission 187408) | Marine gutless worms symbiont microbial communities from Max Planck institute for Marine Microbiology, Germany - Olavius sp. 2 HERON... ...
TTAACGCACATACGTAAATTCTATGAAGCAGGGGTTCCAACACGCAATTAAACTGCGGTTATTTGACGATCGAATACTACTCAATTAATTATTAACAACAAATGTCGGTTAATTTGTCATTTTTGCATCATTGTTTGATGGCATGTTCAACAGTGGTCGCATCTTGTAGATGAGTCGTGAACAGCAAGACGTGCAGTCGTTCGCTGACGGCAAACAACAACATAAACTGGACCTGTCGAAGTGACGCGTTAATTAACGCGTTAACGCGCGATTAAAATAATTAATCGTGCGATTAACGCGATTAAAAAAATTAATCGTTCGACAGCTCTATAAATAATACAACCCGCTTATCTGCAACATTACCTAAACGATAACATGGCATGGTACGACTGCTGTAAGCCACCTGATTTATCAACAACAACTCTACACAACTATCATCAATTAACAGAAAGCGTATGTTGTACAATTCAACGCAGCAGAGCTTCGCAGCAAAGAATGAACGAAAAATAACTTACAGTAAACATGAAAATGCACTAACAGAAATTGCACACGCTCCGCACAGGGGCGCCACACTGAAATTATTGGGAGAAAGGAAATGCCTGGATTTGATGTAAACACAGCTCACGTTTCAACGCAGTGTGAGTCACCCACCCAAATTTTTGTGGGGTCATGCCGCATGGACATTGTAGTAGCCCATGAAATAGAGAATCATTATCAAGTTAGTTTAAAGAAGCTCTTGATGTCGGCAGCCACCCACATCACTTTTCACAAATAAGTCATTAACTTCGGGTCTGCAGTCACGGTAAATTAATACGTGGACCAGTTATGGGGGACCAAATGCAATGTGGCCCACCAAACCACGTTTTTGATGGGCCTGGCTCCCTTGGCCCCGTGAACTATCCAATAATGCTCCATACAAATGGTTACTAAAAGCAATTCACAGTAAGATGCTAGGTGGTTAATTTACCGCAACATGACACAGTTGTATAAATTCTATCAACAAACAACAAAAACAAATACAAATGGAGACATATGTATGTCGACAAATATCTCGACTCTATGGCCCTGGTCCACAGAGTCTTTTACGAAATAAAGATCTGGACCTCATCGGCATCGTTTTCCGATGCTTTCCGCTGTCTTCCGGCAGCCTTGGCTGCTAACAATCTTTTGCGAGCCTCCTCACGAGCTTTCGCTGCATCTGACTTGGCAGACGGGTCGCGGGTGTGTCCTGCCTTGTGACTCGTCTTCAACTTGCCTGCAATTCATCACAAATCACATTCATTTCTAAAATTTATGCTAATTATATTGTTTTTATTTTTTCCAAGCCATTCTCAAGAGTTTATACTTTTGGTGCTCAGCTTCCTGTGGAATAACTCCAGAAATTGGGTCACTTTAGCAAAAGTCCGAAGTACACCGTGCGAAAAGTTTGCAGTTCGTCGTCGATCATAATTTGACACACGTCAACCGATTTTCATACTCCGTGGCAGACATACACAGTGGTGTAGCCGGGGCTTGGAGGTAGCGTGGGTACAGGGGAGCCTAGTATCCCCCAAGCTGGGACCACCATGGTGGGAGTCTGGGCGCAAAGCCACACAATCTGCAGCTGACAAATGCAATTTTCAAGCAGTATAGAACATTGATTAAATAACAGTGTATCTGCAGCTACGTAGTGGAGTCTGCTAACCCCACCCCACCTCCACCCCTCCATCCCAAAAATTCTTTGAATCTGCAAATCCCAAGACCCATCGTGGTTATGCCACTAGACATATACAACAAAAAGTCTGCATAAATATAAACATAATTAACCCACCTAATGCAGTCATTGTAACTGCACTACCTTGTAAAATCTTAAACACAACTTTTCGTCATGTTCACTGCTATGTTAACTTAAAAACGCCAATATTCTATCCGGGCAAATCTTTGTCAAATTTCATCCAAATTTCACCATTTCCGAAAGGAAAGGCAAAACAAAATGGGCCTTTTTGAGTCTCTTCTTACCATATCTTTAAAGAGCGATTCACTTTCATAGGACCAATGATAACCGACGCAGCCTGTAAGTGACTTTCACAACAACATCCTACATCTCGTTTACGTTGTTTTCTATTGCACAGATCAGGGGCGTGAAAAAAATAGATTTGAAAGATATGGCCAAAAAATGAATAAAAATAAAAAATATAAAGCGGTGATGTTCTGGTCCGCCAATGTCTGCTCTCGGGCCGCATTTGCTCGGCCTGGGTCGGTTTCTTGAATATCACTGGGCCGGTTTTTCTCACTTAGAGTATGACAGAGTTTGTCACCCGCTCCGCGCGTACCGGCTTTAGGGCCGTCACCACGTCCCTGCCACAGATCAGACCATACTCTCACTATTCCTGTTGTAATCAATCAACAACTGACAGGAAGTGTTGGCTACTTACTTGAAGCATGTCTGCTGGTGGACAAAGGACTTGTGCAGTGATGTGACGGTCTTGTGGTCGGTGACAGTGGAGCAGCTGTTACCTACAGCCAGACAGTCACATCTCATCTCAATACACTAAATCACAGTACAGATTCAACATCACGCTCTTCAATCGTGTCAGTGTCGGTAAAGGTAAAGGTAAAGGTAAAGTACTTGATATAGCGCTTTTCCACGATGAACACATGCTCAGGAGCGCTTTACAATCTCGGAAGTGGCAGCTGATTGACATGAGCTAATGATACCGCAGCGCAATATGCGGCCATCCATTGTCCACGCTAGCGAACAACTGGACCCGCAGTGCAGCATGCACACATACCACTGCCCCAATCAGCTACACTAGGCCTTCATGATCATTCCGTAGCCCGTAAGATACTCATTTCCCGTTCCGCGAAGGGTAGGAGGCTGAGTTGACCTGAGCACACCGTAGGTTAGCAACTTGCTCAAGGTTGCTTGCAAATGGCCCGCAGCGAGAATCGAACCCGTGACCTGAAAGTTACGAGTCCGACACTCTACCACTAGACCACTAACACCTGGTCTTCACTAGGAATTTATAGACAAAATTTAGTATGAAACTAGACGATACTTCGAAGCCCAAGCATCGATGTGGATGCCTCCACTCACTCACTCAGATATCTGACCTTGTAGCGACCTTGACCTTAAGCCCTTGACTTTCAAAACCTAAACAGTTCATCCGATATGGTATATAATATTTGTGTAAGATTTGGTCGAAATCCTTCAACCGTTCCAGAGTTATCGTGCAAACAAGATGAACGCCTGGATGCACGCACACACATGCACGGACGCACGCACAGACAGACAGAGACTGAAAACATACTGACTCTGACGCATCTATCGGGGGCTGAGGCATAAAAACTAGAACCAGAAGGCGCTCGTGAGAGTGCATATCGCCGCGAAGTGAATTTTTACAGACAGCCCCTTTTCAAAAAAGGGTGAGTTGGTCTAAACACTATGTGTCTGCCTACCTCTGGTGATGACAGTTCTTTCCACGCGTTCTGTCGCAGCTGCTCAATCTCAGCAAACATGAGACGTACGTCGTCCACCTGTATCATGACGAGGTCCCAGAAACCAGCAAGGTCCTGTGATGTCGTCTGAAACTGTTCCTCGACGTTCTGTGTCTTCATCGTAATTAACAACAACAACATGTACGCCGACGTTCCGAATGACAGCACGTGACGTGTACGTACAGGTGCAAATCACTTATAAACAGAGGGACTCTGATGAAATTCAGGTAAGCTGGGACATCTCTGGAGCACTGATCAGTCAATAAATAAATCAATCAATAAAACATATTTACATAGCACCATGTGTCACGAGTGAATCAGAGGTGCATAATGGCAGAGACTATATAGGCTGAGTGTTCACGTTTACTGTAGGCAATATCAAACAGTTTGATTTTTAAATTACGCTTGAAAGTGCTAAGAAGCTCAGCAGATCTAGACCCCACTAGTGACCTGGATTCAAATCCACAACTTTTCAAACAACCCTTCTCACCGAGAGACAGGCAGACAGACTGACTGAGACAAATATATGACCGCCTTGGCACAGGTAAACAGGGAATACTTGCACGAAGAAGCAGAACAAAACTGTATTACTACAGTATAGAAAACATACAGATTAACGACAAACGGCGCTGAATAAACAATTCAGGAGTTCCTGAACGGAGATTAGTTGTTTGCTTATTGCAGACTCAGACTCAGAAATGTAGAATATTGAATAATATCAAATGATAATTACCAAGTTCCTGTGACACAGCTCACTAAATTGTTTGAACTTCTTTGATGTCAACAGATGAGCCTTGCCGACGGCCGCACGCAACTTGCCAAGCACTAACAGCAAACAAATGCAATGCAATGAATAATCTCCATACTTTGAAGACTACTGGACATAAACAGATATTTCGTAGCTCTACTGCACATTTTAGCAGCTTTTATGAAAAAAATCATGTTCTTGCATACTTTAGTAAAGTACAACCAGTATAATCATTTCTTACCCAGGTACTATAGACGTCCTAGACTTAACCACGATAATCAATTTTCTCATGTGTTTGATTTTTATCTGACTGCTACTCGATACATAAACAACTTACTTACTTACTAAAGTACTTACAATTCTATCTGATACTAAAAACACATTACCTCTCAGAAGATCACTCACCCACCTGGACAGAAATCCTCCCTGAGAATCGCCCTCCCTGGACAATCATGCTCCCATTTCTATACAGAGGCTTATACAATTATTTCATTTATCACATACATGACAAAATTAAGCCAACCTTCTTCAGGAACCGTACAATTCATGTCGGCCTCTGCCTGAACACATAAAGCGTTAATTCGTTCCTCGGCGCTTTGTACCAGCTGCAGGAAATATCGTCCATCCTAACAGAATACGTACAGCACAACAGAAACATGGTACCAACTGACGACAACGACTACAGTATTACTACAAAATGTCTAAGCACTGCTAATGATCTTAATTACACTGTGCCTCCGATATCATTAACACTCCTGTTTGCTAAGAAACCATAACAGTTTCTCTTTCTCTGTACAGATCTGTTGGTTTTGCTGCAGTTGAAAATATTCCGACTAACGTCACTCACTAACTAGTTAGTTTACAACAAACTACGAGCCAAAGCTTTTAATAAGCCTATTATGAGGAGTAGTCTTCTACGACGACTAATGCTACATACTATTGTTTGATTAAAACCACTAAAACAGAAAACAGTACGTGTAAACACAATATGACGTAATAGCGTCGTCACAAAGCATTGCTGTGAATAAGTAAGCAAGTATGGACTAAGTATTTTGAGTACCGGAAAACTTTAAAATGTTACACACTCGAAAATGTAGCATCGATATGAGCAGTAGTGTGTGTTTTGCTAGGTAGGGAGTTACAGAATAAAGGTGAGGTGGCAGACGCAATTTTACTTTTATGCGCTACACGCTTCTTGTTGTAACAGCAAAAAACGGTTGAAATCGCTATCGGTGTACATTTACGGGACGTTATCGCAAAATTAAAACCGGGGTTCAGCTTTTGTTGGAACGCTGTGTATGTAGACATAATTGTCACAGGTTTGGAGTCATAGCTGTGTTCTTGTCAAAGCAGAGACAGACGACAAGCAGTTCTACCTTCTGGAAGTAGTCGACACTGGTACGTCGAGCCGACAACAGAAGGTCAGAGTCTCGATGTACTTCACTCATGTCCAACCGTGATGACGTCACGACGTTGTCACGTGACGCTGGTTTTCCATCATCATCGTCAGTGGAATGTGGACGCTGTGACGTCGTCTGCTCAGCTGACGCAGTGCTGGTGGATCCGTCGAAGTCTGTACTCTGCTGTACTACCAGCTCGGCTGGAACACTTTGATCACGAGGCTCTGGGTCGACGCCACGAACCGTCAACTGACCGTTGCGACTTGTCGTCTGACCGGCAGTGACCGAGGCTGCAGCAACTGGTGAACTGTTGAGTTCCGGCGACGAAACACGCGCGTCATCAGATCCATTCGGCAACGTTTCCACCGGTGGCGTTTCCACGGTTCCAGACGACGACGGAGACCTCGTCAAGACCGGTACAGTATCAACAGACGTGGAGCACGGAGAAAAGTCCCGCTTTTCCGCCCACTTACCGCCGGATCCAGACAACGCGTTCGGCTGTCCATCACATCGGTCAGGACTCGACGAAGAACCGGTAACTTTGGATTCGCTAGAACACCCATTAACCATACCGGTCACGGCGCGTCCGTTGGAAACGGCGAGGCCGGTGTGTTGTGACTTCGTGTCTTGCTGCCGATCGCAAGCTGTTAAGTCTGTGTTCAACAAAGACGACGACGACGTTGGACGATGTTCTGACTCGAAGTTCAGTCTGGAGACACAGTTATCTGACGGACTGGCATCAACTTGACAATGATGCGGTTGCTGAGGACAGCGAGGTGACGTCACTGCGGTGCTATGTGAAGCCGACCTACTGGGAGGCACCCAACCAGTTCTATAGGTATAGGCCGGACTTGGACTTCGCCAACTTCTTGCACCGCTACTACCAGTCGGCGACGCGACGGTATTCGTTGGCGTTGTGGGACTCCGCGACGTCGACCGACCGGCCTTGGCCACTGAGTCGCCTGCAACACCGGAGTGAAACAGTTTAACTAGAACACTCAATCACAAGTCAGTCAAAACACACTTAGATAGCGCCGTACATCGCAACGATCAGAGGCCAGTGACCTAGACAATGACCGAGTTTGTTCATCGGAGGTCTAAAGCAAAACATTTGAAATAACCGTTTTTTCTCTTTTTTTATCTCTGTTTGTTGTTTTTTACGTCGCAGACTAACTGCACTTTCCAGCCAGTCACGGAACGTCCCATTAGCAAATTTCCACCAGACAAAGACCGCCGCTCAATAATTACCACACAAACGACAACGCAAACTTGAGGACTGACAATCAAAAGAGTGCAAACTCACGCCGACCTTGACACTTGACCTTCTGACCTCAAATGAAATGGACGACCAGGACTCGTCATGTAATATCCACCTGCCAAATTTGATGACGATATGTATATGTCCAGCGGTTGTTGTTTTACAGTGCTCACATACATACACACATGCGTACACAGCGGATAAACACCCTACTCACTCCGCGTGTAGAAACTTGTTTGTGTCACTTGATTTAGTCAGTTCAGCGAAACTAAAAGATGTTGCTGATGAATTAAGACAACACATTGCTACTTTAAATAACATAAATTACTCATAGCCGAATTCGCTGTTTTGTCATGTCAACAGAAGTAACACCTTTAGTTCCTGTTCATATGAAAATGACAAAATCATGACATTGAACAGTTCGTGAAGGAATATGACGAGAAATGTCAAACTATAACCGACTAATTATTTCGGAAATAAAAACGCGATCCCCGAATGCGTGCAATATAATATGCACTGCGAAACAGTACTCGACGAAATATTCGACAAAGTAGTCGAGCTGTAAAAAGCTGGATCTGCACAGCCCTAGTTCACAGTTAATAAGGTCTATGTCGCTTCTGCGGCTTCACTAAGAACAGAAAGACTGCACCAAATGACTCTTGAAACTTGACTCATCAAACGATCAGGTCACACGGCTATTTGACGCCTCCCTCAACGATCGTGACCAGGTTGAACGGACTGACACAATGGCTGTAGCATATACCACGTCTGCACCACGCCTGCGTGCAGTGCACCGTGCGGTAAAATGGTTATCAGCCATCATATATACAATTAACATTGTTCCTTATTGACACAAATCCGAGGACGACGATTAACTTAAGAAACGTTTTCATTACATCGCGCGGTTTCTCTGCAGCAGCTGAGCTGCTTGTTCGTTACATACGTGGACAGAAACAACGTAATAAACAACAACAAAGTTGCAGAAGCAATAAAGTAGTCTCTGCAACACAGTAAGACCGTATGTACAACTCAAGACAACCTGCTAAGTGTATTACGCTATGATGTAATGGGGAAAACTTTTATTCAGTTCGACTCAGTGGATATAACGTGTAAAGTGGACCTTACATAATAGACATTAATTACAGACGAATTTTAAGACTTGACTGCACATGAAAAGTTGTGCGTCAATATACTGATGCAGCAACAGTACGACTGTCGTCAATAATGTCAGAATGAATCAAGGAATGCATAGCTTGCTATGCAGAGCCTGTATTAGCTACGGTCCGGTTGTCCGTCCGTCCATCTGACTGTCACACGCTGGCACTGAGTCAAAACGACGCAAGCTAGGATCACGAAATCTTCACCGACGGATAGACAAGCAGGGGCGTAGCCAGGAATTTGCTACGGGGGGGGGGGACAAAAGCGGGGGTCTGGGGGACGGAAAGCGAGGTCCAGGGGCAAAGCCCCGGTGGACGTCTGGGGGCGAAGCTCCCAGAAGCCGGAGACACATGCTGAATATTCGACTTAACAAAATACATGAAAATCCAACACAGCAAAATAGTATACTTTGAAAAAAGAGTTTATATTGCGATTTTTCTCGCTCGCTTGTATATGAACAGACCGAATCGAACTCCGGACTTCTGTTCGAAACGAACCGCACTCCGCACAGCACTACACTATGTACAGTGTTACAATATGACGCCAAGTCAGCCAATTAACTCACTGCAGACGGACAGACAGACAGACAGACAGACACACTCAGTTTCGTCTGAACGCTGGGTTCGTTCTCCCTCCCACCAGCTCGTCTAGGGTAAAGCAAGCGACTTGACAGGCGTCAACTTGTTCGCTCACGTCTGTGGATTCCTTCCGTCAGAAACTACAACATTGAACATGTCGCTGTTTAGTGGACACACAAGTGCAATGAACCATGACAACACGCACAGCGGTGATTAATGGGTGGCTAATGCTTTGGTACCACAGACACAGAACGCGTTTTGGGTTATATTTATAACAAGAAAGCCCAGCTGACGCAAGGGTTACGCGCGACAGCAGTGCGTGTATACCGCCATCTTGGATTTTTGAAATTCGAAAGTTGCACCTTTAGTTCGGCCGTCCCCGAAAACCCTAGCCTAGAACCAAACATGGGGTGGATCGGATGCACCGTTTTCGAGATATGATGACATATTTGTCGAAAATCGCCGAAAAAACCTACCCCACTCTCATTTGGCACGTTCCTTTGGGGTGACCCCTTGCAAATTTTTCGACGACTCATAACTCGCCAGAAACTAGAATCATGGGCTTCACGGTCCTGCTTTCGCTCTGCTAGGCACAATACCGGCGTGTGACAGACGGACGGACAGACACGTCGCTGTCGCGCGCAAAAAAACGTTGAAAACAGAAACGTATGGACGGCGTTGTTCCATGTGTTTGCCGCCATGCTTCCTCATAGTGTTTTATCTTTTTTTTACCTTTTACCTGCGCGACGCTATGCTAGCGCGGTCTTTGCAACAGCGACGTGTCTGTCTGTCTGTCCGTGCGGACGTCTGTCTGTCACACGCCGGTATTGTCCCTTCTTTTGTTCTGTTGTGTAACTTGCGTTCTTATCTTACTTGTATTGTATGTACTATGGACCATTGGTGTGATGCAAATGAATGAATGAAAACAATTCCAACCGGAAACAGTTTCAGCATCTTTTGCACCGAATTTACGTTCATTTTTCTTATGTTCAGTCGATTAGGTGACGTAATAAGCGAGTCAGGTTATTTTATCGAAAACTAGCAACTGCACAAAGTGGCGAGCGCGGAATCCCCAAGACAGGGAGTCTAGGGGACGGAAGTCCCCCAGTGCATGGGGTCTAGGGGCAAAGCCCCGGTAGGAAGTCGGGGGGAAGTCCCCCCTCCCGGAAGCTGAAGCTGTTTAATGTGAAGCTGAAGCTCTGTCATTAAACGACAAGCATTTCTACCTTCTGGAAGTAGTCGACACTGGTACGTCGAGCTGACAGCTTTAATGCGCATGTTTAATGTGAGCTTCTCGTGCAAACGTGTATACTTTTAAATGCGCTTTCAAACTGCATTATACAGAGTGGTTCAAAAATAAACCGAGTTTTTGTCATCTCATAGCTCCATCACATACGGACCGTTTTTTAAATTCTTTCACCGCAACAATCGGCAATAAATCTGCAATAAAGTGATCACTAACACAAATGCGTTGCTACATACCGTGTAAAATATTAATGTCAGTTTGTGAATGCTCATACTTACAAGGTTGTTTCACGAAGCGGTTTGAGGTGTGGCGGGATCTTTAATTAACACTTTATTGCAAATACAGCCGGCAGTGGATCGATGGGTCATGGGTCAAATGGATTAATGGGTGTTGACCGGAACTGACCCGTGACCCATCAATTTTTACAAGGCCTGTTTTCAGTGCTTGGCACATCATCACAGCGCGGCGAAAGAGAACACACCCACAAATTATTTAGGCATTTTCCTCAGCGCAACTGAGGCTCTGCCGTTTCATACTGAGCTAATTCTGTCACTGGGTGCATGGGTGGCTGGGTGGGTCGGTGATTACTCCACTTTTTTTGCCAAGCGATTATCTTAGGAAGTACAACAGATCTGAAGTTGAAACTTTGCACGTAGGGCGGCTGATGCCCACAGGAACAGCAGTATTGTGGGAGGCTGATGTGCCGCGACTACTCATTAGCGTCGCCGTTTTTCCAAGGCGTCAGCATAGCTTGCTACGCATAGCCCTGTATTAGCTATGGTCGAGATGTCCGTCTGTCACATGCTGGCACTGAGTTAAAACGACGCAAGCTAGAATCACGAAATCTTCAATTAAGGTCTCTAGTCTTCGCGATAAAACGTTCATCTAGAAATTCGAACGGGTTCACCTCGAGCGACGGCGTTAAATAAGACTGGGGTAGAAAAAAATTCGCAATTTTCAGCCAATAAGTCGCTGTATCTCAGAAACGGTGCAAGATA
>Ga0209679_1001165_pt1 | contig 10863 bp, 5 predicted proteins | sample WorMetHEROISLAND_4_FD_187408 | JGI IMG/M metagenome (GOLD analysis project Ga0209679, IMG submission 187408) | Marine gutless worms symbiont microbial communities from Max Planck institute for Marine Microbiology, Germany - Olavius sp. 2 HERON... ...
CAGCACACTGCATTTCTAAAGGTAGTGTGGTGTGGTTGTGGTGTCAGTGTGGTGTGCCCGGCCTTTGGACGAAGGTTGGCACTTGTGGGTCACCATAGCTTTGCCTTTTCTTTACCTACTTCCCAAATTCAATTCTTCGTCTCTTTCTCTCGTGCTTTTCCAGAAGTTTCGGTTTCGGCATTGCGTTTTTTCGGCTGCTAAATCAGTACAAAATGAAAAGTATCTTAAAAGGAGATGACCTAGTCACCTACAAGTAAAAACAGTCTTTAAAAACTTATTGCTGTTGTACACAGCCAAAATGTACAGTAAAAATTACCACTGTGTCATTATGCAAGTGACAAAAGGTGTGCTGATTTCAGCCTGAAAATGTACCAAAAGCATTTGGCGGACCCGCTGGGGGAGCTTACAGCGCCCCCCCAGATCCTCTAGCTGGATTTAAGGGGTAGGGGTAGGGACAAGGGAAAGGGGAAGGATAAAAGACAGGAGGGAGGGGGGACATGGGAGGGATGGGGGACAGGGGAAGGGGGAGGGATGGAGGGGGAGGAGAAGGGAAAAGACGGGAGGGGAAATCTCGCCCCCACGGTCATTTCTAGAAGTCGGCGCCTATGACGTCAAGAAATAATAATTCTGGCCGCGACGGAGAGCACCGTGTACTGTGCTATTATTATAGTTGGCACACACACACACACACACACACACAGAGAGAGAGAGAGACAGAGAGAAAGAGAGAGAGAGAGAGAGACGCACGCAGTTTAATCCCAGGGATGATTGGCTTGCTGCTTGTATTTGTCAGCTAAATCCAGTAACGCGGCCCACAGGCGCCGACTTACCAAAGGAAATGGGAGCGAATGTACCAACAGAAAAAGCTCTCTGGGTGCGTCGAAATACAAATTTAACTTGCATCAGGCTGCCGAAATGAACGGTATTTCAATAGAGCAGTGGGGAGGGAGAAACCCTATATATTCTCTTACTTAATCTACAGCTATTAGGCCTACGTCATAATTACCAAGTAAGTAACGTACTTACGTAATTTATAGGGCAGACTACGCAGAACGCAAGTATAACTGAAGGACCGTGACAGTGGGCTGCTGGCTGACATGCAATAGCCGACGTAGTAGATAGCACCCGCAGAAAACCGGACAAGAAAGGCCAGCTGTCGCTGACAAACCCGCGCGACGCTTGCGAAACGTTTGCACGGTTTATGTAAGAGCAGTGGGGTTGCAAGCTGTATAGCTAACTTGCCTATCGATAGCGTGCCTATGGTTTCCTATTAGCGTCCTATATAGTAACTGTGTCTGTGAAATGCGTCGCTTTGGAGATACTCGCCTTTTAAAACTACCGTGTCCTCGAAACCCGGGTCAGGGGTCACTCAAGGTCATCGAAAGCGACACCATTCGATAGCCTGCATATGGTTTCCTATTACCGTCCCATAGTAACTTTGTGTCTAAAACGCACCGTTTTCGCACAATACCGGCTGTGACAGACGGACGGACAGACAGACGGACACGTCGCTGTCGCAAAGACCGCGCTAGCATAGCGTCGCGCGGGTAAAAAGTCGGCGCCTATGGTAACGCCTACTAATGTAATGGCTCTTGTACCAGACCACACAATCTAATCATGTGTTTATTGTCATAAGGCATACCCCAAAAAGGCCAAAATTCACGAAAATCCATCCACATATTTCGACTAATCACGCTCGAGCACAGAAACACAGACACGCTAACCAGCTAGACATAAAGAACGTGTTGGCGGAAATAATAGGTTTAAACATTTATTGTCCGTAAAGAGCATAGTAGCAGAATAGGTACTGAAAATTACGCCTTCAGTTATTATCAGCGCCTAAATAATATGTCGCGCACGCGTGCGGGAACAGGTCGACTTTATGCGTCGTTTAGTGCCTCCAATACCAGCACTCACCAGCAGTGGTCAAAGTGGCACAGCGTTGCAGGGGGGAGGGAGGGTCAGCTCAGAACGACATAACTAACGCGTACAGCGGGGTTGGGAATGGGGTGGCGTATCTCCCTTCCCATCCGACTAGGGGTTTGGGGGAGCGGGGCAGAGTCGTTCCGGCCGAACACAAATTTGGCCAATTTTAAGCGTCGCAGAACACTTCTGGTGGAACGATAATAAGACATTTTCACGGCTCATTATCACGGCGCTAATGAATCTACAACTTCGTGAATCAGTTAAAATCCAGAAATACACGTCACAAAATTAACCGGCTAAAAAAGTAAAAATAAACGCCTGTCTACGACGTAAAAATCCTATTAGCACGGGACAGACACGGAGCAGAACACTGGATAGGAAAGGCTCAGATACCTGACGGGAGGGGGGGGGGGGGGGCGAAACCAAAGCAGGTGAGGCTATCAGCCTCCCGTAGCCAGCTTTCACTTTAACCACAGTTCACAAGACATGCTACGTAAGACGTAGACACGCGTACAGTCCCGCTGAGTGCGTGCGTAGATTCTTAACGGCACAATAGCACCATCTGGGCTATTCAGATGAGTAGATAAGATTGACAACGGAAAGAAAGAAGATCGGTTAACGGGAAAATTATAGGAAAAACGATGTTGTAAAAAATGAAATAGTAAAAACAAGGCTTGAATAGCTACTATAAAACGACGATAACGAAGATTATACAAGGTGATAAAAATTAATCTCTTTAATAAAATCGATAATGTGGAAGACAATCCGGCTGAGATGTCATTATGAAGTCATAACATTACGACAACGTACGGCCGCCGTGCGCCTGTTACACCGTAGCTTAGAGTTACGACGAAAACGACCTATAAATAACCTCAATAAGTATTTCTTTAAACCTGTATAATTTCTCAACTCTTTCCCACCACAGACCGCTGGTAATATCCGGACTGCTTTCACGGATCACCAGACCGTTTATCGGAGCTGTCATCGTATTCCGTTATTCCTTTCTTTAGTTCTTGAAATTCACTAATTTTCTGTTAAGCGTGGTCCGCACAAGTGCAATACAACTGCAATAATACATTATACCAGATAGCCCCTGGCTTTTCTACAAATACGTGGGAATGATAATGCGGTGCGTTATCGTAGCTGAGACCATCTGAAAGCGTTTGATGCAGATTAGCTTGCGTTTCGGCGGGAACAATATTCCGTGGTACGGTGGCAGTTGTTAGAATTCCGCGTGGCGGAGGCCGCCAGATTCCGAAGTAAAATAATTAGCACCACTAGTACTCACTTTGAAGCTGTAATCGAGTCGAACTAGAAATGGAAACGACACTGACTGAAGAATTCGTTTTTCATTCAACGTGTGTTCCACCTGCTTCAACTTAACGACCTGCAACGGCGCACACGTACATAGTAAGTAAGTTTATTATTTCAATAGCAGCAAAGCACCACTAGATTACACAAAATAGTACAAAATACTAGATTACAGACTACCTAACTATATTGCCTGCAGTCGCTGCAAATCGTATGCAACAAATTTCTGTGCACGTTTCCAGAAGCCGAATAAATGCCAAAACGAACGTCTAATAATAACTGAAAACACGTATTCTATGCTTTCAACAATGCAGTCAGCAGTATGGTCAAGCTTAGTGGCCTACTACTGCGGGAAACACTTAAAATCCAGAAAACAACCAGAAAACAACCTTCCAGTTTTCTTGGACAAATACGCACCTGAAAAACCCATACCCCTAGTCGGCCATGGGGAGGGGATCACAGGTTGGGCAACTGTCTCCAACTTTCAAGGACAGGCGGATGGAAGGTCCTAGTATACTGGACACAACTGCTATTTACAACGACTATGTTTAGCTGTTCATTGTTTTTTTTTCGAACGACGCGCTGTTGTCTTTACAGTCTCTACTTCCCTTAGCATAACGAATTCTATGCCAAGCTATCGTGCATGGTGACCAACATGCCAACTAGTTTAGAAATCACATGATTTGCTAATACGCGTACCAGTGTCACACTGGCCTAGTACTGTGCCAATATATTATTAGCATAAATACCCGTAATTTGAGCCACAGAGGTCACCTCTCGTGCTTAGCAGAAATTTAAAAACAAACAAACAAAAAAGCTAACAAATCAAAAGGCAACTAATGCAAAAAGTAAGCCACCGGAAAGTTTGTAACTTCATCAAACATTGACCGAAATTCAGAATTCTTTCACCGACACTCTCAGCAGTAAAGATCACACCACATCTCAAAAGCGTCGCCAAACTACCATGTGAAATTCAATGTCACCTTTTGAATACTAATATTCACAAGGCAGTGTGGTGAAACGTTTGAGGTGTGGTCGGATCTTTAACCAAACTTCATTGCAAATTTACAGCCGAGTGCGCCAGGAAAAGACTTCTGAAAATCGGTCAATATTTGACGTTTTTACGACAAAAACTTTGGGATTTATTTTTTTGGACGACTCGGCATATATATTATTTCTTCAAATGTCAACTAACTGGCTAACGTTTTTTAAAGTTGATAAATCATAACATCATAAAAATAACATAAAAAGTATAATGAATCACGCCTGTCAATGGGCCACCACGAGTGATTTGACGGCCTGCGTCCTATAAGTTACCACAGTCCGATACTGGAGACTTATTCACGAAAGGTCGTAAACCGATGTCGCACGTGCGACCGACGTTCGTGAAAAGGTCGCCTGTAAACCTAGTAGATAGACGTCCGCTACTTCCGGCCGTTCAAACGACGCCGAATGCACCGCGGGGTTTGGATGTCCGCAGTCTCAACACTCAGACTAGTGGGTCGACTGATTGGAAATGCATGTTCAAGAAAACAAAGCAGCAAGAAATGCAGAACTGATAATGCAGGGCCAAACTCCAGGGGTGGATAATGCAGGACCCGGAAAATGCGGGACAAAAGCTCATTGGTTAAATCGCGTCGGAAATGAACGGATACGTAAACCTGTTATATCAACCAGCATGTTTAACGGAACAACTACAGGGTGGCCCCCAAAATTGGCACCATTTTTGTACACGCCTTAACTTTACCAAATATTAACCGATTTTCAAAATTATTTCACTGTCAGAATCAGGAGAAAATTTGACGTAAACTATCACTAAAGATCCAACCACACCTCAAGTGTGTCGCTACACTACCTTGTGAAATATCAGTGTCTTGAAAGCAACAATTGAAAACAAGACGATCGTCAGAAGTTAAGCGTCCCACTCTCACAGTCACAAAATTCTTTATAAACAAACAAGACTTTCGAAAAACACTGACCAAATGCCGATGACGTCAGTGATGATGTCAATAGGCACAGGCAGAAGAAAATGTACAAGTAAGTAAAATGTTTTAAAAAGCAGGTCTTGGCCTTGAAGGAAGAACGCCACGTCGTGGTGCTTTTATAGGACACAAGGTAGTGTAACGACACACTTCAGGTGTGGTGGGATCTTTAGTGATAGTGTTATTACAAATTTTCTCCTGATTCTGACAGTGAAAGGATTTTGAAAATCGGTTAATATTTGATGAAGTTAAGGCGTACGAAAAATGGTACCATTTTTTGGGCAACCCTGTACACTCCAACTGATATCACGCCGCAAAAATCTCAACCAGTTTCAACCGTCGATCGCACACATGTCCCGACGTTTCGTTGGCAAAGTGAACGGTCTCATTAATTGAAGCGTTAACGAACGACACTCGGTGGTGCAGGCGTAGCAGCATGTTTATGAGGATACAGCAGAAAGGGACAGCCGTTCCGTATGGCGTTCCACAGCGTCAGCACATGCCAGTGTCCTGAACGCGGGACCAGCGCCAAGCGAGGATGTGGTGCGAACAGGTACACCTCAGAGCTAGCATCATCCGCAGCCGTCACAGCGAAGCTCGTTTCCAGCTGATCGTCACTGCTGTCTGACTCGTCGTCGCTGTCGGTCGTGCTACCGTCGGCCACCCGCACCACGTCGCCATGTGTGATAGAGCGACTAACGGCGCGCAGACACCGCATGCGTCTGTGCGTTGGGTCGTCGAGCGAGTCCGTGTCATCGCACGCCTGTAGTAACGTCTCGTTCGGTTGGAATGTGTTCTTTTTGTGAAGATGGACCGACAGATCCATCTCAACAGAACCTCTATCAGTCACGCAAAACTTCGCTCCGTTTCTCTGTGTACGGCCGAGAAACGCAAACGGATTCGGCGTAGTGACCTGTATAGATTAACAGTTCGGATAAAGTGACTGATAACTATAAATTAGTTTAAATTAATAGCTATAACTAGCTAATAACTGGCTAAAATACAAATTCTATTTCTGAATTCTCGAATGCTTGAAATTTCCAATAACTCTTAATTTTAATTAATTATTAAGTAATAACTTGACAAGCTATAATTGCTATGTCAATTACCGCAACTGACTTTACTTACGTTTTATGTATTTTGTGTAACTCTCATTGTATTACTTGTATTTTGTGTTTATTCGTACGTTTCTGTCTCTCTATTAATTTTAAACTAGCACTTGTGCTGCCATTTTATCTAAAAAAAACTCAGGGGCGTCTATCCCCCCAACAACCAAGGCGCTATTCCCAACTTCCCCTTTCCTCTCCCCTATTCCCCCTCCCCCTCCCTTCCCCTCTTCCCCTTCCCCCTAGCCCTCCCCTCCATTCACCTCCAGTCGCGAAGCGGCCCCCTTGAAACTAGCTAGGGAGTCTGGGGAGCGCAGTAAGCTCCCCCAGTGGAGTCTGGGGCAAAGCCCCAGCCGACATCGATTTTGGTGTACATGTATTCTGAGAGAGAAAAACTCATTTGACAGCAATTATTATATGAGTTTATGAAATTTGTTAAACTTTAACAAAATCCCCCTCCAAAATTGTCCTTGGCGCATTTGTCGCCAATGGTAGCTAGAGATAGACACCCCTGAATAAACTATTATAAACTCAAACTAATTCCGACTCCAAAAAATTAACTTAAATTTTTCTTTTGTTTCCGTTTCTTCCTCCTCAGTTTCTCATTATTTTGTTTTCCTTTTCAGTTATTTTTAGGTCTCCCATTACCAGACTGTTTCTTGGTAAATCGGACTCATCCTCGTTTTATTTTCAGTTTCATTTATCAATTTTTAGTTCCTATATGCTAGACTGAACTAGCAGGCCCCTGCCAGCTTTTGGGTGCAATATCGTATCGTATCGTATCGTTTCGAGCAACTGCACCTGATCAGCTGACGCAACTGACCAGCCACGTGCACATCCGTGATCAATCAATCAATCAATCAATCAATCATAATTTTTAACGTGGCCTAAGCAACAAACAACTGCTATACAAGGACCACGAAATGACGATAACTAACAAAAGAACAGTTAAAAGGTTATCTCAGGGTAGGAATGGCGAAATATGTGCATCTTTAAATGACGCTTAAATGTAAACAGCGACGGTGAGGTGGTAACGTCCAAAGGTAAATCGTTCCATATGCGAGCACCAGCAACAGGGAAGACGCGACGTCCACCAGTAGAAAGTCTGACAGCCGGGACAAGCAGATGATCGGAGGTTGAAGACTGGATGTTCACACGGATGTCGCCTAGACTGTACAACTGTTGAACTCTGGTAGTAGGTAGCAATAGCAACAGCAGCAGCAGCAGTGCGAGAATGCACCTTCATGGCTCAGTATACCGTTCTTTTACATCCAGTATTTGCTTAACATCAATCAATGAAGCCAGCACACCTGGACTTTGCCGAAATCCTCCTGTTTGACAGCCGAGACTGACGCTCCCTGGAAATCGGTCATAATAAGCGCAGCAGTGAACTCTGGCACTTGACGAGGCCGTTCAATGATTCAAGACGCTTTGGTATCGTCAAACGTAACTTACTCGAGTTGCGATGTGGCGCAAAGACGGTCAACAGCTGACACTAAACTCCTGACGAACGACTTCACTTTTAGGAATGGAATGCCGTTAAAGCAGACATCCCTGGTAATCTTTTAACATCTCTGACTGTTCTGTTTTGGTAAACTAAACGACCCTTGCTTTAGCGTCAGCAACGCCTCGTCAGTTGTACATTGTTAAACACGCTGAATCAGACCTCTTTGTTGTCTGTTCGCCGCTGCCTGCACTGCGCTTTTACATATTAAACTGACACACCGCTTGCACTTCTTATCCGGCACATTTTCTTAAGCTCTCCTTCATTTTCAAGGTCCTCTATTTTCCGGTCCTGCATTTTAAGCGCACCACGCACGAAGTTTTTGAACAGCTTCAGCAGAATACATAAGTTCAAAATTTTAAAATCCTCCTCTGTGCAGTGCCGGCTTGTACTTTAGCTACGTCTGCAAAGTGTTTGTCTTCGTGTCTTTTATATGTATTACTGGGATCGGAAAATGCGGGACTGGAAACTGCAAGACCTGGAAAATGAGGGACCATACGCGAATGGATGCATTAGGGAATGCTGGCGGGATGTGATCTTAACACGTGAAGCATAAGAGCATCGTTAACATGTAATTAGCTCGGTTAAAGGATGAGTAGACAAAAAGTGCCAAAAGACATGTCTGACTAATATTTTCTCACATATCCGGTTTGGAAATTTGTAAAAAATAAACTACTTTTTGAACGAAACATGATTCATAATAAAAAGATGAACAAAAAATTGCACAACGTTATTCGCTGTATTGAATATTCTATATGAACTACTATTATCAACGCGTCATCAATGTTACATCTCCGGTTTTAACGTTTGTACGTTGTACAATAAAATATGATTCTTTCATTACATATGTACACCGTTGTTGTTGAATAAAACGCTTGTCGCAAATGCACAACATCATTCTCTATTCTACGACGTGTTATTATCAATGCATCTTCAGTCATGCTGTTATTATTGAATTCCGATTCTGCGTTTTCGGTCATGCATTTTCCAACGCTTTGTTCGTTTTCAGTCCTCCATTTTGCGGGCCTGCATTCTCAGTCCACCCGTACTTTCGGTCTATAATTCTCGAGTATCACAATTAATTTAAAAAGCAGCACCCACACTATTTGTCAGTATATACAGTTATCTGCAACGAGACGGTACAATCAACCACAGATGCACCGCGTTCATTGATTAATGCAAATTTTTCATCGATCGACGGAACATCCGCACTACCAAAAACTGCCATTGTCGCCGCGGGGAAACATCATACAACTCCATTAAACGGCTTAGCCCTACCGGGTTAACCCTTTTTATAGCACATACATTACAAACGTCAACAGCACGGGACTATCATAAAAGGATGTACATTGTACAGCATCGTGTTTGGGGCCCGGAGTATCCGCAACAATTTGAAGGACAGGGGGAGCGTAGAGCTTGCAAGGAGACGAAAGGGGCCGCGAACGGCCAAAAGTGAGTTTAAAAGACTGTAAAAGGACAAGGCTCGCAAGTGAAATGTTGCGGGGGGGGGTATGGTGGCGCAAGGTGGTTAAACAGGCAATGAATGTTGATTAGCTAGGATGCCGCATGTAGTACAGTAAGAAACGGTCCAGGCGGGAAGACACCCCTCATCTTTCATCTCATCTCCGGTGGCGGCATGGTGTATAGAGGTTAATGCGTTGGTCGCGATCAACGAAGTTGCTCTACGCCGGGCCCGGTTAGTGCTGAGATGGGTGACTGTCTGCGGACGGGTAAACCATCTCGGTATGTAACCAACCACTCTAGGTCAACTCAGCCTTCCATCCCTCCGGGGCAGTACCGGCCTGTCTGGCTATAAGGCGGGGCACGTTCACTTGTGTCGGGTGACAGGTAACACTGCATGCGTGATCCCATATGGCAAGTGACGCCCGTAGCTCTGAGATGCACATGAAGAGCTATAGGCACCTTTAACCTTTTAACCTTTACCAAATACACCGTGAGTCAAAAAAATAGCAAGACACTAAACTCTTGTCCATAACTTTGCGTAATATTGACCGATTTTCAAAATTCTTTCACTATTACACTCAACAGGAAATTTGCAACAAAAAGACAATTACAGATCCCATTACAGATCCCACCACACCTTCATGTCGTTGCTACACTACCGTGTGAAATATTAATGTCTGAAAACACAGCGTGCCCTATATGTTGGGGCACTGTTTTCTAAAATATAAATTCGCTAGCGACATGACGTATGGCAGGCAGCAACTGTTGTGACAGAAAGAGGTCACAGTAATAGGTTCCATCGACCTTGACTCCCAGATCGACAAATATCACACTGGCGTGGCCCAATTTTGACACGTCGTCTGTCACTGTCGCTCTGTGCGAAGACAGCGTTTTGCTCCAAATGTCGTTCTTGCAGCAGATGCGTATACAGTAGGTCATTCTGTGAATTTTTCAGTGCAGCTAATGCGAATACCTTTTTATGATTGAACCGAACGAAGACAACATCATTCAACAACTGTTTTGAGCAGCTGAGTCTCGAGTGGCAATTTGCTTCAATCAGTTCTTCAGCAGGCGTCTCTTCAAACACTTCAAACGAAGATCGAGGTGAAAACAATGATCTGTAAGACACCAGACTGTGCTATTTAATGCGTTAAACGATGAATCTGTAGCTGGTCTTATTGACTTAGCACCAGCTCGCCTGGTCTGCTGTTGCTGTGCTTTCAGTCGATGCAATTTTTGAAAAAAAACTAATATGTTGCAAGGTAGTGTAGCGGCACCTTTTAGGTGTGGCGGGATCTGTAATGACGTTTTTATTGCAAATTTCTTGCAACAGTAAAAGAATTTTTTTAAAAAGGTCAATATTTGGTGAAGACACGAACAATAGTTTGGTATCTTGTTTTTTTAACTCATTGTGCAGAACAACCCAGCTACACAGATCGATAAATAACCAAAATTATCACAACAATTCTACAACTTGCTGTACAATAAATTCCACACCAACGGACAAAAATTTGCCACATCCCAACATCTTGACATGTCGAGATGTTGGGCTCTGGCATTGCGATGTGAC
>Ga0209679_1001166_pt1 | contig 10855 bp, 2 predicted proteins | sample WorMetHEROISLAND_4_FD_187408 | JGI IMG/M metagenome (GOLD analysis project Ga0209679, IMG submission 187408) | Marine gutless worms symbiont microbial communities from Max Planck institute for Marine Microbiology, Germany - Olavius sp. 2 HERON... ...
TGATCGAACTATTTCGTCACTATTTGGCCTGAAACGAAACTAACGCGATCAGGAATTTCCATAGCTAAATAAACATTTTACTTCACATTACACGAAATTTCACTACACAACGGCCTTGGCATCTTACTTGGTTTACCAGGTTCTAAATAAAATGATTTCAGATAGTCCGCCAAAAATTTAGCTTTGCGCTTATTAACAACGTTCAAAACAGAGACACCCAAACAGTGGCGTACACTTTATGCCGCTTTTAGCCTACCTCAAAAGGCACCAAAATGCGTTTGGCGGCTGAGCAGCTCCTCCCGGACCCGAGAAGAGAGGTACACGTTTGAAACGCCCATTGCGAAACTCCACGTACCCACTAGTCACACATGACTTGGTGTTACCCCAAATCATTAAATGCCTGTCATTATGGCATATTCAAACAAGAAAGCCGTGCTGTCGCAAGGAAACTGCGCGATGCCGCAGCTGTTTTTTTCGGTTTAAAGTTAGCAGACGACATTCATTACAAGTTTAATTAGTAGCCAAGCTTCGAAAGCCAGGCTTCAGAGCTCCAAACGTACCGGCACAAAACAGAATTTAACGCAAAATGGCGATTCAAGGTCATTCAAAGTCACGTGTTTTAAGTGTTTGAGACATTTGCCGCATATTAAGTGTTCTCCGTTTCTGCACGCTTTTCTACGCAGTGTACTGAGTACTGACTGACACCCTAAATTAAACCCGTCAAACCCGGGTTTTTGCCCGCACACAAACCCGGGTTTACGGGTTTGAAAACGGGCGGGTTACCCGGGTTTTCGGGTACCCGGGTACCCGGGTTGCATTCCCTACTCCTAACCTCGACTCCGACCTAGTGCGATAACTTGGTTAGAAAGAAAAAACAATACAAGCAACGGGAAAACAATAATACTACGCCAATGATCACTTCAAAAGCATCTATAATTGTTCACAATTATACAAAATTAATACTAACCATTTTAACCTATTATAAACATACAAAAAACTTGTAAACAACGTCACGAAAGCGACGTGGCCGTAACACTGCGCATGCGTGACGATATAAATAAGTAAGGAAATAAGTAAGTAAAAGTGAGTGCGAGTACGGTATAACAGATTGAAATTGAATAGAATATGCTAGTACATAAACATACGTTACGAATAGGCCTATACGAAAATCACGGTAAAGAAGTGAAAAAATCACGGCATACATAAAAATCGCCAATTTCACGGTAAATTCACGGCACCAATTCACGGTCATATATTGCGTTCATAAAACGTCTCCTTGACAAACATTTCTTTCACTCCCTTATCACTATAACCAGTGATGCTAGCAAAGACTTTTTGTCAAGATCAAGATCAAGACTTTATTTTCGTCCCCATCACTGCTAATAACTAGTGCAGTTTCTCACTGGTCAATTTTATTAACCATAGTAGTAGTTACTATGGGCTAACAGTTCTATAGTAAACCATGTAGGACGTACACAACTATGCCACTTAGAACAACAGCCTAACATCTGTCGTGTTCGTGAAATTTTGCCCCATAGCTAATGTCTAGCTCTTAGCATTATGCACCTTCACCCAGAGAGGCTGACATACTGACTCGAGAAGCGTCTTACAAAAACCAGTAGCTAAAGTGAGATGAGTAATAGTAAGAGTTGACCCCACGTGCTTTACTTTTGCCATCCTTTTCTGTAATTTTAGACTACCCTGCCCAGTGTTGGGTCTATCCTGCTGCATGTAGCCCCGTTTGTTTATTTCATTTATTTATTGCATTTTATTTCTCTTGTATTATCAAGTTAACGTGGACGCAGGTTTAATTTACTGCTTCAATGTCCCTTGCAATTAAAAGTCTAAATAACATATCAACTGCTTATGATTAATTGCATATTTAAATTGATTGCGGCATCGCGCGGTTTTGCTTGCGATAGCACGCGGGTTTCTTGTTAATTGGGGCAGTGGCACTATACTGATACGGGGAAAGGCCTCTTGCCACTCCACGCTGGAGGCGCCGGCGCCAGACCAAAAAGTCATTGTAATACTGTAAAACATATTTTAGCGTGCATCAAATTTTTGCGAATTTCGCGAAATTATTTAATTAAATACCCGCGAAAATTCAGTTGCCCATCACCAAAATTTCATCTGCATACTGTATTACTGTATTACGTCCTGTACTACGTCAGCAGTGTTTTCGAGAACAGAAGCAAAATAGCAAGTTTATTTCATCGGAAAACAACAACCAGCATGAAACAAAAGTAACAAACGAACAAGAAGTCAAGAACACAATAAACATGCAATCTACAGTGATTATATACTGTATTGTGCATTCAGCACAATACATAATGCTATTCATATGGCTAAACTCTCCTTGAATTTCAAAGGCCTGGTAAATACTAGTAGAACACTGGGAAAACGCCAATTAAAATGCAGCGAAATTTCTACATTCCAAAATCGCGAAATTATGATGCTGCAAAAATATGTTTTACAGTATTTTTCACTATCCCGTTTTTGATAGGCTAAAATGATACCAACACATAAAAAGTGGGGTAGACGGACACATACCCACTAAAATAATACATAGAACTATAAGCAAACTATGCTCATCTCAGTCATCTGTAGCGAACCGATGTTTTTAGGATATTTACATATGCAAATCATCATCATTTACTTGCACAAAATGAAGCAATATCGAGTGGTCCATAAAAAGTAAGCCACCAGATTTCACATATAGTGTGGTCCAAAAAATAACCCATCATTTTTTTGTGATAGATTCTTCAGTGTTGACCGCGTTCAAAACTCTTTCATTGGCACATTTACATGTAAAAGTAAATTTGCAATGGAGTGATCACTAAAGATCAACACAATTCAAACGAGTCGCTACACTACCTTGCGAAATATTACTATAAGTTTCTGAATACTAAATTTCACAAGGTACCGACGCTTTTAGGTTGCGTCGGGATCTTTACTCATCGGCAGGCTAACTTTATCGCAAAGTCACTGAAAGAAACCTGAAAATCGGTGGATATTTTTGAAGTTGTGAAATAGTGATTCTTTGTTACTTACGTTTTTGGGCCTCCCTATAGACCGGTACAAATAAGTGCGCATGATCACACAGTTAGCGACACACAGGCCTATAGCCTAATATGAATGCAACGTTCTTAAGCCATGATTACAATTGCGAAATCGACGTCATGGCTAATGGCCTACATCACAATAATTTGCGATTCGACTGCGATACGACTACGACGTATCGCGCGCGCCTGCTTCCATTCGAAGCGATTCGACGCGAGCAAAAAATTAACGTGTCAATTTTTCGTCATAGTCGTGTCGTAGTCGTATCGCAATCGAATCAAAAGCAAATCGTAATTTCGATCACTTTCGTTGTAGTCGAATGCGTCGTGGCATCGTCGTATCGTAGTCGTATAATCGTAATTGTGATATAGGCTTTACGCGTGAAGCGTTAATAATATATTTACAGGTTATAACACTGCAGGCGCAGTGAAGTCTAAATAGAAATAGGCCTATTCAAAATTATGAGCAATCAGGAGGGGGTATAAACAGGGGGCATGTGCCCCTCCCAAACCTTGACCATGTTTGTCTCGGCTGAAGAACGCAATCAAAAATATATATTGGTCGGGGCTTCCAAAATGCAATAAAACAGGAGTTAAATCGCAGAAAACTGCATATCAAATGCCCCCAAATGGTTTGCGGCTGGGGATCCGCTCCAGAGCTTTGGGAGCTTACGACGCTCTCTCAACCCCCTCCCACAGTCGGCTTGGCAGTTGGAAAACCCTGTCCCAGACCCTTACCCCGTCGACACTTTTGGCGTCTCGCTTTGGCGACTAGCGTAAGCTTATGCGCCCCTCACAAAACAATTTTCAGGATCCGCCACTGACTACGAGCAAACAGTTGCGCAATAATTGGGCTGGGCTGAGAAAATTGCGCACCTTGAAGAACAGTTTTTGAGCTAGAAGCGTGTTTTGAGCACTCTACTAGAAGTCAATGAAGTGGAATTTTTGCATTGTTTCCGGCAGTTTTTTAAATATTTTTATCGCCGAGCATGAAAATGGCGCCAACAAAAATATGCGTCCACATACATAGTCATACCCCTGGTAAATGCCACAACATTTTACACTGCCGGAAAAAGTAAGCAAATCGGAGCACAAATACACGTAGGCTAAGTAAATACAAAGTGAAACATATGATGTCAATATAACGTGAATACAATTACGTGAAGCATCGCTGAAATAATATAAGCATTAATCAAACAGCTGATGTCAAGAATCGGGAATAACATAAGCCACTGTGTCGTCAATTATGCCTGAAACAAAACAGCAGCGTCCATATTACATAGTCATGCCGCTGGTAGCGAGATACCAACTTTCTCTTCACATGATTCTGCATATCTGACTGTCTGATTTCCATCTTGTTTCACTCACCCCCCTCCCCCCGGCTGATTGGAGACAGCTCGTGACGGCTAATCCTTGGGGCTCATGCCGACCACAGAACTAAAGAAGAATGTCGTCTATGGAAACACAGCACTTATAAAAACCAAACCAAAGGTTCTACACACTGGAAAACCTTTGCAAATTACAGTCATTACAAACAAAACATAAGAATGTAAAACATGTATATACACTGAATGTTCTATGTTTAGACCACGCGTAACAACAATCGTCACTGACCAAAGTAAGCTCTTACCAGTAAATCAACTGCACTCTTAACTACTTCACTAATAAACAGCGAAACAACGAGAAGTGACAAAAGCATTGAATTAATAAATACAGCAGCATGTCGTTACTCGTTTCCTTCATCGATGATGCTAGAATTTCAACACATGAATTTAATTATCAACTCTCAAGACTCAATATAGAAAAATATTGCTGCAACTTTCAGATTTTGAGAGGCGCCTCGGGGCCCCTCCAGACTCCAATTTTTGATGTTTTACAATGATTCTGGCCTAAAAGTGCATGCCCTGTTCATGCACTGGACAGTTCCTATATAGAATGTGCTAACAAAAACCGGACAGATTACGAACGACTGTATCTGTCTTAAGTGTTGCAATATCTATTTATGTATTGCAACATTTAAGACAACTGTTCAAAAACAGTCTCGTTTTGTCGGCATTCTCATTGTGGATGGTTTTGCCCTGATGCGATTCCTTCAGTATCTCCACATTAGGGCATACTGGAAGGCAGGATGGAAAGCAAAGCTGCTAGAGGAAGGAAACGTTTACAGCTGCTGAATAACATGCGTATAAGTATGGTATAAGGTACAAAGCTGTAAAATAGAAGCAGAAGAAATAATTAGTTGGAGAAACACTTGTAAACTTATGTCATGAACCTGCCAGATGGCAAAAGAACAACAGAAGATGTCAAGGTAAACGTTTACAACTGACAGCAGTGAATTCTGCATCCATTCCACTCGCCGATGTACAGACGATTGCTGGCGGCATCAAAGTGGATGCTGTATGGACCATTCAGTTCACACTCGGTTAGCAGTCGGAGCGGATATGCTGAGAGCGTCTTGGAATCAATCACCAGAATGCGGTTGTTGTTCTGATCCGCCACAAATATTCTGCCTCGTTGATCAACTGCAATTTGCTGTGGCTGACTCATGTCTCCTGCGTCACTGCCATATCTCTGCACCAGCTGACCGTCAGAGTTAACAATGGAGAACTGGTGCTTTGGACCGTGATGGGTGACTCCAAAGTGGTCATTCGACAGCTGGACAGCGTGTATTGGGTTTGTGATACCCGCAGGCTGTAGCTTCGTTTGGCGGATCAGTTGTCCTTGTTGCGAGTATTCTTGCATAACATTGGCATTGGTCACAGCAACAAGGACGTTGCCTGAACTGGTGACCGAGAGACACTGTGGAATAGTACCATGCACAAACCAACAAAACAACTTGTTGTTCTGATCAACTGCAACTTTGCAGATGCGATTGCCGTTATACCTGTCTTGGATAGAAATATAGAGACAGTTGTTGATGTCACACGCAACTACATGTTGTAATTCTAATGTATATCCGTATCCATAAAGTGGATAACAGCACTGAGATATGTAACCTGACCGTTTTCTACAGGACGAGCAATAACAATTAAGGTATTGCTGAAACTGGAAGTTTGCCGGACAGTAGACTGCTATCTGGCCATCAACATTATGACTTACGTACATTCGATCATTAAGCACCGCGATTCCAGTGACTGACCCACTCAACTTTGGCACTGTGTGAACGACTTGGCATGACACTTTGAAATATCCTACACAGTTACACATGTCAAACAATGAAAACATCTGACTGGATAACAGCGAACTGTTTAAATTTTTTGTTACAACAGCTTCCAGATCCATGGCATAGACTAAACACCAGCCCAAAAATGTCCATGATGACTATTAATTTTGAGGTCAAAATTCCAGCAGTACGGCCTACCTTCGACACAGATACAAATATAGTGTAAGCCTAGCAGAGTTGTAGTCTCGGTCTCGACGTCTCGGTCTGGAGATGGTCTTGAGACGTATTTTTCAAACGTCTCGGTCTCGGTCTCGGTAAAGTGTGGGAAGGTCTCGGTCTCGGTCTTGTCTCAGACTGAAAGCCAAACGTCTCGTTCTCGGGCCACAACGTCTCATTTACAAGTGGACATTTAAACAAATTTTTCAGTTTCTTTCATTTTCATACAAAACAAACATGAGCGACATTGCTTTGCAGCTCTTCTCTGCACCGTGCAGCTCGGCAGCCAGTGACAGAGTCTTCAGCTAGTCAGGCCTTATAATGAGACCAACCAGATCTCGTCTGTCACCAAGCAGGCTGGCAAAGCTTTTGTTTCTTAAGTGCAACAAGCATGCAGCCATGTAAATGAATGACAGATCTGGTTAGTTTCAGGTTGGCTTGACTTTCTGAAAATGAAAGTCATCTCACTCTCAGGGGCGTCCATTCCATAGGGGTGTCCTGCGAAAACAGGGGAATGAAAATCATGTATATTTTCATGAAATTTGTGCTTATTAATTCTTTCCCCCAATTTTCCTGAGAAATTTGAGGTATTTGTGTCCTGGTCCTACTCTTTGGGAAATGGATGCCCCGAATTCTCTTGCCAAAGCAAGCGATCGCACAGTAAGAGCAGATAACGGGTCAGTGGGTCATGGGTCATGGGCTAAATGGGTCAACAAATCGGGATGGGTCACATGGGTCATGGCCAGGGTCAGTATCCGTGATCCATTGACCCATGATTAATATGCATCCAGGAACTGTTGAAGCAATTTACGTTGTTCTGGAAGGACTAAAGATAAGCTAATTGAGCAATGTGCTGTGGGATAGTGATGATTCATGGCATTTTTTCTTTATTTTAGTTTTTTTCTTTATAACAACACATTAATGTGTTATTAGCAAAGAACTGTTTAATTTAAAATTGTGTAGCGTGCAAGTCAGTGAAACATAATACAAGTATGCAGACAAAAGGCAGTAGCGATGGGTCATGGGTCAGTTGCTTGATGGGTCATGGGTCACAAAATGTGTCAGCTGAGTACAGAGTACTCAGCACAGAGTAGCAAACAAAACGTCATTAAACCAGATGGCAGATAGTGTTGATGTTGCTGGGCATTCCTCCGCTAGGGGTCTACAATCACAATAATGCAAAAATGGCAATTTTCAACCTCTACACCCGAAAATATCTCGCAAACCATAAGTAATGCGGCCACGGTTACTATCAACCATCAATAGGAAATCACATGTCGTTGATTTGCTGTAGATTTCTTCACTAGGGGCCTTCATACACGCACTGCTATCGTGCGTTATTACCTTTGCGTCAGCTAGGCTATTTTAAACAAAATACATTTTCAGCACTGGTCTACCAGTCATGAAACTTCAAACTGCAAAGACTTGTGCACATACCGTGAACATCGATTGCCAAGTTTCCAAACAGCTGCTTCAGGTCATCATCCGTCTGTAGTGAAGTGAAGCTAACTTCAGTAACATTGTAATCAGTGTTTAGATCCTTGTCCATGCTGAACTTCTGTAGTTCTTCCGATCTCGCATTTAACTTGCCCGCCAATTTGGCAATGTCACATGCGGTTCCTTTCTCTTTCACTTCGTTGGAGTATCTGATGAAATTCTCCACCACAATTTGATGTCTCTCGATTTCTTCACACACACTTGCCGTCTGCTTCAGTTGCTTATCTTTTGAGACTGACAACTGCTCAAGTAATGATTGTTTATGAGATTCGATCATCTGCTTCAGCTCTTCTGCTCGCTCACAAATTAATTTCTCAGACTCTGCCACCTTGTTGCAGAATATTTTCTCATTTTCGTCAATATTTTTCAGCACCGTTTGACACTCGGCTACTTTTGCAGCCAGGTTCTCGGCATTGCTCGCCATCTGCTTGCCCAAATCCTTAGCCACTTGTTTGATATCGGAACATTTGTGCGAATTATGGCTCGTAATATAGCACATCATGCACACCGCCTCTTTGCAATCGAAACAGTAAATTTCTGTGCATTTGTCTGGGTGCTTATCGCACACGTTTTCCGGAAACTTGAGCAAGAGTTCATCCACATCCAACTCACTGCTGATTTCAATTAGTTTGTGAACCCCGGGAAGTCGAAACTTCTGGTGATGTCTGCAGCACTGTTCGCACATATTTCGACGGCAGTCGACGCAGTAAACTGACGCCTTCTTTGTGACTCTTTCTCCCGACATTTCTTTGTCATCACAGCACACATCACAAACCACATCACCCTGCGACAATGTGGTGGACAACTTCTTCACTTCCAATAATTTCTCAACGAAACAGTTCTTGGGCAAAGCTGTTGTCCCTCCTTCGGGAATCTCGAACTCTTCACGGCATATCGGACAAGAGACTTTCTCCCTGGTCTGTTTGTTCTGGCTCCATTTCTCGATGCATCCGAGACAGAAAGTGTGCACACACGGTAGAACCCGGGCGTCGGTCAAATCGCCGACACAGATGGCACATTCGGTGACATTCTCCAGACGTCTTATTGCAACTGATGCGGCCATCACTTCTAAATAAACACATTTTGTTATTTTTATTGTTTGTCACCTTGTTAACGTGCGTACTAAGTTACTAACAAACTATATACAATCCCATCCAATGAGTATAACGGAAGCAGGCCAAGGGCCTCTATTTCCGTCTCTTTCTAAAAATTAAAAATACAAAAACGCAAATAACTCTAACTGAAATTACGTAACTCTTCCGGTTTCAAGTGGCTGAGCTCTAAATAAATAAAACAAAATCATATGATGCCCAGAACTTGTCAAGACAATTCTTGAATATATTAATATTGTCAGCCATCACCACTTCGTTAGGAAGACTGTTTCATACTGGAACCACTCTATTAGTAAAGTAATGTAGATGTAAATACTATAGATGTACTTAAGTATGCCTCTAGCTACTAGCCTCTCGGTACCATAAGCTGCCTAGTGTAGGCCATATTGTATACATGATAACAAGTTAGACGGACTGCAGCTGTTGAACAGAGGACACACCATCGTTTAATGTACAGGTGCAACTGGTGTTGTCGGTGTAAGTGGTCTAGTGGTTATGGTATCGGACTCTTTCAGGAACTTTCAGGTTTCGGTTTAGAATCTCACTGCGGGCCATTTGCAAGCAACCTTGATCAAGTTGCTAACCTACGGTGTGCTCAGGTCAACTCAGCCTCCTACCCTTCGAGGGACGGGAAATCAGTAGTAGCTTTCGAGCTACAGATTGAAGGCCTAGTGTGGCTGATTGGGGCGGTGGTATGTCTGCATCCTGCACCGCGGGTCCAATTCTTCGTTAGCAATGGATGGCCGCATGATGCACCGCGGTGTCATTAGGTTTTACCAATCATGGTACCACTTCCAAGATAGTAAAGGCCCTTCTGGTCACGAGTCTGACTCATGTAAGCAGCACCATAGCAAGTACCCGACCTTTACCTTTTAGACCTATGTATAGGCCTACGAGACAATAATGCTGGGTGGTCCAAAAAATTTAGTCACAAAGTTTCAGTGTCTGTCGCTGTCTTTCTTCACCTATCTGTCCCGTCTGTTCGTCTGCTTCCGATGATCCAATCACAGCTCACCGCTAAGCTGTCCCATTCGTCCACTTGTTCGTCAGCTTTGTCTCTATGACCGTTAGTGTCGATAGTTTAGCGGTCCTTGAGCCTACCTGTCTCGTCAAGTTTCTGGGACACCGGTAAAAATATTACTGTCTAAATGTAGAAAAGAGCTGTACTTAGATGCTTACAGGGTAGAGTACGATATCGGAACACCCACAAAACTTAACTTTACTACGCAAAATAGTTACGAAATGGTTAGTTTAAACAATATCCGTTACTTAAAGTCTGCGGAGACTGATAATTTTAACAGAACGTACATTTTGCGCATGTTTACACTTACGCGCACTAACGGAACTCGTTAACGGCAGTATTTCAAGTTAACACCTGCAGTACACTTATAGATGTTCAAAAGTAGTCTAAAAACGATGTGAAATGATGTTTTAATTACAAATTCTGCATGAGTTATGATATTACACTTTTGTTTGTTTTCCTAGTACGTCGAACGTCAATGATATACATGCGCTTCCCCTGTACTCGAGAGGTTAACATGCAGCCGTCAATAAATGAGGTCACCTGTCAATCAGTGAGTGCGCCTGTAGTGATGTGCGATTAGTGCGCATTTCAGACGATAATCATACAGTCAATCTTGATCATTTTACTCATAATATCGGTAGAATAAACTACAAAAACAGACTTTCAATCATTTATTTATTATGGGACAACAAATTAATCGGCTAAATATTACATTATTTCAAATTTCGCATTACAAGAAATTTGAACGATTAGTAAAATTTCCGCACAGCCCTAGGCTTCT
>Ga0209679_1001167_pt1 | contig 10854 bp, 5 predicted proteins | sample WorMetHEROISLAND_4_FD_187408 | JGI IMG/M metagenome (GOLD analysis project Ga0209679, IMG submission 187408) | Marine gutless worms symbiont microbial communities from Max Planck institute for Marine Microbiology, Germany - Olavius sp. 2 HERON... ...
TAGCGTAGTTCGCCAGATGGCAGCACCAGTGTGGCTGATAAGTCTGGCTGCTGCTGAAGCTGTGCTGAGGACCCCAGTGATGAAGGAACCTTGCTGAATGAGGAAAATACACAGACATTTTATACTGCAGTCGTGTCACAGTAGAAGTATGTATCACTGTTGGAAGTAGCATGTGTGGTAAGTTGAAGGTTTGTGGTCATCACCTTTGCTTGTGATATAAGATTTCTACACAGACCAAAGTCCATTGCATGAGAGCTCACGCCTTTGTTTTGCTTTGGGCCAGCATGGCTGAAACACAGTTAAGCTAGCATACAACCCCGGTCATCTGGATGGTCAGCTCCATTAACAGCCAGCACCTTAAACCAACTAGATCATTTTGCCAACAGTCCTGCTAACAGGGCCTACTGCTCTGCAGCACTCGCTGTTTCTTCCCTAAAGGTGGTCATAACCTTCGTCAGTAGTCACCACACCTACCTGCAGAGAGATGGCCAGGCAGAGATGGCCTGCATGGCTTGGTTAAATACATACCCATGAACAGTCACTCATCTCAGTATTAACCCGCTCCACGAAGAGTAACTTCGTCAATGCGCCCATCAGTGTTACCAGTAAGCCAGACCGCCACCTTATAATCAACAATCAACAAACCCCGTCCCCTGCTGCCACCTAGCGAATGAAATTTTCATGCAGACAGAAGACAGACAGACTTATCAGCCGCCATGGACAAAAAGTGCTGCCACCAAGCGAATTCAAACGAGATGTCCAATTCCACTGGCAGTAATTTTGATAACAAACAAATTGACCTTTGACCTGCCGACCCATTTACCTGAATTGACCCAAAATGTAATCAGGTCGTCCCATGGTCACTCCATACCTTCCCTGAAAATTTCATGCAAATCGGTCCAGCCGTTTTCTCGTAATGTTGCTGACAAAGAAAGAAGGAAATTGCGCAAAAACAATACCCCGTCCCCCTACCAAGGTCGGGGTAATAACAGTGATGAATAGATCACTGGTTAGCATACTGTGTGATGTAATGTATTGCAGGGAACTGCTGTGGACATTGAGTGATGCAGAGTTGAACCTGCTTGAGAAGTCATTATGTTCAACAGATGATGTTGACCGGTCATCAGCAGTGCTTGCTGAACTGTCTGGTCTGCCTCCGGAGCTTTTGTTAACCTGTGATGCTCAGCCGTTCAGTGAGTTTTACGCCGACGATTTGTCAGATACGGACGACGCTGCCGTTTCTCGTGGGCTCATGGTTCATTCGGAGTCGACAATGACAGTTGTTGCACGACCTGCTGCAGCTGCAGCTGATGACGCAGCAGTGACGTCATCAGCAGTGACGTCACCGTCAGCTGTTCTCACAGACTCCGAAGCTCGTCGACTGCAACATTCCAAGTCGTGGCCGCAGTCAGCCGACGCTCGTCGTACTGCTGAGAACACAAGCTCAGATGGTGGGACAACATCTGCAGTAGCAGTTTACGGCAATCAGCGATTCAACTTTAACCTTCCGACCAACACGAGCACAGAGCAACTTTTCACTGACTCCCATGCTGCTGCTGCTGCTGCTAGTGAGCGGTTTGCTGATCATAGTATTATCTATTTGTCATCGCCAACATCGTCCGTCAGTGATGAGCAACAGATTGCATACATTACCGACGAATTGTGTCGCATCTTCTGTACAGACACAGCATCACTTGAAGATGACGATGATGAGGACATTAAAATACTGTCGTCAGATGCTGGAGCAGGAAAACTCCCAACCATTAATGAATTGGAAGTGTCAGCATCTGTGCAGCAGCAGCGCCTGGAGGGGATAGCTTGTGATTGCGAGAGCTCGGTCGTCAGTGATGTAGTGGCATCTGCTGATTACAGTTTGTCAAAGTCAGTGGTTGAAGATGTCACAACAGCGTCATCAGTAAGTAACTCAGTGAGAAGCACAGAGCAGATGAGTGAAGAGCGTGGCTACGACGAGGTACGGTCGAGTTTCATGGACTCACCATCATCAACTGAGGACGAATCTTCATCAACTCTTAACACTGCTGACAACCTCAGTCCGCCGACCATTTCTGAACTGTCAGCAGATATACTGATGGCCGGCGATGATGTCGAACCGGTCTTGTCTCCTTCACCATCTGAGTTGCTTTGCTTAGAAATGCCAGCCTCGTCAGCCGACAATCTTACTGGCGTGTCCTCTGAGCCTTTGACAAATGATGTGATGACTTGCGCTAATGACAGTGAAGAGGTTCAGTTGGCTGCGGAGCATGTTGCTATAGCATCGTTGGAAGAGTCTTGCACGGATGCTGATACGGTAACCGTTGCCGCGACTGTGTCAGCGACATCGTGTCATGTTACCGACAGTGACGTGAAATCGACAGCGTCTTCATCAACACATGATTCACTGCATCATGATGACGCCAAGTGCTTGTCTGTGACTCCAGTCATTGAGACTGAGGCAGGCAAGGTTGATGGTGCAAAGTATCACAGCTCGTCTCAAGGCTGGAACTGTGCTTCAGATGCTGCAGCCAATAACAACGGGGAACTGAATCGCGATCATGAAAGGTGTGTCGAGTCCATCATACATCTTATACGTCTGCTGTTCTTATCAGCAATCACCACTCACTCACTCAGCAGTGTTCGATCTTACTGAAAATGTTTTGCAACATTATTGCAGATGTTTTAGTGTAAGACATTTTTAAACATTTTTAGAAGTGGTTACATGTAAAATAAAACACTAAAAGATTTTTTACAACATTTTTGCAAATGTTTTATTTTGCATGCAACCAAGGTCTAACTGAGCTGCAAAGAAATGCATAGTCGACGCTCTGTTTGTAAGTAGTAGCTGAGCGTTTTTGTTGTTTTACCGGCCTATTTTTCCAGTGTTAATCCAGTTTAGGTTACTTACTTCCTGTTAGGTCGGTCCCAGAAGTAAACTCTTTGGAATTGTTGTGGCAGAACTATTACAAGCTATGTACTCTCCCTGTCGGCCAGCCAGTCAATAGCACAAAATGTTTGATTGACAGATTGGCATCTGTCTGCATATTTGTTTGCGTCGTGACTCTTCTGTATTTGTATGTCGGTGTCTGTCTGTCTATCTGCGTATGTCTCTGTATAGGCGTGTATCTGCCTTTATGTTCCTGTTTGACTGAGGGTCTGTGTCTCAGTGTGTATATCTGTCTGTGTGTCTCTCAGTTGCAGCAGTGAGACGAGCTCATATTCATCTGAGTGTCTGTATGTCTGTCTGTCTGTCTGTCTGTCTGTCTGTATGTGTGTCAGTTGCAGCAGTGAGACGAGCTCATATTCATCTGAGTGTCTGTCTGTCTGTCTGTATGTCTGTCTGTGTCTGTCAGTTGCAGCAGTGAGACGAGCTCATATTCATCTGATTGCCGTGATGATGAGGAGATTGCACTGGCAATCCATGCTGCTGAAATGACAGCGAGACACGAAGCAAGGTCTCGGTTCAAGAACGCCGCTGACCTCATTCATCGACTCTTTGTCTGTATATCAGGTAGTGTACTGTCACCTCGTTACTTTCGCGCTGTCAAATATTTGCTCTCTGTGCCAAATTGAAATGCATATTCAGTTTCAGATGGTAAGAAATTGCAGAGCAACGATGCTGATTTACTGTAAATAATGTTTTCCCCACTTTTGCATAGAGTAGCTGATGTGAAGTGTAAAGATGTGCAGTTTAACATTCACATTTCGTGTGGTACTGCAGCAACAAATTCAATATCAGATGGCAAGTTTTGTTTCCGCTTTTTTAAAAGCTTTCCTATTAATGTATCGGTGAAAGAAGTGTTATGTTAGTTCCATATTTGCCAAACTTGTAATAAAAATATAAGTTGCACTTTTTATGTAGCACTGTGCGTATTGGCGTGGCTAACGATCTTCTACATGTTTGTGTAGGCGTGGCTGACCAGCTGCAGACCAACTATGCAAGTGACCTCAGACACATGCTTAAGTCAGTATTTGACAGTTACACATCAGACGTCATTGCTCGGCTGGACGCGGCTGAGGACAACATTTCACTGGATGCGTTCCATCAGCAGCCGACACCCACCGACAACTCCACCTTCAGTTCACATTTCACCAGTCGGACCATCACTAGTGATGAGACTGCACCAAACAATAACCACCACCATAGTGCTTCCTTGCTCCTAGGTACGCTGATCTCCTTGTGACATAGTTTGCACTGATGGTCATAACATCATCAGTCAACGTCATTGATACTCTGTATTGTAGTGCTTCCTTGCTGCTAGGTACACTGATCTCCTTGTGACATAGTTTGCACTGATGGTCATAACATCGTCAGTCAACGTCTATGATACTGTGTATTGTAGTGCTTGCTTGCTGCTAGGTACACTGATCTCCACATGACGTAGTTCGCACTGCTGTTTGCATGCTGTTATGGAATTGTCCTTCTCTACACTGTAATTATGCACATTGTCTCATCAGCGTTTGGCATCGTTGATTGCACAACAGGTGTTGCATCTGACCTGTCGAAAGTCCTTTGACAGCAATTCCTAAAACCTTATTTTTGGGGACTGGCCTAACCTCGAGTAACTCCCAGAAAAGTGGGCCGGTGAAACAAAAAATGAAATGTAGCAGCAGCAGCAGCAGCAGCAGTAACAAGATGAGCGTCAGTGAGTGCTGATTGCTGTGGCTCAAGTCTGTCGTGCAACACAGCAGCCGTCTTCTGCTGCATCAGTTCATATGATGAACCAGCTTCATTTCATGCTGCACAAACTGTGTGTTCATTGCTGATATTGACGAACTACAGAAGATGCTGGAATAACCACCAACCACCTCACCGCACATCTCTTCCCGCTCTACCTCATGAAATTTTAATGTTCAGTTGTAAGCTTTTCATAATAGCCAGAATAATATGCGCAGTGTCGGACATTAATTTCAGTTTAGGATGGTAACCCAGGAGGTGTTTCTGTTTGTTGTTATCGTGTCAGGAGCGCCGGCGTGGTTGCCGGATGACCAATCATTGGTCTGTATGTCGTGTCATGCAACTTTCACATTTGTCAAACGTCGACATCATTGTCGAAACTGTGGCAAGGTTTGTGTTCTCTACTCTGTGTTTGTCACTCAGACTCAGTGCCTGTTGTCAATGTCACTTGTAGTCTGTCGATGACACGCAGGCTTTGCAGCAGTTTTGGTCAGAATAGCAACCAGTACATCGTGTTTAGCAATGTTGTCTGGTTCTGAGTAAACTGTGACGTTATCATCGCTAACTCAGCCTGGTGATCAGTCTGTCGGTAGGTGAGGTGAGTCTTATTTTGGTGGCTAAAACACATTTCTAGTTCTGTAATGAGTCAAACAGTGTGAGAACCAAATAGTGTTGTGCTGGAGTTTGGCCCCGGCGTCTGGCCGTTTTTGGCAAATCCCGCTCCAGATTTCCATATTTGGCAGATTTGGGCACTGAGTACCGAACCATCATGGCAGAAATAGCAATGAATGGAGCTACCACACTGACAAACCAAACAGTTACTTACAATGGCTATACAATGAAGCTCAGCAAAGCATTCCATAAACCCTGGTAATCAACTGCCCCCAGCCAGGCAGCGGCAGCCCGTCTGCTATCTGGGGCTCGACATCATGACCACATCACCCCTGTTCTTGAAACCCTCCACTGGTTACCAGTTCGGAAGAGGATCATCTTCAAGACGGCGGTATTGATGTGGAAGTGCCTCCACAATATAGCTCCTCGCTACCTGGTTGACCTCTGTGTGCCAGTTGCGTCCGCCCAAGGTCGTCAGCACCTGCGATCGGCGTCATCCGGTATGCTACTGGTGCCACGTACCAGGACAATGATCGGTCAGCGTAGCTTTGCTGTCAATGGACCAACGACGTGGAACTGGCTACCCGCTTCACTCCGCTCATCTGACATGACGCTACAAACATTTAGACGCCAGTTAAAGACGTCCCTGTTCCAGCTTGGTGGCTTGGTAGTGTAATGGCTAGCGCGTCGGACTTGTGATCGGAAGGTCACGAGTTCGACTCCCGGCCGGTGCATTGCCGGGCAACGACTCTGGGCAAGTTGTTCACACCAATTGTGCCTCTGTCACTAAGCAGTATAATTTGGTACCGGCCAAGGGGAGGTGATGCTCTGCGGCTGGGAAGGTAACCGTAGGTCTGGCGTCGCACCGGCCATGCGTCACAGACTTCGTGGTTTATCCACCTACGGGCTCATTGGCCTTTGTGTGGGAGATGAGCACCTCGCCTACGCCTTCGGGGCATGGCACCTTTACCTTTACCTGTTCCAGCACTGACACTGCTGAAACAACAGATTTCTGCAACACTGCCTGGCGCCATTGTGGCTGCTTCAGTGATTTGGCGCCGGATACAAATGTTCCGACTCAACTCAACTCAACTCTCAACTCAACTCAGGTAGCCCAACCTGATCAACAGGCAGCCACGCTAGCAGTCTAAGCCACTGATGGCTATTGAAGCCGAGAGCAAAATGGATTGCGGCGTAGCTCCTCTAAGTTGTTCAAGCCACAGGAAAACCGGGATCCTGGATATTTACAGATAATCCTCAGTCCCATCATCACCAATCATCCCTGTAAGAGTCTTTCCCTCACCGTCAACTGACTCCATGCTACAGCAGAAACAGCAGTCACCCGAACACGTGACAGACTAGGCATCCGTTCAGACCAGGCAATCACCTGTGGGAAATTGTGTGTCTGTCTGTGTATGTATGTGCAGATAATCTGTGGTCACTGCTTGAGGGTGGCTTGGTGGCGTAATGGTTAGGGTGTCGGACTTGTGATCAAGCGGTCGTGGGTTCGATTCCCAGTCGGGCCGCTATCAAGTAACAACTCAGGCAACTTGTTCACACCCATATGCCTCTGTCACCAAGCAGTATAATTTGGTACCGGCCAAGGGGCGGTGACGCTCTGCGGCTGGGAAGGTAACCATAGATCTGACGTCGCACCGGCCATGCGTCACAGACTTAGTGGTCTATCCGCCTACTGGCTCAGTGGCCACAGACAGGGAGATGAGCACTCCGCCTACGCTCCGGATGGGACATGGCACCCTTTACCTTTTTACTGCTCTTCTAACACTGTCCATCTGTCTATATATGTGTGTGCAGATATTTTGTGGTCACTGTTCTTCCAATACGGTTCCTCTGCCTCACTTTGGTCATGACAAGCCAGTCCGTGTGTGCAATCACTGTTTCGTCTTTCATGTAACTCCGTTTACCATGAACACTTCGTCGTAGTAGTCGTCGGCTGAAGCCACCCACCACATTGTCCACTGAGGCCTGTTGACACGTCGCTATGGCAATAGCTGCTGCAGCAATGTGCTAGTGTTGAACAGTTGATGAAACTGTGAATCACTTGATGCTGACATGTTTACTCCAGTGACTGTAGTCATGGGGGCCACAGAGAGATTTGATCCTCTAAAATTTGGGCGATTGTGCAATGATGCATTTGCCGCTACCAGCGTGCTCATGCTTGGACTGCCACCACCGTCTTGCAGGCTGCAAGCAGCGTCATGCATAGACATGGGCGGAGCTGAAGCCCACACACAGACACACACAGACAAAGTTAAACGCTTGTTGGGCTTGATGTACTCCGTACTGCCAGTAAAATTGGTGCACATTACCATGACTAGGACCCCCGTTTTTCCGTGGCAAATTTTGCCAAATTCCGCAGCACAATATGTGAAATTCTGTGGCACTATTATCCCCAAATACCTACATTCCGCGGCCATTTGGCGTTGTTGTAGTAACGGACAACACTTCAAAGTATGAGGAATTTATTGTAACCTGTAACACGAAAACACATTACATTAGGCCATTAATAGGGACACGAGAAATATATTGTCCAAAATGTCATTTTTCGTCCGTCCAAAATCACCAGTCTCGTTCAAAATTTCGTCCAAATTTCTCATTTTCGTCCAAATTTAGTCCAGCTATTGAATGGTATTTAATTAGCAGTCAGACAAATATGTACTGATTTCCAAGTCTGTATAAAGAAATGCAGCATTTCTTTATATTACAGTAGACTTGTTTCATTGAAAAGTCACAGTGTGCATACATAATTAATAATTAGTTATGGTCTTTTATGGACTGACTAACTTCCGTGGTGCCCCGAATGATTGATGTCATAACGTGGTCCCAGCAGTTCGATGCATTCTCTCGTTTTGTGAAAGAATATTAATCAATTCACATCCCAACACTTCTAGGCATCCGTTCTTTTATCCCAACTGTAAAAGCATTATGGATATGTGAATGAATGTGGAAGAATTTGACAATTTTTTTGGCGATTAGTTGGCCATTTTTCGTCCAAATTTCGTCCAAAATTGTGAATTTTGTTTTTCGTCCAAAATGCTAAATTTCGCGATTTCGTTCATTTTTCATCGAATTTCTTGTGTCCCTAGCCATTTGTGATCGTCATAGTGTCAAAAAAGATTATTATTTTAAAAAATAGTGCAATGAGCACGCACATTATCTTGTGTCAGTCAAGCTTTGATGTAGGGGCGAGCGCACAGAACCGTAGCTTACAACGACTAGATTTTATTGTTTTATAAATGATAAAATTAAAAAGGAGCCCAAAAACCTTGAATTAGATACAAAAAAAACAGGTAATTCCATGTTTTTCCGCAGCAAGCAGCAAATTCCACGGCGTATCGTGAAAATCCACATGCCGCGGAATACTGCTGGCCCTGACCATGACTGTAAACTGAAGTTAAAGGCGTTTTTAAATGATAGTGTAGTTTGTTTTAGACTACTTTATGTAAATACAGTTTTTTAACTTGCGCGCACACACACAGTCTGTTTTACCGACCCATTGTCCAAAGTTACTGCAGGTAGGATTGAACTGATGCACAAAACTGAACTTGTGGGTATTGTTGTGATAGTACTTGTTACAGGTCAGATGTCCTTTCTGTTGCCAAATCAACGCAATCAATCCAACTAGCATGCTACTGATAGCTCAAGTATAACAAAAATACTCTGATTTTATGAGTATTACAGGAGGGCGGGGGAGGAGGGCAGTGAACATCGTTGGATGCATTGATATGCGAGCTGATTGAATCCCCCTTTGTGCCAGTATCTCTGGTCTTGCACACCCGATTCTAACGTGCTTGACTAATCACCTTTTCTCTGTCATAGTTAATTTGCATTATTTGACCGGTATGCATATGTAAATATCACTAATTTGCATATGTAAATATCACGCGTCATCGTCGTCAGTCGTTCAGCAGGTTAGCTCGGTGCGGCTATTTTAATGAATTTCTGCTGATTTTGCTATTTTTGTGACTGAGTTGTTTATGCTGTGTTGTTGTTAATACTGCGAGATGAATTCCGTTGACTTTTAAATAACTGATTTTAATTGTTGAAGTGCTTTCTTCTTATGTTATCTGCGTCGATGCATCAGAACTTGTCTGAAATGTTTATTGTGTGATGGCTGTTATTGAAATTCAAGCCATTTCATTTGTGCAGTTTTTTTCTCTCTAGTTTTGTGATTAAAATGGCTTTTTAGAAGAATTTCTAATCTAGTCATTTAACTGAATTTATTGAATCGTGTGTTAATGGTGACAACTGGGTTTTGGCCGTGGAGCTAGTGTTGATAAATTTTGAGAAAAGAGTAGATATTGTAGACATTGTCAGTGATAGAAGACACTGGTTTGAGGTGGACGAGAAATGTGACGGTGACCTACATGCTGTCAGCTGAACAAAGTACTCTGTTACAAAACTGCGTAGTTTGGGGAATTGGAGTATTAGAGGGGATAGTACAGTGGACGTGTGGGGCAGCCCAGGGGGAGAGGGGCATGTGTTCATGTCCCCCCGTCGTAGCTGGAAATTAGCATTTGTCTCCAGCTTCTGGGGGCTTTGCCGCCAGACCCCCACCAGGTCTCTACCCCTGGATGCAGCTGGGAACTTCCGTCGCCCAGACTCCTCTTTTGTACCCTCGTAGCAAATTCCTGGCTAGGCCCCTGGGTCACATGTCCAAAAACTAGCTCCCATAGGACTTGTTTGCTGAAATTGATTTTTTGCATTTTCAATTTGATTTGGTGTCATTATTTTGAAAAATGATGAGATGAAATTCTTCCAGCCCTAGGTGACCTTCTGTTGCTATGACAACCGAGAGCTGTTAGCAGCGATGACAAGTAATTTACCTGTATTATTATATGTACAGTGACTAAAACTGACTACTGTATCCTACCCTCATGTTGTCGACGACGGAATCAGTTCTGTTGATGTCCATTCTACAGTAGCGATACAGGCATAATACTTTAAGCAAACCTTAGTTACCATACAGAGTGTGACCAATGGTCATAGTGTTAACTGGCAACCGTCGCTATGGACGCCAGGTTATCCTAGCAACAAGAAACTGTTGAATCACATTTCACTTGTGGAAAACAAAAAACTGGCTTAACGCATTTGCAGGTACTTTAATGTGATCACAGGCTGAACTGTAGTTCAATTAGCCCTATGTTGACGGCGACACCTTCCTTTGGGAAATTATAAAAAAAACTCTAAGCAATTTATTTAATGCTGTATAAGCGATGATATAAAACTGCGTTTTTGCGGTTTTATAACATCGCTTATACAACATTAAATAAATTGCTTCTAGTTTTTACAGGGCGTCAGCATAGCTCTGCTATGCAAGCCCTGTACTAGCCATCGTCGGGATGTCCGTCTGTCTGTATGTCTGTCACGCGCTGGCACTGAGTCAAAACGACGCAAGCTAGGATCACGAAATCTTCACCGACGGATAGCCCAAGGACACTAGTTTTCTGGGTAAAAATTCATCCAGAAATTCGAAAGGGTTCACCCCGAGCGAGGGCGTTAAATGAGAGTGGGGTAGGAAAAATTCGCAATTTTCAGTCAATAAGTCG
>Ga0209679_1001168_pt1 | contig 10852 bp, 6 predicted proteins | sample WorMetHEROISLAND_4_FD_187408 | JGI IMG/M metagenome (GOLD analysis project Ga0209679, IMG submission 187408) | Marine gutless worms symbiont microbial communities from Max Planck institute for Marine Microbiology, Germany - Olavius sp. 2 HERON... ...
CTCCTACACCTATTGATCTGTCTGTGTGTCACCAGTACACGTTGTCTTGCTACGTCACAGCTGAAATGTCAATCAAATTCTAGTCGCTCATTTCAGCGCTAGCAATGCTGCTGCTTCTCTTAACGTGCAGCTGTCTTATAGGCCGCATTACGCATGTTGTTCGTCCGTCTGTACTGTACAGGCTGATAACTCGAAAACAAAAAAAAACGTAGAAAAATCAAAATCGGTTTAAACGTTCCCCAGGGTACAAGTAAGTGGAGTGACAATTTTCAGTTGAAAAGGTCAAAGGTCAAGGTCACCGGATGTCAACAACCTCAAGAAAGTGCTGTATGTGGCGACTGCAAACTGCCATTGTTAGGCCTAATTTACTGGTGTTGCATGAAACAGACGTTCGACATCTGTACAGACGACCACATATCATGTTGGCACTTGGCGGCGTCATATTTTGTTGTTTGAACATGGCTGCATTCTGTAACATTTTGCGTTAATTGCTAAAACTATAATCAGTTACAATAGCAGAGAACTGACGTCGATAAAGACACGTCAGTCTGTCTGAAGCAGTTGCTGGCATGCATTGACTGATATTCACGACGTAATAACACGTACTTTCAGGCTGTTATGAAAGAATTATTAACCCCAACCTATGTATTGTATTACACATATTTTGTAGAAAAAAACGTTTAATTGAAATTAATTTGTTGACTATTGACTTTTTCAAGTACTGATTGATTAAATTGTTTTAGTCAGTTACAGCCATCCGTTCTTCTGAGCTTTATTACTGCTGGTGGATTTGAATTCCGCAGATCCTTGTCCACGTTGCTGTCCGCAGTAGGTACTATGATATATCAATGTTCATGTCACACACACATATTGTTCACAGTTCTGATGAGGTTATGTTCATTCTAGTTGTATGTTCGTTGTATTATATTGCATTTACATGTTATTTAATATGTTTATGTCTCAATTCCAACACCGAACTGCGTCACAGGTGTGCTGGTTTCTGACTGAGCCAGAGATGGAACCGGGACTCCGGGTCACGGGTCACGGGTCAGCGATTTTGGCCGGGTCGGGTCGGGTCATGGGTCAGTGTGTCAGACCTGGTGTTTGACCCGCTTTTGAGTTTTAACATGCGCGTTTATGTGGTGTTGTTTCTACAGAGTAACAGCATCTCGGCAAACTAATATCCGCGGTTTCGGTTCCCGTCACAGCACTACTAGTTTACTTATTTCAGTTAGTGCCTGTAATACTTACTTACTTACGTGCTGATTGTCCTTGTGACGTCACGACGTTTCTGGATTTGACGTCATTTACGCTACCGTTGTCCAGGTATTGTTTCAAAACAGTCATTGACCGGGTCAAGTCGGGTCACCGGGTCAAAAGTCATCGGGTGGGGTCGGGTCATGGGTCAAAAATCCTGACCCAGTTCCATCGGTGGACTGAGCCACTGAATGCTGACTGTATTTATCTCTGCCAAAGGAGTAGGGTATGTTTGTAGGCCTGTCTGTCTGTCCAGTAGATTACTCAAAAAGTTATGGACGGATTTTGATGAAATTTTGGAGGAGCGTGGCCCAGTGACCAAGTCTTCAGATTTTGGTTGCAATCTGGATCATGATGCGGATCCAGGAATTTTTTAAAGGATAGCAGATGTCGGTTTTATTCACCAGGTGGCAGCACCGTTATTGGCGGAGGTTTGTGCTGTCCTAGTTGCTCGTATGTCGCTGTATTTGTCAACATTCTGTAAGTTAAGATTGTAACTGAGAGAAGAGTTTAGTCTGATGATGATCAGAGAAGGAACGGTTGGAAAGGTGAGGTGAGGTAAATGTCAACAATGAAACGTTAAAGCCGGTAAAGTGGCGCCTGTGAACGTGTCACGTTTTGTATATTTTGACTGATACTTGCATAATTAGTGTAAGAAGTAAACAGTTTTATGTCACCCGGGCCGGCTGGTAATTAAACGGTTTACAATTATGAACACGCATAATTTTCTGGCAGATATTTTGGGTCCACTCAGCACCACTGCACACATCTGATGTTATTGGGGCCACATATACGTTGAGTGTAATGTTTATGCAGACAAGTTTGCTGGAGGTTTGGGCGTGTGTTAGTGCGGGTGGTGGATGTTTTAGCAACCCCTTGGTGTTTTGTTGAAATGTAAGAAGCCAGCAGTGCATTGTGATAGGCAAATACTTGAATAAGTTAATGATATAAAGAGTTAACTAGCCAGTCAGATGTCACGCTGACAAGCATCAGAAGTCAGCTGATTGCCTGAGTCCATAGAAGCACAAAGTGATGTTAGTGTTTAGTGTCAACGAACTGCAATGCTGGTGACACACAGTCCAGAAACTTGTACAAGAATCTTGCAAGAATCAGAGCCCTTGTAGTGACTTTATGGACGTTACGGCGCCTTATAAATTATCATGTTATTATTCTTATTATTACAAGTCGACTTGCACAAGAAACATGCACGTCTGTCGCAGTTTCTTCTACCAAATACAACACACTCTATTGCATGCAGGAAACTTGCACACACGTGACAAAACTAAAAACTTGCATCAAAATTTGATGTAATAAGAAACTTGCACAAGTTTTTTTGTAGAAGATTCTCGACTGTGTGTCACCAGCTTAAGTGCCTGCAGAACGCGCCCAGTTGTGATGACATTGATTGTTGCTATAATTTACGACTGCGCTACTGTACGCTAAAATAAACGGGTGATTTCTGTTCACATACATACACACTGTTTATGACATTACACACTGACTTGGTTGTATCTGTCTCGTTCGTCTCTTGTTGTGTATATTTAATTCCAGTCAGCAACAGACAGAGTGCGTTTCCAAAGATTATCTGTGTAATAAACAGTAAACCTAAAACACAGACAGCCTACCGTGCATACGATTTAGCCTTATGACTGTACAGCCTGGCATTGGGTGAGGTCAAGTTCCGCTAAGCGAAGTCTTAGACTAAATGGTTAGACAAAAGTCTTAGCTAAACTCTAACATTCCGACTTAAGTCAGAGCTCAGATTAGACTAGTCTTAGCGGTAAACTGTGTCGTTATTGTGTTTGGTCTTAGACTTAAGTTAAGCATTAAGACTTAAGACCAAAATGCATTACTTTATTATTTGGAATTCCCAGCAAATTGCTGCCTAGTTCAGCTTATCTTTGGTCTTAGCAGTTTTCTTGACTTAAGTCACGACTAAGACAAAAGTCTAAGACCAAAATTCGGTCTAAGAATATTCTTAGACCCAGTCTTTGTCGCGAAGTCAAGTTCAGTCTTAAATTAGGTCTTAGACCAAACTTGGGTCTTAGACTTTTGTCTTAGACTTTTCACTTAGCGGAAATTGACCGCACCCACTGACTGATGTGTGTTTACAGAAGACGTGCTCGTACTCTGGGCATTCAAGACAGAACCCATCAGCTATGCTTATCAGCTATGCTTTACAACAGATCTCTTGCACGTCTCCGCAAATACTCCTGTGAACTTTTTAACATTTTATAATTATTTGTTCTCGAGTTAAAATCCATTCTAACTTGGTGTCACGTGAAATTTCCACTGTCAAGTAAACAGCATTTAGTGAGTGTAATATTTACAGTTTGAAGATCATTTTCTAGTTATGTTGCATTTCCTGTTTGAGCTTTACGTCAACTTCTGGGTTTACAGACGTTTAAGTTTGCTGCACATTGTCCAGTGTCCATTTTCAAAGGTCAAGGTCACGTGATGCATGTAAGTCAGTTACAAGCTGTTGAAATCTGGTGAAAATGCATAGTAGCAATGCATTTGCTATGTAAGTAAGTAAGTAAGTAAATGATTTATAAAGCGCCAGTCTGAATGAACAGAATCAGGGCGCGTAGCAGAGATCAGCATAATTTCTATTCAGCAACTTAACTTCACCTTGCACATAATATGACGGCTTACTAAGTCCACAGGTCAAGGTCAATATGTCACACAAACGACCTTGACAAAGTTGACATAAAGGGCTGCACTCCTTCTGTACAGCATCTGTACAATGCTGCCACTGAGGCTGCCAGTGTGGACACAACAAGAACACATCACATCGCCTTCAGCACTGTACAACATCTTTATTACCACTGTCACCACTGACTATGTACATGCAAACAAGCAACTCTTGCAACACTCTCCGTATACATATACATCTGCAACTGAAACTGAAACTCGCTCACATTTCACTCAACAGTCTCTCAAACCTCCGCTGCTTCATCTACAAACTGCCTGCACAATTACCTGCTAGCCGCGCTGTCACTACAGTCAGATTACAGCACTGCTGGCAGTAATGCACAGCTAGCAGTGCTGTCATTAGAGTGTGTGGCAAAAAAGACCCCTGTAAACAAATATCATTATTTTTGGTATAGTTCAATATTTTTTTTACAAAATTTTCAGAGATTATTCTCGGCACAATTTGCCATTATTGTTGCAAATTTTATCGTCTTATCTTTCGTTGTTTAGAAGCAGCACAGTTTTGAATATAAAAGACAATTTTTCAACTGCACAGACAAATAAATCAGATTACAACGAACTTTCAGGCATATTGTAAACATACAACACGTTCGAAGTGCAGAAAAAACACCAGTTAATGTTATTAGTCGTTAAAAACAGAAATGTTAATCACCAAAGTTCACTAGACCGTTTTACAGTGTAGGTTCAAAGTGTCCGCCTTTTGCGTTGATGCAAGCATGCAGACACTTGCAGAGGCTGGGGATTGATTTTCTGACCACTTCTTGCTGCAGCTCGTCCTATATCATCAGAAGCCCTATCTTCAGCTGTTCTTTGGTTGCGGATTCAGACTATTATTTATACAATATAATGACGTATAATATGACGTCATTATTAAGCTAGTACTCGGTTGTTTTGCAGTTTTAATTTAAACAAAACAGGGTGCGTTCACTTGAAAATAACGCACTGAAAACCAAAAGTCGCACCATTTCTGCAAACTTGCATAATATTGCATAAAACTTGTTCCATCTATAGCAAATTTTCTCTCTAATAATTGCTGAAAATTTCATACAAAAATATTACGCCGTTTTGAAGATATTGAAGTTTTTGTAGAGGGGTCTTTTTTTTGCCGCACCCTGTACAGTCAGATTACAGCACTACAGAAATGCAAATGCTGCTAACAACATCTGTTATACAGCCAGCTCATCCGGCAGAAACTGCTACAAATTATGACAAAGCAAAGCTCTCTGTGTAAAATAACTCAATAATAATAAATACATCTGGAAATAACGGCTGTCCAACTCAAGTCTCTGCCTGACCACGTCATATACAGACAGCAAAGTAAAACACGACAAGTTCTAATATTACATATCTACACACAGGTTCTCGCACACAAAACAATGGCAAAGAAATATTCAATATATACACCGCCGCTTTTCAATTTAATCACACCATCACTGACCCCGATTTTCAACAGAAGACAAACCACCTGATGTTATAAAAATAGCAGGCCACAACAGCGACAAGATTTTACTGGCTGAAAGCTGTTGAAAAACACACAAAATAATCTGCATCATATACTTTTACACTGAAGGAAGGACGTTACGTTTTTAGGTCTCCCTGTTTGTCCACTAGATTATTCAAAAAGTTATGAACGAATTTCTATTAATTTTTTGCAGGGGCAATTTAATTCTTTTAAATTAATTTTTTGACCCAATGGACAAGTGATTAGATTTTTTGACAATATGAAGCACAGCCAGGAATTATTTTAAAAAATATAATTATAGCAGAATGCGTCAAGTCAGTTTTATTCGTTAGGTGGCAGCATTAATCTCGGCAGAACCTTGAGCTGTCCCAGCACTTCTAGTTATCCCACTTTTCAAAGTTAGAATTTCATGGGAATTCTAATAATGTACTCGGCAGCTGTAATAATGTACTTGGCAGACAGTGTTAGTGCAAGTCAACAACAATGAAAGCTGAAACAACGTACAATATACAACTTTTTGTGACAACTTTAGTAAATATGGACAGATTTTAACAATTCTTTTAACACTTCATTTTAAGATGAACTAAGGAAGAAGCTGTTATACAATCTACCACCTCACCTCAAATCTGTTGCCAGACTACCTTACAAAAAATGAATTGTACAACTGAACATTCAAGTTTTGCACAGTAGTGCGGCAACAGATTTGAGGTGAGGTGGAAGACTGTAACTCCAGCTTCTTCTGCATTTTATCTCAGACTAGAAGAGTGAAAAAATTATCAAAATTGCTCCACGTTTGTCAGAGTTATAGCAGAAAGACCACGTGGATGTTAGTTGACTGACGTGTAGAATGCCGTGACGAACCACTGCAGACGTCAGGCAGCAGAAACTATTCACAAACGTGCGGCGTTTCCTGTTTAGATTCCCGTTATAACCCGACACAATAACAAACAGCACACATCACATATTACTACAGCAGGCTGCCAAATGTAACCCCCAAGTTTTCTGCCATTTTTAACGTGCAATGCACGTAGTGCTAGCACGGTATTGCTATCGTAAGTCGTCCGTCCGTCCGTCTGTAACGTTGACGTATCATGGGCATACAGGTTGGACTAGTTCGAAATTAATTACAAATATAATTAGCTTAGGGTCTTTGCTGCTCGGAGCCGTAACATCGGCAATCTAGTCTAAGCAACTGCTGGCAATTCTGACGTGAAATTTCACACATTTATTACTTGTTCATAGTTGTTTGTGCTTAGATTTTACGGGCAGTTATCAGTGCAACTTTGTTGTTGCCTTATTGTCCGGCCTCACTGCCTCATTTACCTTACTACTTGTTATGCTGTTTTGCACAAATAAATGACAAAAATGATACAAGTGCCAAGCAGCATTTTACTGCCCTTAAATTTTTCTGTGACCACCCAACGATTTTTGCACAATCAAAACATCTTCGTACTGTTAACATTAACACTTACTGAAACTAGAAAAACTAACTCAATACGAGACGTCGAGTACGGTATGCCTCCACCTGTACAGTCATGGTTCCAGCATATGTCACTCATTATATTCCATCATGACCTTGAACTTTGACCTTTTGACCCCAAAATTTAACGTATTAATCTCTGTCCCACAATACATCATTGGTGTAAGTTTGGTGAAAGTTCGACTAATACTTTTCAAGACATCATGTTAACAAGCCCAGAAGATGCTGTTTCCAGCATACTTTATTCCCAATCCACCATGACCTTGACCTTTGACCTTTTGACCCCAAACTGTAAAGCGTTCATCTCTGTCCCATAATGTATCACTGATGTAAGTTTGGTGAAAATGTGTCAAATACTCTGCAAGATATCGTGTTAACAATGTTTCCGGACACACACACGAACACACGGATGAATAGGACAAAAACCATTATGCCTCCAGCCACACTACATTGGGTGGAGGCATAAAAATTACCAGAAAACAACTGGGTAACATTGCTGACAATGCCAAGCAGCCAAAGTGAAGCAACCTTCATAAAAAAAGTCTGTTTAATTCATCCATGGACAATTTCTCCATAATTTCAGTAGAGCATTTATTGTTGACACTAGCACAGTGGGCCTTCAAGCACCACAGGTAATAGTAGTAGCAGCAGGATATTGCTTTTACACCTACATTTTAGTCAGAATCACATTGTCTCTAAGTAAGTAAGTAAGTGGTGATATTATAGTGCAGCCAACAGCTAGCTGAACTAGCTTAATCTGGGCACTTTACCAAGTTGACAACGCCAAAGACTACTAAGAACGTGCCAATTCATTACAAAGTAATCATCTCTAAGTAAGTAAGTAAGAATCTGCCCATAGCAAAGTAAGTAAGTAAGTAAGTAAGATTGGGGTCGTTGTCTCATGAACATGCACAGTTAAAATAGTTCGCATCGTGCCGTGGCCCCACTACACAAACAAAAATGTCTTTAGTGACCGTCGGAACTGACTGTATGGTAAGTCAGCATCTCTGAGATGTGGCGGTAAACTGTTCTATAGCGATGTGGGACAACATGCCGCAGTGACTGACAGACAAGGCTGACAAGTCAATACTTCACTCAGCGACTAAATGCATGCATTGAGTATTGGTGGTGAATCGTTTATCTTGTTCAAATGATCATGTTTATTACGTTACTGTACAAATGTGATGCGTCTGTCATTTTGCAAACATTCTGTGAATGTCAAAAATGAATATGTCGTCACTCAAAGCATTCAATAACTTTGCCACAGCTAACGACAATAAAACGCCGCTTGCCAGTTTGTGTAAATGATTTACGTAATAAATGTGCAAAATTTTCATGTCAAAATTCCATGTGGTTACATACAAAACGGCAGAAACTTTAGGCTTTGGGGGTTATTTTTTTGCCGCACACTGCAGTTGTCACTGCATAGCGTACAGTGACACATCGACGTCTTGCTAAGTCCATAGATACACAGACGAAGACCATAGATAAGTTAGACGAGTGTGTGGAGTCACTGCCACAGTCCCGCGTAGTTGCCCCACAAGCCGGCAGGCAGCGGACCACCAGCGGCAAACAACTTGGTGCCAGACTCGTCAAAGCAGTGTACGTAGACGGCGTTGGGATAGTCTTGCTCAGCAAAGAACTCCTGATACGTGCCGTCATGCCGCTGATAACACACACACACACACACCCATCATCTCAGTACTGCTGTTATTGGTCATTACTGTAAACGTAACAAACGTTTTTTTACGTTTTTTATTCAGGTCACGTTTTTTACGTTTTTTGACATTTTTTCCACGTTTTTATATTTAAAAAAACGTTGTCAAAAGCAAAGTATGAATATGCAAAAATCGAGCGAGAAACACTCTTAGAGGATGCCTCAGCAATGACTTTTATTGATTTTGGTTTGTTACGTAGCCCATACTGCAAAACATCTTACTTGCCGAACAGCGCTCACGTCACACAGATAATAGTTGGATTGATGGCAAATTTTGCCATAGTTTTTTATCAAACGTTCACAAACGTTTTTTTTTATTTTTCCACATTTTTACGTATTTTAACGTTTTTTATTTTTATCTGAACGTTTATTACATCTGTGGTCACTATCATACGACCTATGTATATCAGCCCTGATATGTCGCTTAAGGACGGGCTGTCATAACCTAGCAATGGGCTGTTGTCATTAGCTGTTACAGACGGAAATTCCTGGGGCTGATATTAGTGCGAGCATTTCTATGGACCATAGCTTAGTTTGGAATTTGGACGTCTCTGATTGGTTGTTGCAGCTGGTGCCAGCACTGTATAAACACTGTAGCGGATGATCAGTCATTCATCAGTTACTTTCAGCATATTTATTCTAGTCTATTATGGCACTCGGCTACACAGACTTCTGATAACACGTGCAGTCGTGCACACATGATCCAAACATTACCGACTCCTGTCTTACAACATAACACGACCATTTTACCATTACTGTTCTTACCACCAACGACTTTTATAAATAAAATATGTTGGAAATGAGTTAAATTATGCACTTTTATTGAAAAAAATATGTAAATTAAAACTTTTTTACACCTACATTTTAGTCAGAATCGCACTGTCTCTTAAGTAAGTAAGTAAGTAAGTAGTGATATTATAGTGCACCCAAAAGCTAGCTGAACTAGCTTAATCTGGGCACTTTACCAAGTTGACAATGCCAAAGACTACTAACAACGTGCCGATTCATTTACCAAGTAATCATCTCTAAGTAAGTAAGAACAGCATGACATGTACAACACAGTACGAACGACAGAAGCAAACTAAGCATGTCAATATGAGAATGATGAATGAACCGACCAGCCAGCCGGGGCCGACGTTGAGACTGCACGGATGACTACAGTTCATCTCAAGAAACTTGTTCACTCGCCGATCAAAGAAGTAGATAGCACCAGCACCGGTACCAATTGTCAGCAGAGTGTCAACAAAGTTCAGCGACCTCACGCCTACACACCGTCATATCAACTCTAGTAACTACACTTCAACCAGACAGCACTGCACAGAGCACATACCTGCACTGAGACCAATGCTGACAAACAGCACACACCTGCACAGAGACCAGTGCTGCCACCTGGCGAATGATGGTAAATTACTGAAGACAAGATGTCTGTGTTATTGCACTGGCATTAAATAACAGTTGGCTGGAGAATAATAGTGAACTATTACTATCCCATTATGGGAGTAAAAAATAGGAGCAAAACAGGGAACTTAGGGAATCTGGAGATCCACCAAAATCTAATCAGCCAGTTCCTTGTCCACACCCCACACCTACAAAAATGTCCTCCAAAAATGTCTTCAAAATCAATTCATAACTTTTAAAGATATTTTGCACACAGACAGACAGACAAACATACAGACCACTGTGAAAACATAACCACCTCAGCAACGGTAATTAACAGTACGTTCCTACAGGCCAACATGAACGATTGTTCAAGACTGTGACAGTGAAGTCAAGTCGTGACTAAACTCACCGCAGCCACGCTGCTTTGACGCAATAATCATCACGTCTCGCGACAATCGGTCGTCAACAAGTGTCACGTGAGACTGGGAACCAACTGCGTACAACCGGTCCTGCGTCGACGCCGCTAGACAAACATTCTCTCGTATGTGACGCAGACTTTTACTTCTTTTCTGCATCACACAACAGCCAACAAGTTACACTAATGGTGCAGCTCACAGACATACCACCGCCCCAATCAGCCACACTAGGCTGATTGGGGCGCATAGCTCGTAAGCTACTACTCATTTCCTGTCCCACAAAGGGTAGGAGGCTGAGTTGACCTGAGCACACCGTAGGTTAGCAACTTGCTCAAGGTTGCTTGCAAATGGCCGGCAGTGAGATTCGAACCCGCAACCTGAAAGTTACGAGTCCGACACTCTAACCACTAGACCACTTACACGCT
>Ga0209679_1001169_pt1 | contig 10851 bp, 4 predicted proteins | sample WorMetHEROISLAND_4_FD_187408 | JGI IMG/M metagenome (GOLD analysis project Ga0209679, IMG submission 187408) | Marine gutless worms symbiont microbial communities from Max Planck institute for Marine Microbiology, Germany - Olavius sp. 2 HERON... ...
TCGCTGACAGTACAGGTCTATCGTCATTCGTTTTGCCGTTGTTGCCTCTCAAGTCTGCGAAATCACGCGGAATTCCGAGAAAATTCAAACGTATAGCAGTTCAAGGTCATCCAAGGTCATCGAATTTGGTGCCAATCGAAAGCGCATATGCAGCTTCCTATTAGTCATTAATATTAACTTTGGACGTATCTCGTACCGTTTCCGAGATATTAGACGCATAAAGCTAGACAAGCGTTAACGCGTGACCGACCCCACGGTCCTTTAACGTCTTCATTCTAGAGAACCCGACCGAATATCCGCACAAACCTCATATCGCCTGCCGAAGATGTGCACCGCTGACAGTATGTGTCTATCTTTATTAGTTTTCACGTATTTTCCGACGTCGCGCCGTCTCAGCCAGCTAAACCGGCGCGAAAACAGAATTTAAAGCCAAATAGCCCGTCAAGGTCATATATTTTGGGGTCACTGGAAAGGCGGCAGGGGACTAAATAATACTGTATAATAATGTTAGCCTAATTTCCTAAGGTGCCGAAGACGTAGCATCCAAAAGCCATGAAAATCGACGTTTTCGATTACCCCACTTTCGTTGACGCCCCCTCTCCAGAGAACCCCTGCGAATATCTGCATAAGCTTTGTCGCCAGAAACTAGACTCAATTGCCTACATTTTTGCCGCTGATAGTATTGGTCTATCTTCATTCATTTTTTTGTGGTGGGCTCCGAAAGACGCATCTTTTCTGGAACAGAATGCGTTTCGGTCGTTCAAGGTCATCCAAGGTCGCTGATGTTGGCACCAATCGAAAGGGCGTATGCGACTTCCTATTAGTCATTAATAGTAATTTTTGTCCTATCTTGCACCGTTTCTCAGATACGGTAAGTTATTGGCTGATAGTTGCGAATTTGTCCTACCCCACCCTTGTTTTACGCCCCCGTTCAGGGGGAACTCGTCAGAATTTCCGGATGAAACTTAGCGCGCAATTTAAACTAAAGGGATGGGGCTACTGTATGGTGAAAATTGCATGATCCTAACTTCAACCGTTTTTGACTGATCCATCCGTGTGACGGACGGACAGACGGAATTGCGATAGCATATGCGTACTTAGCATGTCGCGCGCAAAAAACCGAAAGCAATTGGGTTTCAACTGATGACAAAACAACATTGCGTCCAAGTTACACAGTAGCATCACTAAGCACAGTGGAAAGCGAAATGGGCGGCGTAATGGAGACAGGAGAAAAAACATCATAAGTTAAATCTGTACTGCCCAGGAAGTCTAGGTACGGGCATCTCTCTCGGTTTTTGTCACGTAGTTCTGCCATCGTAAGTTGTCTGTCCGTCTGTAACGTTGATGATTTGTGAACATATAAGTTAAGTTACTTCAAAAGTAAGTACATGTAATAGCAGTGGGGTGGCTTAGGGTCTTTGTTCCTCGGAATCCCAACAACGGCGATCTAGTCCAAGGAATATTCTCAAATTTTGGATGGAATAGGAGTGGGGTGGCTGTTTTAGGAGAAAACCTGCAATATCTCTGAAACGGTGCAAGATAGGATGAAGGTTGCTACTGATCACTAATAGGAAGTTGCACACATGCTTTTTTTGATTGGTATCAAAATCACTGACCTTGGATGACCGTGAACGGCCATTACGCACTGTACTTCAGAACACAAGGGTTTTTCAGGGTAGACTCATACTATCAGCGGCAAAAACGTAGCACATGAGACTCGTTTCCGGCAATATGACGATTATGCGGACATTTGTGGAGATTTTCTGGACAGGGAGCCTCAAAGGACAAAGGGTTGGTCGAAAACGATGGTCTTAAGTACTTTTGGTCGCTATATCGTGAACCTTTAAAATAAAACCAAATTATTACACAGCAATATAAAGTCCCTCATTGGCTTTCCAGTGATCCCTTGAATGATCACGAATGGCCATTTTACATTAAATTTGGTTTTCAAGCCGACATGTCTAGAGCTCTTTCGAGTGGATTTTGGAGCTTGGCTACTTTTAGTCTCGTGGTGCTATGTCGGCAAACTTTAAATTAAAACAAACAGCTGCAACATCGCATAGTTTCCTTGCGATAGCACAGCTTTCTTGTTTAACTGGCCTTTTCCATGCTCAATGCAGGTTAGGTCACTCCTCTATAGTCTCCAAGGAAATTTTCAGATATTACCTCAGTGAAATTTTTTAATGCCTTTGATGCCATTTCATACGCCAGACAAACAATGTCACAGCACTGAAAAGTAATGTACTCCTAGTACAGCAAATATAAACCAATTTAGGAAACAGCTCCAAAATCAGTGTCAGACATCATACTAGCAAATAACGACAGATTAGCTACCTGTTTATAATCCCACTCTACAGAAGTACGTATTACTTCACCATTCATGACATTGTCATAAACGCTGACTACCGTATTCTTTCCTTTGCCACAGGGTCCATATTCAGCTTCATATGTGGTTATTACAGAGTTGTATCAAGTACTCAAAACTCAAGTATCAGTACATGTACAAGTACTACAAGTACAAGTACCAACATCTCAAGTACAAGTACGAGTATAAGTACATAGGTTTCGTTGCAAGTACTGGTCACCTCTGCAACTATAAGCAGTAGGTCTATTAACAGATTAAAGAAAAAAACATTGTACATGCACTGAAGTTGACTGAACTGCATTGAAGGTACCAGGCTCAGGCGTAGCCTATACCTGAAATGTAAATCTACTGGTAGGTGATCAATATTCAATATTGTTTCAAAGACTTATTGTTTATAGCATTACGTACAAACAAAAAAAAACAAAATTTGCTGTCAACAAGTTCTTAGATCTTGTACTCAAGTACAACTCGAGTACAAGTACAAGTACCAAGTACTAGAGCTCTAGTAGCTAAAATATAAAAACAAACTGAGTATGGAGAGATAGAAAAAAAATTATTCGTTTCTACACAACTACTGCAGTCGTACTACATCTACCAATAGCCACATGCTGCCATTAATACTACACTCTGCTGCTGCTACTACTACTACTACTACTGCTGCTGCTTTTGACTAACTAGCCTAGTTACTCCAGGTTAAACCACATCCCGAAAAAAAGAATCTTTGTAGTTTGCTAAAGCAGGCTTTTGTCAGGCCTCAAAACTTTCCTGGCACCCAATCAACAGCAACCATTCATGAAACTGTGAAAGCACTGGTGACAAAGGTATTATGACAATCATATATTGTCATAATATGACAATAGCCAACAAACAAAGCTGAAAGTGTGATTAAATTTATCACCATTTTTACTTAGAGCTTCACACAAAAACGCATAAACTATACAAATAACACTGACTTATAAGCAAGACTGTACAATAGCACAAAGCAAGGTATTAAAAACAAGCAATAAACATTTATTATATCAGTAATACCGGCATACAAACACACACAAGTTTCAACTGACAGTAGATAAACAGTTTACAACTAAGCAAAAGGAGTTAATTTCAAAACAATTAAAAATTATTAGATCAGCCAAAGATGATATTCATTTTGAAAAAATGTGAACAGCATGACTTGTCTGAAGAACTCCTGTAAATTCCCCATCATCATAAGTCATTGTGACGTTCAGAGCCATGATCATTAACTGACATACACAGCAGTTATGCTGCATCTCCTGCTGTGAACACAATGAATACACAACGCTGTTGTTCTGCAATTACAAGCAATTAGTAAGACATACTTTACAACAGTGAAATAAGTCTGTTAATGCAAGCTATTTCCCACGCTGTACAAAGGCACAAACCAATGTAGCACACAACACTAATACCCTCAAATTAGTTTAAACAGGTCATTCATTGCGAAGCCAGATTCCAATGTCTCCAAGCACAGAACTACTATACGAAGCCTGAGGGGTGATGACCCCACAGAAACTTGGTTGGATAGACCATGCTATTCAAGCACACTGGACACTCTATAAGGCAGAGATCTGACCAAAAGTGTCAAAGCTAAGAGACACAAGTACACAATGGATAATAATAAATACAGTACTCACCATTACATTGCTATACGGTATTTATTTATCACATATGGTCACTTTCAACTTTCAAATTTAATTCATCAATAATAATTTCTAACGAAATTTTTAACGAAGTTAAATGACCATATGCTTCAGTGCTTTGATATTGTTGGATGGGCAACAAGAAAGGCATCCGGGCGACTTCATTCAACAATTCCCAAAAAAGTTCAGTTATTGGGGACGTTGCCTAACCACAAGTAACTCTGTAAAAACTGGCTGGTTAAACAAACACCAAAAGTATTAACAGTAGTTAAACTAGAGGACTGGCACTCAGAAGAGTACAAACTCATGCTGACCTTGACATTTAACCTTCTGACCTCAAATAAAATGGGTGCCTAGTACTTGTCATGTACTGTGCACCTGCCAAGTATAGTGACGATACTTGTTTTAGAGGACCGACATACACACACACACACACACACACACACACACACACATATGTACAGAGTGGATAAACGCCCGACTCTGACGATCACACTGGCATGAGTAATGACTATGCCATGCCGACAACTTGTGCTAAATTAGAATACTCATCTAAACGGTTAAGAGAGAAAGTAAGCAAATATTAATTCACTCGCATTCACTGTCCCTAATGACTAAAGTCATGCACTTGCAAACACATCAGAAGAATATTTACAAAATGAGTAAAACCTCAAATGCTACATGAGACAGTTCACGTTGCAATCAACACAGATGATTCTGCATGCCACAAGGTGGCACAACCAGTATCAGCTGCAGCATTTCATAAATTCACACGTCGCTGGCTAAACACAACTATAAACAGTTTCAGTGAGACAACAAAATGCAGCATGGCTCATTATGCCACACTGGAATGAACATGAGGAACCGTATACAATGACAACACATAAAGCATTCATTCAATCTAAGTCGCAGTCATCATTACACACAGTTTCTGAAACATCAAAATTCAACTCTACCACTAAATCAAATTAACAAATTAACAAGTGACAAAACACAGTGGAGTGTGGTGTCACGATGTGATATTATGCTTAAAACAGACATCAGAATTGAGTAATTTTTTGACTGAATGAATGTATTTGTAGTGTGAGAAATAATATGACGTAAATACTCAGATAATCATACATTACAATGAAGAAGAAAATTAACTGTAAAAAAACATCAGCGATTATACACGTACAACGAACATTCCTTACACGCAACAAAAGTCATTTTGTATTCATCTGATAGTGTAACTACACCAACCATTCATGAAAGTGTAAAAGCACTGGTGACGAAGGTAATATATCATTATGCGAAATATCAAAGATTACTAATACAAGAAAAACAACATAATGCAGTTACAATGAAAATATCGCCAATAAGCAACTGCAGTCACATTGAAGTCTATAAATACTATTAAAAATGTCGAACTAAACAGTTAATATCAGAAATCAGTACAACTACAACGACAAGCTATACTGAAAGCCACGTAGAGTCCAACTGGATCAAAAAATTTGCACCATAATCTGTTCACTTAAAGAAGTCTGAAAAACAGAATGTATAGACATCTCTCACTGGACAACAAGCACAGACTTCAGCCAATCAGAAAGCGAGACCAAATACACTGACAATGCAGTACATTGTTTTATTTTCCCATCGGACAGTGCAACTTCCTGTAACACACATGTACAATCCAGTACATAAAAAGAATTCTGCAATTTTTATGATCTTTAGTACAATAAAAATGTAATTGTTCATATAACACATGTCAAAATACTGGCTAGTGGCTAGTGTAGACATAACAGATTAAAGATAACACATAAACATACTGCAGTAACAAGTACTATTCATTTATTACATTTCTTACAAGAAAACTAAATTAAAACATCAAAAATGCAAAATAATACATGTACATTACAAAATCATAATGTGTCCATTTTTCTGTCTGTTGGCACAGCATGTAGTGCACAGTAAGTAAGTAAGTAAGTAAGTAAGTAAGTAAGTAAACAAGATGCTCAGCAACCCACGAAGCTCATCAGCTTGTAAAGTGCACAATAACTCTCCATTATTTTATCTAATCAATCTAATGCTCAGTGTATCTGTATCATAATTCTACGTCTTCTGCAGTTACAACAACAACATTATAGAGCTTCTGATAGTATGTTAACAAAGTGCCATATTACCAAGTGATAAAACAATAATTAGATTTCAATGTCAATAATCTGAGTTACTTACCATCAGTGTTACTGTTCCAGAAGCAAGAACTAGCTGTGTGCAAGCCAGCTCCATTTTTCTGCATGATGACGCACGTTACTACACAGTACAATGCAAAAACAGAATTGACACGAAACCATGCAATCACACCACATAAAAGTGAACAGTAATTGGCATAATTTATGAATTCTTTCTAACTTCTAAAAATCATTGTAAAAATGGTCCGTCACGTAAAAATTACAGAAGCATGATAACAGATGTCTGTATTTACATCTGCTTGAAATCATAAATTTTATTATTAAAATAAACAAAGTCAAAGGGAAAACAATACCAATATATTTAAATGGTTTGCCCAGTTTCGTCAGCTGGCCAAGGCATAACTCAACAACATCTGAAGTCCAGTTATTAACCTTCTGTGCCTGATATGCACTCCCGCCAATTGCACCTTCTATTGACTGCAATAAAACAATCACAGCCAGCATAGCAACAAAGACTGTATACTATTACACTCAGTACTGTGCATTACCCTTCAATGCTTTGACGGAATTCAGTGTGAGCTAAGAATAGATGGTTTCACATTTCAGTGGAATGTGACTCATTCAACCAAATTTTTGTTGGGTCACAACACTTCTGGCCTGCTACAGCACTTCTGAGCTTGAAGACCTGGGAATCTGGCTTTTCTGTAAATATATTGGTATTGGTTGGGTGACAGGAAGGGCATCCGACCTGCAAAAAGACCTGCATCAGTAACTTGAAGAAAAAATTCAAACTGCAGAAAAATTGGCTGTTGGCTGGTAAAACAAAAATCAAAAGCAGCAGCAGCAGCAGTGATGCACTAGTATAGTTAACTGTTTTACTTTATAATATAACTGTAACTGTACACCGTGCCTCAAAGGACCTACTTTGTCTTTGCTTATGACTTTGACGTATCAACCGATATTCATAATTTTTGGCAGACTTTTACTGAAGAAATTTGCAACAATGGGATGAATAATTAACCTTCCTTATGCAGTTAGTGATCCTGCATTACACTGTAAACATTTCATCACAATTTTGGTCTGTTCACTGATACATCAGTACAGAGTAAGTGTAAAAAAAGTTGTTTTAGACTCGATTCATGCAAGTAAGTGAAATAACACAACAGCACAATTAAGCAGATGTTCGAAATGTCATCCTATTAGGTGAACATAGGTCAGGACCGATTAATTCTAATATATTGTAAGTCAATCTGCTAGTATATCGCATGCGCAATTAGCCACGGCACATAATTTACACTGATGCCTCAGCTGCTAACATAGCATTATGCTTAACTTTAAGTTGGTTCCTGAAACCAACCAAGACATACTTCTAAGTAATAATCATCAGGTATGATTCTTTCAAAAACTGTGAAATTTAGAAGAAAAATGACAAAGATACTGCTAAAGTAAAATAGTGACATTTTTTAGTATTGTGACAAAGATTTCACTAGGCAAAGCAGTTACACAAAATGTGTTAGGAGGGTCAGTTACATAGCACCTTTATGCCAAATTCTTGAAGTGTATGCCTGCCAAAAATTATAAACATTAGTTGGCATATGTCAAAGTTATAAACACTGCACAAGAAGACCAATACTTTCACTAGTTACCAAGTACTAGGCATAATATGGTAATTTTGTACTTTTATGTCTGCACTCATATGTTTGGTCTATACTTCATACAATGTACTGACAAACAGATTCTGACAGATTATGACAACTTCACTTTAGACTCACTAACTTTACAATAATAAACAATAACAACAACATTAATGCAAATTTCTGTATGTGTGCATGTGTGAGCATGAATATACCAATGCAACTGTGAGCTTGTGATAGCTATAAGAGTTGGCAATTGTTTTTAAGGCAGATCTTGAACAAATATAAAGATGACAATGACAAACAGCTCTTAATGACAATACAAATACTACCTCTTTAATGATACTGCTGACTTCCTCCACAACAAAATTTGCCTACACCACAAAGTCAGACGTATAACAATTGTTGTATAATGAATATAATTCAATCACCTACATAATTCACAATTCACATTATCAGAAGACACCAAATACAACTTAGAACATAAAGTTGTCTGAGGAAGAAAACATCTAGGCAGTTTGGAGTGCTCTTGTTATGTACAAGTGTCTTTAAAAATAATGGAAAACTGTTTAAAAAACCTGAGCTGCGACTTGTTTCTGCTCAAAACCTGGTCGTAGTCAGGTCTCAGACCAGGACACAGTAATAGCATTTGGGCATTAGCACATAACAGTCATGTAGCCCTCACTGCAGAAACCTGGCATGGTTGTAAAAGTGTAGATGAGATGGTTACTCACGACAATTACGTTAGTCTGTCTAAATCGAAATCCATCTCAAAAGTGAAAAGTTGGTGGTGTTTGTTCATACATTAGAAGTGATGTCTTACGCCATACTGCAAAACTAAAAAATTCTACTGAACCCGATCTAGATTTTATATGCATTCAGTGCACATAGACCCCGAGTCAAAAAAGACAAGACACCAAACTCTTGTTCATAACTTTGCCAAATATTGACCGACTTTTGAAATTCTTTCATTGTTACACTCAGCAGAAATTTGCAATAAAAATATCATTACAAATCCAACCACATCTAAAAGGTGAACTGCTACACTACCTCGCAAAATATTAGTTTACAAAAATTGCATAGACTGACAGCACAGCAACGACAGACCAGGTGCATAGTGAAGCGAATGTGACTGTGATAGGTGAGCTAGCACTAAGCCAATAAGACCAGCTACAGACTCATTGTTTAACACATTAAATAGCACAATCTGGGGTAGTTCAAATCATTTTTTTTCACCAAGATCTCGGTTTGAAGTGTTTAGAGACACACCTGATGGACAACTGATTGAAACAAATCGTCATGCAAGACTCTTCTGCTCAAAACAGTTACTGAATGATTTTATCTTCATTTGTTTCAAACATTACTCGCATTAGCCACACTGAAAAATTCACTGAATAACTGAGTGTAAGCATCTGGTGCAACAAAGAATAAAAACCTCACAGCAAAATGCTGTCTTCACACAGTGTGACAGTGACAGATGGCATGTTGAAATTGGGCTACACCATTTCATTGATCTGAGAGTCAAGGTCGATGGAACCTATTGCTGTGACTTACTTCTGTCACAACAGTTGCTGCCTACCATCTGTCATGTCTCTAGCGAGTTTGTATTTTAGAAAACAGTGTCCCAGCATATAGGGCACTCTTAAGTTATCAGACATTAATATTTCACAAAGTAGTGTAGCGATGCCACTAAGGTGTGGTGAAATGTGTAATGACCTTCTTATTGCAAATTCCTAGCAAGTGTAACAGTGAAAGAATTTTGAAAATCATCCAATATTTGGCAAAGTTATGGACAAGACTTTGGTGTCGTTTTTTGACTTGCGGTACACAGGGTGTTCCAAAAAACCACACAAAGTCTAATGCATTGTAACTTTACAACTGTGAGTCACCGAAATGTTTAGAAATTATTTGATAACAAAAGAACGGGCAAATTTCAAACAATGTTACTAAATATACTTTGTTTAGTGCATGGAAAGTGAACTACTCAAAAAACATCAATCCGACAACATTTCCAATGCAATTCATGACAAAAGTAGTTTGCAACAAGCACAGACTACAGAATTAATGGAAACGATGTTCAATGTGTCCACCATGCGATTGAACGACCAACAACAGTCGTTTAGGCCACTGGCAATAGCACAGTTGATTAGTTCTTGGCTGATCATCACACAGCATAAGTCGGGGCACCGACGTCCGACAATGCAGTCGCATACGTCCTTCCCACGTTAAAATAACGTTAATAATATCATATGTTCTATAGTAATCAACCTCTTCCAGTGTTTGTGTGTCTTCCATTTTAAGCAAAACTAATATCAATACACACAATCCTCTTGTAGAAAAAAACCGAGATCACTTCTGTTTACCAACTGAACAGACTCCTAAGCTAAAAGCCGCATTGGACCACGCTAGTTTAACGTGGTTCAAAGCAGGGACGCAGGCTCATTGACTCGATGTCCGGTATAATGAACAATTAGCAGAAGCTGTGCTGTCGCAAGGAAACCGCGCGATGCCGCAGCTGTTCTCTCCAGTTTAAAGTTCGCCGACAACATTCACTACAAGTTTGTTGTTGTTGTTGTCTAATACGACCACGATGCGTCGGTTTCCTGCACAAGTAATTCCACTATGGAGACAACTCTAGTGACACAATGAACCAAATGTAGAATCTCAAGTAAAAAAACGTAGTTGAATACACAGTGAAGATTCTCTAAGTGACTGACAAATATCGACAGTAATTCACTTCACAGCAGATCACAACTTCCTTTTCGATGCAGCTATAAACCGAAACACCAACTTCTTAATCTCTCTGTCGTGGGATTTAGTGACCAGATTTTCCCAGTCTTCACCTAGGAGCAAACCAACAGAAATTTTCACATGAGAAGATTCTTTGCGCAACTGTAACACCTCATTTATATCCTCATACATCACTTTCCTGTATTCATTGTATAATTTGCATTCACACAGAAAATGTTCCACAGATTCGTAGTCCATTCCACAAGCACACACAGGCGAGTCATTTATCTGTGTTC
>Ga0209679_1001170_pt1 | contig 10849 bp, 10 predicted proteins | sample WorMetHEROISLAND_4_FD_187408 | JGI IMG/M metagenome (GOLD analysis project Ga0209679, IMG submission 187408) | Marine gutless worms symbiont microbial communities from Max Planck institute for Marine Microbiology, Germany - Olavius sp. 2 HERON... ...
CCCCGACATAACCCCTCCTAGGTCCTAATTATTCTTGCTTAGGCTAATGGGCTATACGAGATGAAGGCTGGCACAGCCACGAAAAGAAAGTTCATCCCAGTTCATGTAGAACTTCTGCAAACAGATCCTGAAGTCTTAAAGTTACTGCCAGGAAAGCTGGTGAAACTTGCATGAACGTGTCATCCTAGGTCTTGCAGGGCAGAAACAATATTCACTATCAGGACGTTTTTCAAGGTAATCCTGCCAGAAATATTGCAGCATACACAAGAACCATGCCACCGGACTCTATCATTTGCTTTCTGAGTGTGAGCGGCTCATAGTCAGGTCAATTTCTTTGAAATTCCGTTACCCTTAGGTAAAAAGTAAGGTTTACTGACGCAAGGGCGTCTATCCCCCCAACGCCAATGAGGCAAACTCCCCCTCCCCTCCCTTTTTCTCCTCCTTCCCCTTTCCCTCCCTCCCCTTCCCTTCCCTTCGCCCCTCTTTCCCTTCCCAATACCCTTATTTCCCTTTCCCCTCCCTCTCCTCCTCCCTCTTTCCCCTCCCTTCCCTTTCCCTAGGGCCTACCGCGAAGCGGCCCCCGAAAATCGGCTAAGGGGTCTAGGAGAGCGCTTTAGCGGAGCGCTTTAGCTCCCCTAGCGGGGTCCGGGGCAGAGCCCCGGCCGCTAATGCATTCTGGGTGAATTTGGAGCCCAGGAAACGCACTTAGTGACAGCTACTTACAATACAGTCATCAATAATCAATCTTAAGACCCATATATCTGGGGGAATTCTTCCCCCTTGAGGGTGGAATTCTTTCCCCCCTGAGCCAGAGCCAAACTGGACGCAAGTTGCGTCCACTTCCTCCCTGTAGACGCCCCTGTATTGACGTACTGTAGCCCAAAGGCTAGATTACAGACATTACAGTTAAAGAGTTAAATTTGACAAGCATGTTTGCAGGGACAGTCTGGACATGACCCTTAAAATTTTTCGAAAAGGGGGCGTGGCCAGAGTCACGTGACCCCCTAATATTTTGTTCATTAAATGCCAATAGCTCCAAAATGGTTAAAGCTACGGAGTTGTAAAAATCACTTGGCGGAGATATGCACTCTCACGAGCGCCTTCTAGTTAGGTAAGAGTTTAGTCTTCTCTGTTCTCGAGTATTATTATTGTATCGGCATACCGATACATTGCAATTACCAACTTGCCCATTATAGCGGTTTTTGTCGAATATCTCCGTCAATTCTTAATAGATTTAAAAAACCAAACTTACAGGCATAGTAGTGTGCCAAAAAACACGTCTCCGAGAATTTTTTTGACCTTCTTAGCTCAAGCGGTTTCAGAGCACGGCGCTGCCGCGACTTTTTTGTCACTTTGTGCCTGTCGCGGTGTACCGTGTATGGAATCCCTCGACTGCCTCACACTAGCATACTTTGGCTTAATTAACGTGTTCCCAGTTACTCTCGATGCATGACGTCTAAAAATCGAAATATTTCTATCGTGGGCGTAACCAGAAATGAAAAACCTCAAAATTTCTAATTTCGACCCCATGCGTACGCGTGCAGGCATATCAACATCAGACATACATTTTATAATTTCAAAACCGGTTTCAGCAGTTACGGCAGATGCCACAGTGCCCATGCCGAAGACAAAATCCTCTAGCACCAACGGTTTACCCGCTACAGGGCGTTGAAGTGGATCCAAATTTTGAAAACCAAAAAAAAATTTTCGGAATAAATTTTTTAGCCTCCACTACGACCAGAAAAATTCACTGAATCCATTGGTGAAATCCGTTTTTAAATCCATTGACAATTACCGGAAATATTTGCAATTTTGTAACCGCTGTGTCTACTCTTTCCAATACATGGCAACGCAGCGTCTACAACTACGCCCGTAGGCCGATACTTCGCACTGGGCTTGCCCTGTGCAGCTTTTTCTAGTTCTTTTTTAATCTGATATAGCTTAACTAATATTTTAGTCCATACTAAGTTGTCCAGATAATGTGACTATTAGCATAAACTGCAACAAAGATTGTGATATGTATTTTGTAGTTGCACATTCAGGATGAGGCATTATGGTTGAGTTGTCCTTACGTGTATACAATTGTCATGAAAACTATGAAAAGACCGTATCTCGGCAACTAAACCAGATAGTGATGGTGGTAGAGACACTAAAATGACCGCAATACTCAAGTTTATATTCATGTTCTATAGATATATGGGGTTTACATGCATCAGTTTTGATGCTTTTAACGAAAAATCACATTTTCTGTCGGCTATCTTGGATTTCATGCCATAGAAAAAAATGCTCAACACTTACAAGTTGGCATACATCAGAATTGGACTCAGCACATATTAATTGACAGGAAACAACAAAAAAAAACATTATATATGTCGAAAAACAAGGTTGGGTGGCCTGTAGCCCGGACTATTAGCTATGTGTCACAGAAGCATTTCATTTGCAAAGGAATTTTTACTGCATGGCTGTCTTGTAGCAGACATGCAGACATACGACGATGGCCAGCACAGGGCTTGCATAGTTAGCTACGCTGACGCCCTGTAAAAATCTTCCACGCCACACAGTGAACACTTCCATGCACTTGCTGTTGCAGGATAACATTGCCAGTTTCAAGTTGAATGACAGGTCTTTGCCAGAGCAGGCCCTCATAATGAAATCTGTTGCTCAATAATTAAGCAGCGTTGTGAATCAATGTTTTATTTGTAATTGTTACTGTTACCGGTAAGCAAACACACGATATTGACACCACTTGTCTTGCTGACACAAACTTTTAACCAATTCCCTGTACACTGACCATTAAAACCTACGGCCAGCACAAAGCACAAATCTTGTATAACTGTATTATTGCAGACATGGCAGGCAGTAAAAACGACTGACTAGTATAGTGACACTGCCTTGGCATGCCCACAACGTTTAACCACCAATTTCAATACATGAACATGAACAGCAAATACAGTCAACCACACAGTTACATATGCACGTAGGTAAACGGTCACATTATCACCTGCAGCGTACTGGTTATCAGTTTCAGCAGACAATGCAATGTGTGTCAGGCTGTGTACAGAACAGTCATATTAACACCAGTTCTGTGACACTCATAATGTCATTACCACACATTTTACGTTCCTCCAATATGACACGTGTTCTGCACAGCGTTACATCGAAATGAAATCCATGTAACAGGCAGCCTCTGACAATGTTCCAACCAACAAGCGTCACAATGACCAACTGACGTTCCTCATTACTGCACAATGCATGAAAATAATGATGACAATGACGTCGACGACCATAATACTAATAACAGTTTTCACAATAAATTAAAACACAAAATGTAAGTACGTCTGCAACAATAACTCATAGCAGTGTATCAAAAAGCATTGATACCCACAGCAGCTACGAAACGAGGCATAAAAATCATTTTAAAAAGTCTAAAACAGTAATAAGCTGCCACATAGATGAAATTACAAAGAATTTCACAGATCACCGTATACAATGATCAGTGCAAGAGATCAATGCTGTTAACAACTGCTGACATTCACAGTAAACATCGCAATACCTCTCACAAGTTATCTCTGATTCCCAATATCAACACCTGCATATGATTTTGCAATAAGAATTTCAATACATGTGTCTTGTCACAACCCACGTGGTCTTTATGGCCACAATTGCAAGTATGGAGCAAGACTGAGCAGAAATGCAATCATCTCAATTTGTATAATGCATCCGTGGCATCCATCAGTAAGCAACAGGAAAATGCCTAGATACTTGAACAACAATAATTTCCCATTAACTTACATCAATGTTAACAACTAAATGTCACCAGTCTAAAGTGCATCTCAAGCTTACAATTCTGCTCGCATGGTCACCAGCAGTGAAGGAATCTTTCTAGTTACTGTTACTCTGAATGGCACGGAGCTCTGATACACACAGCTGTTGTTATCTTTTATTCATAGCCCTGGCAACTGCAACTAAGTCAGGTGCTTATTGACTTATAAGGTATGACAAGTGTCTATAAACAGATTACAGTTGTTTTGCATGGAAACACTTTGTAAAAGCATGTGGCACTTGCTCACAGCAAACAATGAATCAACGATGCCAGTAGAACAGGCTAAGCAAACAGTAGTAAATGCACGTCTACCTGTCACATAAATGTACACATACACACAGACAGCTGTACATCCACGAAATCAACGTAATCGAAAATGAATTATTAAGTAGTATGCATCTCACGCTATACAAAAACATCAAAAAAACATTACAAATAATGCAGATAATCTCAAATTCTGCCCGATTTGATTCACAACTTAACAGATGAGTGTAGATAGATCACAGACAGAGAATGCAATGAACTCAACACACAGTTTCAAGCTTACAACATGATAAGTAAACCAAGAAAATTTGTACATAATAAACATAGTCTAACACAAAGTTAAACATTTCCAGACAGCATACTGCAAACACTCAGTATTACGCCTTCTGCAGTTGTCAGCAGTAGGCACGTTTCCACTGCGGGCATCAGACATTGGAATGCTCTTCCATCATTATTACAGGATGCCTCTTACTGACAATGTTGTACCAAACTAATTACAGGGTAATCAGCAATCGTCGGTTCAAAGTGGCACCTATACTGTATACTGAGACAATCAGCTATGTATGTCATTTACTAATCTCCATGTAACAGCTTTCCAAAATAGTATCAATTCAGAATTTGTACCTACTCATTGTTTGACTGCATTACGAATTAAAAACAATCACCATAGTTAGAATGACAACGATGATGACGACAGCGACGACAACTTGGGAGTCCATTCAATGCTGTTATTTGCCACTATCAATCCACGCATACCTGTAGTACTTACCTGTGTACATCCAACAAGTGAAAAATTCTGAGAACAAAATACACATCAGCCATGTGAAATGATGGTAGTGCACAGCACTGAGCCTGTAAGGCCACACATTAGCACGGACAATTTACAGCACTGGCAGATCAGACAAAAATACATGCCACGGTGTCTGACTACATATTCACATTTGCAGAATTCTACTTGAATCAAAAACTTGATGCCATCATCATACACAGAAAACCCAATCTTCCACAACTTAGCACAAATTACGGTGACTCTTACCGCAAACTTTCAGAACGAAAGCAGTCATTAATTATCCGGTACTATTAAATGACATGCATTATTCACAAGTATATGAGCACACACTACTGCTAGACGATGGAACGACAACACAGCGGAATGCTGCAGCGGTAAACTCTCCACATGGACAGAGACAGAAGAGCACGGCAAGATGAGTCATGGTGTCACTGGTCTAGATGGCCAGCCTAGGCTATAAACGTGTTCACCGATGAATAGGAACATACAACATGACTGACGAAGAACTAATGACTGCAAGCATTTATACACATAACAATATCAGGTATTTCGTATGACACAGCACTTACAATAGACAACAGTAAAAACAAACATGCAAAACCCAATATCAATATGTCATGCAAGGCAGAATCAATGCCTGGTGGGACTTGCTTATATATCACGTAGTTTTTCACTTCATTTTGAACACATACAACAGACATTAAATACAACACATGCAAAGTCTCATTGTGGCTCAGTGCCGTAATGCTCAAGGCATTTGGAAGGGAGATAAGCCTACGTTCAATGCAACAAGAAGTAGTCGATCAACTCCCAATAGTCTCATCATTACAAATGACTCTGGGCGAGTTTGATCACCAAGCAGTATATTTTGGTAGCCGTAAAAGGCCAGGAAGGTCTGACATTACGCAGGCCATGCGTGAGTGGTATATCCACATACAAACTCAAGGCATTTTGAACAGAGGCAAGCACGCAGCATTCGCTCCACTGGGAGTATGGCGGCCCTTTACACAGAGTCTCAGAAACAAGCAACAAACAACTCCGACGCCTCAGAGAACTCATGTTAAGAAGATAGAAAGCAGGCAATGTTGGTATATCTACTTACACTACTCAGCTGAGCAGTTTCATATATGTGCACTAATTACAGTTAGGGTTGCCAGATAGACAAAAAGAGAATCGGACCTAGGGACCCTGGCATCGGTTTTTATATAGATCTTGCTGTTACACTAAAGTGAACTACTAGTCAGCAAACTGGAGGTCCAGTTGTGGCTGAAATTGTCAACTGACTCTGTGCTTTTGAACTGGATAATCTGGTCAAAAACATGGACTCCTGGCAACCCTAATTACAGACAATATCAATAAAGACGCATCATCTGAAAACCTAAAGTCATGCCGCTGAACGTAAAAAGTCACAGACATTAGTTCAGCACAAGCAAAACTGGGAAAAATTACTCGTATCATTCAAGTTTAGAAACACAGATATTTTAACAATGAATAAATAAACTTACATGAGGTAATACAACTACAAAAGAAACAACTGATATGAGCTCTCAACAAAAAACTAATAAAGGACAAATAAAAAAACCGTCACGTCTGCAATGCACAGTAACTCAACTTTTACGGTATCCAAACAGACTTGGATAACACGCAATTAAACACTATTGCAACAATGCCTATAACTTGATCATGAACAGATATTTTCAAGAATATGGGGAAACAATTTGAACATTGAACATACAACAGAAATTTGGCTAGACATCACAGAAAACATACACAATTTGGTCCAACAAGACACAGTACCGGTAGTTTATTCTCGACGATAAGTTTACTAATAGATTTGAATAAATTTTGCAACATTTCAACTACAAAGAATTCCCCACATAACGTTCCATATCACTCTGCCTCACAAAAGCGTCTAGTAAAAGTGTAGTGTGACATGAAGCAGCATGTCACGACTGAAAGTCGCCCGATGCCTAGCATTAATGCTTGCACTGTTCTGCAAGCAAGGTTCCTACATCTCCAGGGTCCTCGGCTGTACTGAGGACCTGGTGCTTTTCAGGCAAATATAGTGCTAAAGTATTGCTGTCGCATTTACGCCCTCCTTTGGTGTGAAGCACATCGTGGCGCCCTCTGGCAAAGTCTTAAAAAGTAAAAGTACAGCAATATTCCAGCCGGTGACGAACTCCCCTAGAAAAAAGTAATCCACGTTCATCTACAAAAGAAGTGAACGGAGGCAATGAATGTCAGCTGCCTCCATATTCTACCTATATGCAAAGTTTTAGCCTCAGATCTGTTGTATTTCCTGAGATATTGCTTGGCGAAAAACATTACTAAGTAATCACCCACAGACCAGTCAACCATCCAGCCACCCAATCAGCCAATCAGCTCAATTTGACACTGCAAAGCCTCAGCACAGGTGAGCAAATCACCTGGATAAACTCTCGCAGCGGCAACGCCAGGAGGACGACACCGTAAACACCATCGTTAGTATTATTATTATCATTATTATTAATGCAGAAATGTGCACAATTTGAATGTAACTTATGAAGAAACTTCTCTTCTGACGTAAATATTGTACCAATGAATGTCTCTTATGTAAATGTAAATAATTCCCGCCTTTGCTTTATTTGCTATCAAATTTCACCAGGTAATGTGTCGCATTTAAGGTGACTGTAACAGGAATACGCGGAAAACTATTTCCTGGTTAAAACGATGCAAAAATTACTCAAATTGGTTAAAATTCACGTTTTCATAAAACAAGAATTGTGATAATTATAGCAGTACAGTGCTCTAATGTCAGCAACAGATCGTCAAAAGAGCCATTTGTCATTTTCCAATCATGCACTGGAAACATCCTGTTGTTCAAAATTTCTGGTGACAACTGTATCTAATTTGTGTAATTACATAAATCGACACAACTATGTGTTAATGGCTGTGATTCTGTCATTCACCGTACCGGTTTGTCATAAACACTAAACAGCCACACATAACCTTAACACATGGTTAGAATTCACACATCAGCTGCAGAACATGTTTTTAAGTTCTCTGCTCACATCAAACAAACAGAACTTCTTAAAATGACCAGAAACATTATTTGGTCTTAAAATGACCAGACACATTACTTGGCATTGCCAAAACAAAAAAATCCAGCAAAATGTAAATGCATTTATACAGATACCACACTCAATAACTGCATCATTCATTAGCAATCACTGCTGACTTTGGATATATGCCATGGATGACCAGTGACTAGTTTGAATACACTGTTCCTTAACTAGTGCCTCACACATAAAAAAAAATCCAAATTAATTGAGAACAGTCAATTAAAACATGCATCACTTAGTAAACTTCGTCATTAAGAAGTCGCACAAAGTGCATCATACATCCACACATAGACAACAAAAATGTTAGCGGACAGCACACCCTCTGACCAGCTAAGGCTGGACATACAGCTTACGCATTACCGGTTAACGACCTCGGAAGCAGTGCAGTGGTCATAAACAGACTCACATGCAATGATGAACTCATCACATACGGAGACGGTGCAGCTTCATCGCTACACAGCATACACTGCTAGCAAAGACAGCCACGCCGAGTAGACATAGAGCAGGCAGTTGAATACCAGGCAGTCAACGGTTGGAACTGCAGCATTGCTGCGACCGTAGATAATAGGCGCCCTCTGGTGCCGATCTGATGCTCTCACGCGCACTTGTCGAGATGACAAACGCCGTATTAGCAGCCCAGGATGTGAAGTGACAGTGCCATAGAGAACCAGCGACCAGCCTTTCAGAGTCGCTACACACACATCAACAGTCAGTAGTCTTGGCAATGACCGCAGTAGATACTTACAAAGACAGACTTGACAAAGCTGTGCATTTCACTACACAGAAGACTTAACCAGAATCAGTAACAGAAGTCACTTAAATGATGATTAATGGTTGATATGCGAGTTTTTTGCACAAGAGAGGAGTACAGAGTCATAAACAGTGCAGACCCAGTTATGTTGTTAGGTTACGTCCACAATCCATGCATCACTCAGTGAAAACCATTTTCTGATAACTGTTGAGTGCAGTGATTTAGTGATACAGTATCAGAGTCTGATACTGAGAGGTCGTGGGTTTGACGCTCACCTCATCCATTTGCAGGCAAGCCAGCTGCTAACTTACTCATGCCAACTCAGCCTCCTACCTCAGTGGGATGGGAAATGAGTAGTAACTTATGGACTATTGTGTAGCAGACTGGGGCAACTGTTGATGTCTGTAGCTGTACCACGGGTGGGTCTAATTATTCGTTAGTGCTGGCAGTGCATGGCCATTAGCTACTTCTGAGACTGTAAAGCACCACTAATAGCAGCATTACAGCAAGTATCTGGACCTTTCCTTTACCTTTTAATCTGCACAGTAAGTTAACTCATAACATGTACAAATCCTGATGCAACTGTGCATCTACAAAAAGCAAAAATCACACACACCGGACTGGCCTTTGGAATCATAAGCCAACAAATATGACACATTTCACCCAAGGCATGGCACAAATAAGTGAGAAAGGTCACTCCATTCCGTCTAAACCTCTATAAGACTACAACCCTGAAGTGTCACAAAGCACAATTACAGTAGCAGAGAGCGAGACAATTTGTGGTCAAACAGCATTTAGGACTATGACAGGCAACTTACAAGCACTTGCTCCATTGCGCACTTCCAGCCGCCAAGTTCCAGTGGCAATCTCACCCCAGCAGTGGGTCGTCATGAACGCCCAGGCATTGAAACCTTCCGTTGATGCATCACGTATGCGTCGTGCCAGTAGCGTCGACCTCGTTCCCTGCGGTGAAGTCAGAAACACTTCAACCTCACCGCGCCGCGACGCTGCCAGCGTCACCACCGCCTGAACGTGTTCTAGGTAAACGACGCGCGAGTACGGTGAACTTCGACAGCCATCACTGTCCAGTGATACTTCCAACTGACCATTTATTGGGATTCCTCTGAACAGCACATCAGCAAACATCAGTGATCCATCAACATGACTAACTAACAGAACCACATACACACACTTTGTGTTTTTGTTTAACCAGCCTACTTATCTGGAGTTAATTCAAGTTAGGCCGGGTCCCCAAGAGAGCTCTTCTTGCGAAACCTGCAGCAGGTTTCACAGGCGACAAAAAGCATTAACGCACTGAACAAGACGACACACAGCACGTATGTTGTAATATAACAGACAACCATGCTCTTCATTAAATAAACTAACAGTACTATTTGCTTGTATATCATACACAGCAAGTTGTCTATTAGCATTTTTGTGATATCTTCATTAAGTCTCTTTCTACTTTGTACACTATATCTAAGATTTCACTCAATGACTTCTACGTCAATGACTGTGCTGGAACACAATATCATACAGAAATTATAATTCTACAGAACAACTGATGATGGCTGACAATGGCCCTAACAATGGCGGAGATGACATGTTATGTAATTTGTGCAGTGTGCCACGTGCATTTACCTTTAACTTTATTAACGACACAACCTGCAAGGCAAACAGTTGGCACTGAGCTTACCTTGAGGCATGACGTGACGTGATTTCACAGCGATGTTGCTCCGGGACTCGAGTCCAATTACGAGCGACATCAACCATGGCAGCGACATCCAGCAGACCATAGCCAAAGTGATGGCTCACTAGTGCAACACAAAACCACACCAGTCACTACTACTATTACTACTACTACTACTACTATGACCACCACCACCATCATCATCACCACTATTATTATTATTATTATTATTATCTTTCTTTTTTATACCCTCGGTAGTATAGATCCCAAGGGTTAAAAACACTAATTAAAATCAAGTCTGGAGGGCTATTGGTCCGGACCGTCCTTGATGAAAGAATCGTGCAAAAGCACAGAATTGAAACGTTGAATAAGAACAGAGATGCGCTGGAAAAGGAATGAAGTTTCTTTGTCTTCGCCAGATGATGTACGA
>Ga0209679_1001172_pt1 | contig 10840 bp, 3 predicted proteins | sample WorMetHEROISLAND_4_FD_187408 | JGI IMG/M metagenome (GOLD analysis project Ga0209679, IMG submission 187408) | Marine gutless worms symbiont microbial communities from Max Planck institute for Marine Microbiology, Germany - Olavius sp. 2 HERON... ...
GTATGACCTTGAATGACCTTGACTGGCTATTTCGTGCTAAAATCTGTTTTCGCGCCGGTTTAGCTGCCTGACGTCGTGCAACTTCGGAAAGTAATTGCGTGAAAACTAATAAAGATAGACACATACTGTCTGCGGCGCAAATCTCCGGCATGGACTCTAGTAATGATATTGGATGAGCTGCTGCAAGAAGCGATCAGAAAATCAATCGCTAGCTTCCGCAAGTCTGCGCGCCTGTATCAACACAAGGCGGACACTGAACGTACATGTACTGTGGTACACTGTAAAACAGTCTGGTGAACTTAGCGATTGATATTTCTGTTTTTAATCAATTAATAACTGCTGTTTTTTTCTGCATTTCAATTGGGTCACATGTTTAAAATTCGCCTGAAAGTTGGTTGTAGTCTGATTTATTTGTCTGTGCAGTTGAAAAAATCGTCTTATATTCAGATCTGTGCTACTTCTAAACAACGAAAGATGAGATGATAAAATTTGCAACGATAATAACAAATTGTGTGGAAAATAATCTGTGAAATTTGTAAAAAAAATTATTGGACTATACCGAAAATAACGATATTTGTATAAGGGAGTCTTTTTCACTGCACAGTGTACAGCGTTAAAAGGTAGTTCCTCGGTTAATTGGATAGCGGCAAGTATTTATTAAAGCACGAGAATTTCAACCGACGTCCGAAGTGTATGACGAAAAGGACGTTTTCATTCAAATAAAACGAACCTTATGCCAGCTATACAGCCGTCCGCATCATGGTTAATATGGTCCGCATATACGAATACGAAGTTCCAATGCTGGGCTAGTTAGTATAAAAATTAGTTACTGTTATTAGTTATTCTTACCAAAAAGTAACTAGTTTATTAATTAGTAACTTTTTTAAAATTGTGAATCTGATGTATTGAATCTGTGTCTTTAAAGCTGGGATAAATATTTCTCAGAACGAGCAGCTGAGCCGTGGTGAAATTCGGTTATTAAATACACCATTGTTTGGACTAACAGAATCGCATATATGTGCACAATTCTAGGACTAATCGACCGATAGGTTTTGTATGATCCACACAGAAATCCGCATAATATTCACATAATGCATAATAGCTATCATATCGTTTTACATTGCGGACAAGAAGTATTATTTTCAGACTACTACATCTGGCCAAGAAAACTACGAATCCGTGTATAAATCATTTTAGTTTAAAAAAATCGGATTACGTAACTAGTCTTGCTATTTTTACCGCAAAACTTGAGGTCCGATAATTTTAGCGTGCTCCTAAATGTAAATAATATTTATGAGGTAAACAAATGTAAAAACTATGAATATTTCAGTACTTTACCTGTATTCGCCTGTATGTCGCTTAGCAAAATAATTTATCGTGCTTACTTTGATTTCAGCAGTTCTGTTTACTTTGAATAGGACGAGTGAAAATTACAGAACCTGACATTTAACAGACCTGCCGTATTATTGTCCTGAGCATCCTCACAGAACTGGCCAGAACTCTCCATATCCTCTCTGACAGTGTCACCAAGTCTTCGGGTGTCCCCTTTGTGTAGTTCCTGCAGTCTCCATCAACATACATCACGACCCAGTCTGCATCATCTTTGGCTAGGTGATATTTTCCGTGAAAATTCACGTAAAGTTATCACACCGACTCACTATTTGCCGTGAAAATGTTCAGTACAATAGAGTTTAACGAAAACTGACCCTAACCCTATAAATTGAACGGTATCCCTTCACGCAAAATAGCAGAACTAGGCTTCTAGTGTACGTGAATTTCACGGAAAATAGATTTAGCGTCATCTTTGTGTTGTTCAACATGTCCAAACCACGACATGCTGACTGGTTCCAGTCCCAGTAATCTATCGATGATAATAGCACCTAAAGTGTAAATAGTACCCCATTGCCTAATGTTGGTCAGTTTTATGTGAGTTCATTTCTGTTATTTTTTTGTTTTGGCTGCATGCAATCCTGTAAAACACTTAAGAGTACCCCAGACACAAATGGGCAGTGAGTGTTGAAACTCATTTGTAGTTCGGTTCCAAGTGTCGGAACTGGAACCACTTTGTAATTTTAAATGCAGAAAATTCTTTGCATGTATTTGATTCTGCCATTTTTATATTAAAATATGTTTTTAACTAGCAGTACTAAGAGACATTGAGCAGTTGGGCAGTATAGTGCACTCACTAGCAGAGTAGCTGTAGTGTATATCGTTCCTAAATAATGTAGTTGTCAATCTGTTTTATGCTGTAGATGCCACAGAGAATATAAGTTGACGAACTGCAATGTCTACAGTAACGGGACAAGCTAGTTCCAATGATGGCACCATTTACAACTCTTATCATCAAGCTGGGACAGCACAGAGCTTTTGTGAGACAATGTTTTTTATTTTTTTTTTCCAGATAATTGTTAATTATGTTTGTATAAGTGTCGGAAAATAAATTTAAAAATGCTTCGTGTAAAAGCCTGTTTACTTATGTTTTGACCAATTGCATAGCAGTATCAACTTTAGTAAAATAATTGAAATGATATATGGGTCAAGCAGTACGTATTATGTTATCCGGTACTCAAAAAACTCCCGTATACACTTACAATAGCAAGGTTTCTGTCTGTACAATGACTCCTTGGTATAGGTGATTGCAATATTGTGTCATAGCTATGGCTGTTAATCGTGGGATCCCAAATCCCGTGATCCTGGAGTATTTTACGGTCCCGAAATGCCAGAATTGGGCTGATGAAATCCTGGGATTTTGTGAATTAAAAATCACCGTTAATTATCAGAAGATAATTTTAACATAGGTTGTTCTTTATGATAAGTATCATTAGTATTATAATACACTTTTGTACATAACACCAGTCAATATTACACCTGCTAACATCGAACCAGAGCGGACCTTCTCATCTGCTAGTATCCTGTGTTCAAAAATATGGTCACGGATGAATGATGGCATTTGGTAGAACATGCTGGTTTAGTAAAAATGTGCAACATGCTACGGACTGCCGTAACTACGTGTAATTTGTAGGATATGGGACTGCTGCATTTCAGTGCACAGACAGCTTAACTGATAGGTAACAGAGTCGCGGGTTTAATGACTGATTAGTGGACAAATTGACAAACTTTTTTTACTGTACAATAATTTTATCAGTACAGCATTTATTAATACTGAGTTTATATATGTGCATATGTTAACCGCCATCTAGAGTGGTGTAATCGAGTGTTAAATAACTTTTACACTCCAGATGGTGGTTTAACACTTATTCCATGGACACCAACCATCGGCAGTGTAAGCCTACACTGTCGTTTGTTTGGTCATGCCCGACTGTACCCGTGGAGTTTTCAACCCGTTCTATCACACTTGATGGGCAGCATGAGTGCGATCTTGAATTAATTATTTATGTAATCAGAAGTTCGCAGTGTACAGGGTACAAAAAGAGTTGAAATGGAACAAAAACAGGACAGAAGAGAACAAAGAAGAATTTCACTGTAAAATTTATAAGGTAAAAGTAGTACAGTGAAATGGTAAAATAGTTAAATATTACAACTAAGTACTAGTTGGGTCTAAGTAGATTTAGTAGTTAGTAGCCTAGTAGGCCGGTAAAATATACTTTTACAAATACTTGTAAGTCGAAGAACCAACAAAGAATATACCATCCCACAAAAATCAATTGGAGTTTTAGCCGATAAAGCTAAAGACAGTTCATGAGGTCTGAGCCGATTGCAGCATATTATTGGCACCTTTCTAAGGCTTTCTTTCACATTTTATACCAGTATATTGTTACAGTTTTTTGGCAAGTAAATTTCTGCTGCATACTTCCCCGGTTTCCAGCATACTGATCCACTAATAATGTATTAACTGAGTTTGTGGCCCTCTTGTACTAAGTAAACAGCATTTACCTAAATCCTGGGATTAATCTTAGGATCCTGGGATTACGTCGGTTAACCCCTGAAATCCTGGTATTGGAAAAATGCTCCGGGATGGACAGCCCTAGTCTTAGCAATGGCATGTGGTTTTTGTATTTGAAGTAATTGTTTTGCTTGCATGATTTGTTTGTAGCACACGGGATGTCTGGTGATTTTTTGCGGCTGACACAGATCGTCAGCACAAACATTCACAAAATTAACCAGAATGGTAAGCTTATATTTATTGTTGGCTGTCCTGTAGGCTGTATTACCATCTTGCCCATCCATCCATCTGTCCATCTGTCCTGTATGGGCTCATAACTCAAAAACAAAAAATGTAGGAAGATCAAAATTGATATGAACAACCCAGTGGGTTTTTGGGTTTTGGGTTTTTTGTTTTTTTCGGATTTTTATTTGAGCGAGCAGCTGGGAAGCTTGTTGGTTGATTTAGCTCATCAGCTAAGCTTTTATTTAGTTTTGCCAGTCCTTCAGATTATCTAAAAAATTGCAAATTCATTACCTATTGGTCGTTAGAATCTGTAAACGTAAAGAAATCTTTCACTATTACTGGCATGACAAACTAAAAGTTTGATGTGGGTTTTTTGCTTGGTTTTTCAATGGCTTTTACCCAAAAAGCTGGATGGGTTTTTTGGATATTACCCATGTGTGTGAAACCTGCTTTTGTGAGTAACAAGATGCTGGGCATAGAAAAAATACAGAAAAGAAAATTTGTTAATAGTATTTAATTCTGTACCAGTATTGTTTATGGTTACTGTATTTTATTTCGGATAGTGGATAGTTATGCTGCACAGCAGTCTCTTGCCATGACAACTTGGGTTTCTGCATGTGTTTTTGAAGTATCACAGATGCAGCGGATGATTAACCAGATCGGAGGCCAGATGGATAATCTGGAGCTGAGAGACAAACTGTATGTATCACTGTTCGAGTGTTCGTGTTTCTTGTAACGTTATTTGTTCATCCTTTATGACATTTTTACCTTCGCTGCGTCAGTGCGTCACTTAGCGAGTGGAGAAGGTATTGTGGTGCTCGGTGTCACGCTGTGTGTGTGTATGTGTCCGGCGAGCCGTGACTGCACACACGTCTTATTAGTCTCCACAGCGGAGGTAATGCGCTGTATCCAGTGCTCTCTAGTTTGACATTCTGTTACTAAGTATGTGTGATTTTTGCTCAATGTCTGTTGGGCTGTATGAGATATTTTTAATCTAATTTTATATTAGCGTCTTTGATGCTGTTGGTTGGGTGACAGGAAGGGAATCCAGCCAGTAAAAAGACCTGCTCCGGCAATACCCAGAAGATCAGTTCAACCTGATCTTTTCTTTAGTATATGTGTATATATTCTCCTTGTAGCCAAATCGGCTAAATAGCACATAAAACTAAATAAGACAATGCAGTCTTTTAGTCTTTTCTTTAGTCTTCCTGGCGTTGACCACACACTGTACAGTCTGCTACCATTTGTTTCGGTCTGTAACCCGCAACAGTAATGCTGGAAAATTGGCTGGTTAAGCAAAAGTTGACAATGTCAGTGTCAATGTCAATAAACTATTTATATAGCGCCAATGGTCCTAAATCGAATCTGAGGCGCTGAAGTAGTAGTAGTAGTAGCAGTGGTGGTGGTCATGTTGGTTGTGGTGATGGTAGCTCATATTAGTTGATTGTGATCATTAATTTCATTTATTGCAGTTATAATATTTGTAGTCGTACATGCAAGTAAGTTTAAGAGAACTTATTAGGCTTCACCTAGAAATTGAAAGATGGTGCAACTGAATGTCTTAACAGAAATATAGTGATTGTCTGGCATTCGCGTGAAAATGTTATAGATATGACTGTGGGTGTGTTTCGCAAGTGGAATGACTGACTTATTCGTGTTTTTTAAAGACACGCATGCCGGCCGTGAACCGTGTTCCCTACAGATTCACGGAAGTGCAGATTTTTGTACTCAGAATAATTACTGCATTCTTTCAAGATAATGACTGTGAGTGAGTTAAATTACCACAGAATCGCAGAACTACTTGTTTTTATACCCAGAATTTATTGTGTTATCTTAAAGTAGTTGTCTATGTGTGGTCCTGTTGGTGGGCTCTGAGTCCTTGATGTTTAGGCGCTGATGTAAATTATAAGTAGGTCTTGCCACCCCACTTATCCCTTAGGGACCGGAGCTGAATTGAAAGGCGATGCAGTAGTAGGGCTACACAAAATTTGTATAGCGTTGGCAAGATTTATATGGCATTGTCTCTCCTTTGCTGTGCGTGCTTTTCGGGTCAAGCTTGGCGCTAATGACCTAATGTGTTGATGTGCCGTTAAACACTACTCACTCACTCACTCTCAGATTACACAAAATATCTCTGTATTTTAAAAATTCATGACATGCCATGTGCCCCTTCTAGATTACTTGACACATTCCTCACTTTTGCTCTTGTTAGTTGGATTACACGCAGGATGAATTGTGGCAATTTGATTTGTCTGCATGTTGGTGTATGCTGTTGTACGTGGTGTGAAAGGCATCATATTCAGCATTATACGAACCAGTTGGCAAAGGAGACAAACCAGTACACGAGAGATTTGGCTCATCTGCCTCAGATTAATCTTACCCCGTCTGAACTGGTAATCATATTCGTATGAAGAGTTTCGTTCTTCCTACAGTTTTGGACATTTGTAGAGATTAAGCTGTGATACTGGTACTGCTTGCCTTTAACGTTGTTGTCATTATCGTTGTTGTTGTTGTCTTTAGCTGAATAGAATTTTTTAAAGTTTTTAGTTTGTTGTTGTTGTAGCAAGCCATTTAGGTAGCATATATTTAACAGTTAGATGCCCCAAAGAGAAGTCTTTGTCCTTTCTGGTATTTAGTTGAGTTGTTTGTTTTTTCTTGGGGGGCACCTCATGTAGGTGGATGGCTTTTGCTGTTATGACTATTTATTGGCACTCCCAATGACTCTAGGTTTTACTTGACGGTACTACATGCTCGCAAACTGTTTATGCTCCGACGCTGACAATTACTAAAGGTTCACTTTTATGCATACAACCAGACTGTAGTAACTTTAGGAAAATTGTCCGGTTAAACAGAAATTGAAAGTAGTAGTAGTAGTAGTAGTAGTAGTAGTAGTAGTAGTAGTAGTAGTAGTAGTAGTAGTAGTAGTAGTAGTAGTAGTAGTAGTAGTAGTAGTAGTAGTAGTAGCGGCAGCAGCGGCAGCAGCAGCAGCTTATGGCTACAGGAATCTGTAGCTGTATCTTTAGCTGCTTTTTACATAACATGCGTGTGTTAGGGCTTTTTATTAGCAATATATTGAATATCTTTTTCTCTTAGGTTTTTTGTTTGTTTTACATTTTTTTTTGTACTTGTCGCAGCGCCAGCGCCGAGTGCACAAAGAACGTCTGATGAATGAATTCACGTCAGCACTGAGCAATTTTCAGTCGGCACAGCGGCTTGAGAAGGAGCGAGAGAAACAGTGCATCGGTCGTTCCCACCACATCGCGGTCAGTGTCGCTGTATTCTTCTTGGCATTGTCGTTGACCTGAGTGAGCGTGTTACTGTGTAGCAGTTAAAATGTTGCAGATATTTTAGTAGTGTTAAAAAATCCTAAGATCGTTGGTTTTTTGTTTTTTGGGGGGTTCCCGTGAGTTATAAATAAGTCATAGAATTGTTCTTTGATTCTACAGGTCATGAGAAATCATGAAATTGGATGTTTATCATGAAAAGTCATGAAAATGGACTTACGTAGTTCTGATAAAACAATGTAGTGGTAGGAGGATTGCTGTTCAAGAATACTGTCAATAATAGTGGACATGTCAGTAATGTGACTCATAATGGATTTAGTAGTTTAATGGCATAGAGTCTACAAGTTGTCCAAAAATATGACAGCTACCAGTACCAGTATCAAGCCAGTTGTACTGGTGTACACCATGAGTCAAGAAAAAGTACACTGCTGAGTTTTTGTCATAACTTCACGAAATATCAACTGATTTTTGAAATCTTTTCACTGACACACTCTCCAGAAAGTTTGCAATAAAGTAGAGCTGTCGAATTAACACGTTAATTAACCCGTTAACGCATTAAAGAATTAATCGTGATTAAAAAAATTAATGCACATACATAAATTCTATGAAGCAGGAGTTCCAATATGCATTTGAACTGCGCTTATTTGACGATTGAATAATATTCAATTAATTATTAACAACAAATGTCAGATAATTTGTCAGTTATGTGTCATTGTTTGACGGCAAGTTTGACAGTGGTAGCATCTTGTAGATGAGTCGTGAACAGCAAGACGTGCAGTCGTTCACTGATGGCAACCTACAACATAAACTAGACCTGTCGAATTGACAATTAATTAACGCGTTAACGCGCGATTAAAATAATTAATCATGCGATTAACGCGATTAAAAAAATCGCTCAACAGCTCTACAATAAAGTAATCACTAAGGATCCCACCACACCTGAGAGTCAGTTTTGTTCACCAGGTGGCACCACTAGTTTGGTGGAGGTCTGTGCTGTCCCACCACTTCTGGTTTCTGTTATGATCCATTGTGTTATTGTTTAGGATCCGTTTGCTGAAGAGCAACCGGCTGATGATCAGCTGCTAATACCAAATGAAGGGTCAGTTTGATGTCATCTGTTTACTAAATTAGCATATTGATCTTCTGCGGCATTCATTGCTAATTAGTTCTGTTGTGTCATTTCAGGCCGGGACCAGAAAGCGAACTTTTAAGAATGGTCACAGCTTCTGTCAAGTGTGTATAAGACCATGCCGCATTGCAGTCAGTTAACAAACTGTGCCTCGTACATGAACTGTGCTGTGTTACTGATAACTGTCCACATTTATCTGGATCTCTCTGGATATCCACTGAAGTTGAGAGCAATTTGGGTTTGATGATGTCGGTGTCTGTTGCGGTAGTAGGGCTAGGCGAAATTTATGTAGCGTTGGCAAGATTTATATAGCATCGGCTCTCCTTTACTGGAGGGGAACTCTGTGGCTGCTTTTCGAGTCAAGCTCGGCGCTAGTGACCTAAACTGTGTTGATGTGCCGTTAAACCCTACTCACTCAGTCACTCTGTTGTTTTTGTAGAGCCACGTCGGTGGAGGGTCGGCAGTGCCAAAGTGTGATGACTGAAGACACTGATATGGAACTACTGCAGGATCATGAGCAGTCCATTCGCAAACTTGAGGTTTGGAATCGCCGTTGTCGTTATCTGTGTAAAATGATGCATTTCATTCTGTCAAAGTAGCAGCCCAGATAACTCACTAATACTTGTATTTTCTGTTTAACCGGTTAATTTTTTCGGAGTTACTGCATTATTTGACGATTGAATAATATTCAGTTAATTATTAACAACAAATGTCGGTTAATTTGTCAGTTGTGCGTCATTGTTTGATGGCAAGTTCGACAGTGGTAGCATCTTGTGGATGAGTCGTGATCAGCAAGACTTGCAGTTGTTCGCTGACGGCAACCTACAACATAAACTAGACCTGTTGAATTGACACATTAATTAACGCGTGAACGCACGATTAAAATAATTAATCGTGTGATTAATGCGATTCAACAAATCACTAAGGATCCCACCACACCTGAGAGTCAGTTTTGTTCACCAGGTGGCACCACTAGTTTGGTGGAGGCGAGTCAACAAATCACTAACGATCCCACCACACTTGAGAGTCAGTTTTGCTCACCAGGTGCACCACTAGTTTTGTAACCATACCGGTTACACGTAAGTGAACTTTTCTAGAATTGTTGCCGGACTTTTTATTAAGGACCAAAATCTGGCTCCAGATGGATTTTAAAAATTCAAATCTGGTACATCTCTAATACAATACCTTCTGACATAGTGCAGCATTTTATGCATATTTATTAGTTGATCACTAGCAGACTCGCTGATACTTATATATCACTCATAGTACTGTTTAGAAAATCTTCACAGACGAAAACAAATTTGCAGAAATTCATGGTTTCGCAGTAGAACAAGTTTTCACAGAAAATGTCTGATTTATAGAAAATGTCACATCCGGGAAATCATGACTTAGGTAGTTTGTTCCATACACTACCTGTTGCCCCAGCCAACCATGTCTAAGCACTGAAGGATTTCAAGGATATATTATGCACTAACTGAAGCAAATACAGCAATTAGGTCTTAGCAACAGCAACTGCTGTATACCAGAATCTACTTGATGCTGCCTTTGTATGAGAATTTCTTTTTAGTATTCGTGTTAGTAGTAATGTGAGAAATGAAGGACGTTGGCATATTGTATTTGTTGTGCAGGAGGACATTGTTGCCGTGAATCAGATCTTTAAGGATCTTGGCATGCTGGTTCATGAACAAGCCGACGTCATCGGTCAGTTCTCGTACTGTTATTAATAACTTTTTAATGTTTGCTGAGTAAAAACGCCATAAACAAAAACTTGTACTCAGCTGTTGTGCTGTGAAGTACTTTTGAGATTTTATGTGTGAGCCGCTGTGGAGATTGAGTAGTTAAGGCTTAAGATTCAGAGCCAGGCAGTCTTGACTTCAGTTCCTACTGAGTCATTGACGGCATTGGGAAAGGCATCTAAGGCCGATATCAGACACGCAACAAAGTTGAGCAACTTTGTCGCTCAACTTTATCGTGCAACAAATTTGCCTAGGCAACTCAATTTTCCATTAGCAAACAATCGCCAAATAAACATGGCTTCTAGTGACATTGTAGTTACATCGTCTTTCAGTCATCTTTCTTGCATCGTCAACGATATTAAGCAAATCAAATTATAATTCGTCTAATTATAATCTGCCAGTATTTTTCTTAATAAATCATACATTCGACATTACTAGCAGACGGACCTCTTGTGGGATTTCTGGATGCGAGAATGCTTGTAACTATACACATTACTGAACAATTAAATACGACAAAATGCCTTGTGAGATCAAGGTGTCCTACAGAAAACTCCTGCTATCA
>Ga0209679_1001173_pt1 | contig 10835 bp, 8 predicted proteins | sample WorMetHEROISLAND_4_FD_187408 | JGI IMG/M metagenome (GOLD analysis project Ga0209679, IMG submission 187408) | Marine gutless worms symbiont microbial communities from Max Planck institute for Marine Microbiology, Germany - Olavius sp. 2 HERON... ...
TTAAGTGGCAACGTGGTGTAGTGGTTAACATGCTGGTCATGATCAATAAAGTTGCTGTATGCCGGGCCCGGTTAGTGCTGGGATGGGTGACTGTTTGCAGACATCTGCACCATCTCGGTATGTATCCAACCACCTAGTTTAACTCAGCCTTCTGTCCCTCTGGAGTAGGTAAATTGAGTACCGGCCTTTCTGGCTGGAGTTAAGGTGGGGCCGATTCACTTGTGTTGGGTGGCAGGTAATATTGTGTGATCCTATATGGCAAGTGACGCCGCATAGCTCTGAGATGGGTTCCTGTGAAGAGCTATATTCACCTTTAATGTTTTTTTAAAGAAAAATTGCTCCAAGAAACTTAAGTTTTGAACTGATGCATATCTGCCGATGCGAAATACATGAAACTTAGTTTAATGTGAATGAGTAGTGTGATAGTGTGACAGTGGATGTGTGCTGTGACCAGAAACCACTTCGAGCTCGTTACACTCAGCCGCAGCCATTCAATCTAACACTTGACAAAAAGAGGAAGCGGGAAGCTGAGACGACGGAGCGGTATAAGTTTGACACGCCACTCGGTGAAAAAGTTCTGCGCTTCACATCAAAGACACCGGAACGCTTTCGGGCAAAAAATGGTTTGTGCTACTTGATTGATAATGTAATCTTATCCTAAAAATTGAGATTTTGCAGATTGGAAGAAGCGTTTTGATCACACTGCTGCAGACTTTAACTCTTGCCTTTTTTTAACAATATCTGGTTCAGAAGATGATAAAATTGTTCAGATTTGTGGGTGTATAACATGCCATGTTCTTGTATCACAGTCTGTTACTAAGATCTTCACCCGTGGGCCCGTGTTGCAGCCTACGTCTGTGGGTGGCACAGGCTGCCTACCCCCTTTGGAATCTGGAATCTGGAACATCTTAACCATAAGCTGTCGTTACTTACCAGACTGCGTTACAGACTTCTCGGCAAACCAACAGCATCAAAACACTGAGGAGTTAGACCGTGGTTACATGTAAAATAAAACAGTTGCAAAAATGTCCTAGTGTTTTATTTACATGTAACCACCTCTAAAGCATTTTTGCAAATGTTTTAGCATGTTGAACACATGTTGAAGATAGGAGGTGGTTAAATGTAAAATAAAACATTTGCAGAACATTAGCAAAAATGTTTTAGAGGTGGTTACGTGTAAAATAGAACATTTTTCTGTCTACGGCATAGCTGCGGGACGTCGACGGCTCTAAAACATTTTTGCAAGTGTTTTAGCATGTTGAAGATAGGAGGTGGTTACATGTAAAGTAAAACATTTTTACGTGCATGGTATAGCCGCAGGAAGTCGATGGCTCTAATAAAACATTTTTGCAATTTTTTGCAATTTGCGATTTTTTTTATATGTAACCACCTTCTATCTTCAACATGGGTTCAACATGCTAAAACATTTGCAAAAAATGTTTTGCAACATTTTTGCAAATGTTTTAGTGTAAATCATTTTAAAAACATCTTTGAGTCTTATGTTTGCTTTGTTAACTGTGTTTCTGTTTATGCGAAATGTGTCTGTTTAGCTGGTGCTGTCCCTGCTGCGTCAGCTCAACCACAGCTTTGCATTCCAAAGACCCCGAAGTTCGCGACAAACCGTCGGACGAGGAAGGTTACCGCTCAGAGTCAAGCCGAGTTGGAACAAGTTGAAGTTGAAGAAATGAAGAAGTGAGTTGGATTAGTTTTTCTTGTTTTTTTATCGTGATGGAAATTTTGCCTTCAGTGCATTAACCGTGCATGGTGTTGGTGTAGACTTACATCTAGACTTATGTCCCTTTCTAAGCTTGGGATATACAGAACAACAAGAAGGTTTCGCATAGACTGACGTCTGTTTGTGTGGGAGCTGATCCCCTTTGAGGCACTTTGAGCTGGCGAGGGTTAAACCCAATTAAGCTAGCATACAACCCAAGCCGGTCGAATGTTCGCCTTTAACCGACTGGGTCAGTGTGCCAACAGTCCTGGTAACAGGGCCTACTGCTACGCAGAACTCGCCGTTTCTTCCCTAGCGGTGGCCATAACTATAGCCAGTACTTATTACGCCTACCCGCAGAGGGATGGCCAGGCTGAGTGAGCCTGGGTGACTTGGTTAGATACCAAGACGGTATACCCACAAACAGTCACCCATCTCAGCACTAACCCGGTTCGCCATAGAGTAATGTAATGTAATGTAAAAAATTTGTTAACGCACCAAATTTAAAAAAAATTAAATCGGAGGTGCGGAGTAACTTTGTTGATATGCCCGTCGCCCAACGATGTTACCACTAAGCCAAACCGCCACCTGGGATATACACCTCACTGGTTATTTGCATGTGATGCACATAACTACAACAATAACAGATGCAGTGAGAATTCTGTGACAAACCAGATAACATTATTATTTCCGTAGAAACGTGGATACTGTATTCTGCACCGTCTTGTTGTAGCTTATAGATTGTCATTCTAATCATTCACAAAGTGACCACTCTTCCTTCAAAGTTCTGAAAGATTTCTCAATTTTTGAAGGTCCTGGAAAGTCCTTGAAAACGGATTTGGTGCATGAAAGTTTTAGAATTTATCATAATAGGTCTTTGAAAATGCTTGAATTCCTAAGTGGTCATTAATCCCCATTGTGTGAAAAACGGTGCAGTCATTGGTGAACTGTAAGCAATATAGTGAACCGGAACATCAATATTACTTCCTGACTTGATGCCATAAATGCTGTGTTATGTGCTGAAAACTGCAGTAGGATAGGTTTCGAAAAAAGGTTGTGAGGGTACTTGAAAGTCCTTGAGAAGTCCTCGAGTTTGTTTCCTCAAAAGCAATGGCCACTCTGCATCCAGTCTGAAGATAAACATGACCAAAGATTTTAAAACCAGAAAGTGACCATATTCAAGAACTATATCTCATATTAGTGGCGTTTTTCATCACCTAACAGTAACGAACAGGTCTACCAAACTCCGCCCACGCCACGCCTTTATTTCCTTATTTGGAGTTAATTTATGCATATTGGTATACCAGAGCCTACCAGAGTCTGACAGCAGTTGTTTTGAGGTAACTGCTTGGCCGTTTTTTATGCAGTGATCTACCACTAGCTACCAGTACCTAACAGCCACGCCCTGTTAGGTGATGAAAAACGCGACTATTATTATTGATATATTTCTACATGTTTTTGTCACCATAACAAACCTGTCAGACACTGTCTACATGGGTATGCAGATGCTAGTGATGGGGAATTCCAGCGGGTTTGAGTAGTCTTAAAACACATATGTGATGTCTATGGATTCGTCAGAATGATGCTGGCATTTTGCTTCTCATTTTGGGCACGACAGAGGTAAATATTCGGCTGTCTCCTCTCCACTGCCGTAGTGTGGGCAGATTGGAGGCTTAATCCAGCCAATGAAACCTTGATAGAAGGCTTTCTGTGTTCTGCATGTTCATGATGTCAGGGAATTTAGCAGCACAATCTTTGCTGTGCTTTTGTTGACTCTTTGTAGTTTCTAGGCTGAGGTGTGCTTTTAGGCACCAGTTCAAGGCACATCCAGTGGATAGGCGAGTGCTGACCCAGACTGGCCTCGGTGTGAAGCCGGTAGCCGCCAAGCTGACCACTGTAGCACAGCCATTCAAACTGTCATCAGTAGTTCATCGCCAGGACTTGTCAACTATTTCAGAGTCGGATACAGCCGTCTTCCATGCTAAACCTGCTCCAAAAGACATCCTGGAAGGTGTTGTGGTCAGTAGAGTGTGACTTACATTGTACCATATCGTCTTTGTTTTGTTGTTTTACTTCTAGTTATTACGATAGTAGTACCCGGTAATAATAATAATTGATGATGGAGACTGATGGGACTAGAAAGAGGGAGTACCGTTTCCCTCTGATGGCCACTAAACTATTTCCATTTTTTTATAGTTAACTTGTGTTTTTGTGTGTTTTGCTTGATTGTTTTAAGCTTCATTGTCTGTGCCGGTAGCCCGGTACCTTCAGCGCTGTAATGCTGTTGATTGGGTGACAGGAAGGATATCCGGCCTGTAAAAAGTACTAACATGACAGTGTTCCTGGCTCACCATGACAGCATGGTGACAGCAAGCTGTCTCCAAGTCAGGAACACTGTTATTGTCACAGAACGGAACCGAGGGAAGCTCCCTTGAAGCTAGAAGGCAAGGCAGCCAGTGCAACCATCAGTGTTCCTGACCTATTGCAGCATCATGGTAGCAGCATGCTGTCTCCACCCAGGAATGCTGTCAGCCTTCAGTGCTTTGGTGCTGTTGGTTGGGCGACAGGAAGGGCGTCCGGCCTGTAAAAGTTCTGCCGCAACAAATCCCAAAAGTTTACTTTTTGTGGACCAGCCTAACCTGGCGTAATTATGAGAAAATGGGTCAGTTTAACAAAAATTGAGTGTGCATGTCTATACCAGTACACTTGATTGCCTGGAAAGATTCGTCTCTAAAGTGACCTTTTATGCGTTAAGTGGGACTTTAAACTTCTGTCACTCACTCACTAGGCAGAAGAAACATCCAGGGAAGACTTGGAGGAATGATGTTCCACAGAATACACAAAGTAGTTTTGGCCGTTCCGGTGACACGTTAGAACAAAATTAATGGAGAATGAGAATGAAGAGGCAACTGGCTAACATGATTCAGCTGTCCATTGAACTCCTATGCTGCTGCCTTTATCTTCCTCCGTCTGTACTTAAAACCTTCTGTCCGCATTTCTTTCTTGGGATTTCTTTTCTAGTTTTCTTTGGTCGACGGTGGTTGTCCTCCGTGGCCTCGCAGTATCCACTGTAGTGTTTGTTTGACAATGTTCTCTGTCCAACTCTTTAGACGTACATGCATTGCACATAATATCAACCGTAAAAAGATTTTCAGCTTATGGTAACGACATTTTGGCATTTTGTTGATGCAGCTTGGTCGTCAGTGACATTTATGACGTAAGTTACGGCGAAAAGTGTTGAGTGGTCATTTTTTGAAAGTTATGTCTAGAGCTGTCGAATTAACGCGTTAATTAATGCGTTAACGCGTTAAAGAATTAATCGCGATTAAAAAAATTAACGCCGTTAAAAAAATTAACGCACATACGTAAACTCTATGAAGCAGAAGTTCCAACATGCAATTGAACTGCGGTTATTTGACGATCGAATAATATTCAGTTAATTATGAACAACAAATGTCGGTTAATTTGTCAGTTGAGCATCATGATCAGCAAGACGTGCAGTCGTTCGCTGACGGCACCCTACAACATAAACTATACCTGTCAAATTGACACGTTAATTAACGCGTTAACGCGCGATTAAAATAATTAATCGCGCGATTAACGCGATTTAAAAAATTAATCGTGCGATAGCTCTAGTTATGTCTGAACGTTGTGGTTGACAGGGTGTGAAAGATGTGAAGAAGGCGACATTGACTGTACCCCAGTCACCAGCATTTCAGCAGAGGAAAACCAGATCTACAGCCAAGCCTGTGGTTAGTGAATGTTGTGTATATTTTCTGTGGTGTAAGTAAGTAAGCGAGTAGCGTGTCGATGTACTTGGAAGTCGACGTGTACAACTGCTTCTGCTGTTGTACACATTGCTTGTGTAATGTCGACGTATTACTACAATGTTGACTACTACTGATGTCGTAGAACAGCTGATAAGCATCTCAACATCACTGAGACTTTTACTGTGAGTCTCGATTCATCAACACTCAAGAACGAGATGCTGATTGATATCAGCATCTCGTTCTTGAGCGTTGATGAGTCAAGACTCATTGTATGTCTCAGTGATGTTGAGATGCTTATCAACTGTTGTATGACATTAGTAGTAGTAGTTGTAGTAGCAGTAGCGGTTTTACTGGTGTGCTGGTGGTAGTGATAGAAGTAGGTAGTAACAACAAGAGTAACAAAGCAATAAGGTGATAAATTCTGAGGCAGTGTACTACTTCTGTAACATTTGACAGATTGACCAATCAGTTCCTTTAGTCCACTGACACTGTTGGCTGGCCATCCCGCTTGTGAAAAATTCCTCTGAACCACGAAATAGTCAGTGCTGTGATATTACCGTTAGTTGCCTCTCACGAAAGGCATCTGGCCTGTCAATATTCCTGCTCCGACAATTCTCGAAAGTTAACATTTGGGAGACCCGGCCTGAATTTGAGTAAGTATGAAAAAATTGGACGGTTGAAGAAAAATTAAGATTGTTATATATGTTCTACTCTGTGGCATATGAACTACCGGTTTTGGTTTTTGTATTAGCCAACCTGCTTTTCTAGAGTTAATGCTAGAGTTAATTTAGGTTAGATCTTATCTGCTGTGGAGAACCTCTGTGGATTGTTACAGCGAGTGTCTTTTTACATATCAGATGCCCTTCAGCCGACAGTGTAAAAACAGTGAAAAAAAGTTGGCATGTAAAGAAAATAAAATGCTGACCACAAACCTGGAAAATCTGGAATGCTTAGGGATTTCTCTGAACGTGGAAAACTCAGGGAATTCTGTGCAACCTCAGGGAAAAATTGTAACAAACAAGGTATTTTTAGTTCGTCATTGAAATATCTGTGTAAAACAGCTCTTGAAAAGTCTCGTGAATTTCTGACATGGTCAGAGTGCAGTGGTGACCTGTTATATTGCTGGAGTTGATGTGGAATGACCCTTGTTGAAGGTCATTATTACATTTACTTTCTGTTGCGATAACCTATGGAAAAGTAAGTTTGTGGCTCTGGAACAGCCTGGAAAACTTCGGAATTTTTTTCTTCTAGTTTGCGGCCACCCTGTAAAATCATTGGCCAGACTTCACAGAATTCACAGTATGGTGTAATCTGAAATATCTACCTTACATTTATATCTAATGTGGTATGCAGAGAGATATTAGCTGAAGACAGTAAGTAGGTTGTGTTATTGTTGGTTAGTTGGCAGCTGACGACGATGAGAAGCCATCGCTTGCCAATCCAGCGCCGTCATTTGACAAACCATTTAGACCTCAGCTGCGGCACCTCACCACTGAGACTAAGCCATTCTCTTTTGATTCGCACACTCAGGAGGTCTTCCAGCGGAGAGAGCAACGACTTAACGACGTGGTAGAGGAGGAACAAAAGGTGACTGTTTTTACTACCAACTAATACTAATACTATTAAAACTAATTTCCAATAATAGTAATAGTAGCTAGAAAATACTTAGGGTGGCGACAAACCTGGAAAATCTGGAATGCTTAGGGATTTCTCTGAACGTGGAAAATTCGGGGAATTCTGTGCAACCTCAGGGAAAAATTGTAACAAACAAGGTATTTTTAGAAGGTATTTTTAGTTCTTCATTCAAATATTTGTGCAAAACAGCTGTTGACTGTGTAAACAGGATCATTAGGATCTCAGGGAGTAGTGACCCTGACCAATAAATGTTATATTGTTGGAGATGATATGGAATGACCCTTGTTGAAGGTCATTGTTACATTTTTTGCGATAACCTATAGAAAAGTAAGTTTATGGCTCTGGAAAAGCCTGGAAAACTCTGGGAATTATTTCTCCTACTTTGTGGCCACCCTGTTAGAGAGTTCAAGCATCCACCAAGGTTTTCGTGTTTTATTTCTGGCTGTCTGTGGGAATTGCAATAGAGAATCCTTAAAAATTCCTGTGCAACTGGATTGTCCAAATTGGAAACCCAGCATCCGGATTTTGATCTGCATCACCAAAACCTAATTATTTTCGAGTAATCTAGTAGACGGAGACGGACGTAAAAACATAATGTGCTTCCTTCGTTGGAGGTAATAATAATACTTTCAGTAGCCTACAGTGCAGTCCGTGTAACCAAGAAAGGCCAGCTCTCGCTGACAAACCCGCGCGACGTTTGCGAAAAGTTTGCATGGTTTACGTAAGAGCAGTGGGGTTGTAAGCTGTATAGCTAGCTTGCCTATCGATAGCTTGCCTATGGTTTCCTATTAGCATCCTATATAGTAACTGTCTGTAAAATGCGTTGCTTTGGAGATACTCGCCTTTTAAAACTACCGTGACCTTGAAACGTGGGTGAGGGTTCACTCAAGGTCATCGAAACTGACACCATTCGATGGCTTGCATATGTTTCCTATTACCGTCCTATAGTAAGTTTGTGTGTAAAATGCACCATTTTCGAGATATTCGCCTTTTAAAACTACCGTGTCCTTGAAACCCGGGTCAGGGTCACTCAAGGTCATCAAAACTGACACCATTCAATAGCCTGCATGTGGTTTCCTATTGCCGTCCTATAGTAACTTTGTGTCTAAAAAAATGCACCGTTTTCGAGATATGACGACATATTGGTCGAAAATTGCCGAAAAACCTACCCCACCCTCGTTTGGCACGTTCCTTTGGGCTGACCCCTTTGCGAATTTTTTCGACTTCTCATACCTTCCCAGAAACTAGAATCATGGGACTATCAGACGGTGTACATTTCACGATCGTGCTTTCGCTCTCCTAGGCACAATACCGGCATGTGACAGACGTCCAGACAGACAGATGGACAGACACGTCGCTGTCGCAAAGACCGCGCTAGCATACTGTCGTGCGGGTAATAAAATCATTGGGCAGTTGAACTAAACATACTTAATGGCGTAGACGTAGAGCCAGTAAGAGAACACGTCAAAATGCTGTTATGTGATGTGATTTTGTAACACTTATGTCTCGTAAGTGCAGTGCTAAGTTCAACCACTTAACTAGTAAACGGAAAATCAAATGGTTGTAAATTTACGAACTTGTGTGCATGACCTTGACCATACTTATTTAGGGAAAGCCGATGAATGTATTATATTTCTCTGTGATAATCTTGGTGTAAAATTAGAACTCTGTCCTTAAGTAATGCTGGAGTAATTTAGGTGTTGTGAATTTACAAATGTGGTCACGTGACCTTGACGACGCCCATGTAGGGGCTATCCTGTGTATAAATTTTGTTATACTTCTGTCGTAAGCTGTTTGTAAAATTTGAATGCCCTTTCGTTGTGGGTTGCAGTAGTTTAAAATTACAAATTTTGTCATGTAACGCTGACCACACCCACTTCGGGGTTGTCTTATGTATAATTATCTGTCACAAGTGCTGTGTAAAATTTGAATGCTCTGCCACTAAGGGGTGCGGAAGTAGTTAAGGGGGTGTAAAATTACAAGTTTGGATGTGGGTTTACATAGAAAGAGGGAAGAAAAGGCAGAGAGGTTAGAACCAGTCGGATGTATTAAGAAGAATAGATTGAGATGCCATGGACTTGTTGTTGAGCAGGAAAATGACGCTGATTGGATAAGGCAATGTATGTCGAACTGGAATTCCCCAAGAAAGTCTTGGTGGGATGCACACAGCCTTGGAACGAGTAGAAAATGGTGCCATGCCCCTCGGGAGCATAGGCGGGTACTCATCTCCCTTACCTAGGCCATTGAGCCCGTCGGTGGATAAACCACAACGTCTGTGATGCATGGCCGGTGCGATGCCAGACCTACGGTTACCTTCCCAGCCATAGAACGACACCCCCTTGGCCGGTACAAAATTATACTGCTTGGTGACAGAGGCACATGGATGTGAACAACTTGCCTAGAGTTGTTACTTGATAGCGCCCCGACCAGGAATCGAACCCACGACCGCTTGATTGCAAGTCCGATGCCCTAACCGTTACGCCACCAAGCCACCCTACAAGTGCAGAAGGAAAATCAGTGTGCCACCAAACAACACAGGTTTCCTTGGAAAATAGCCATTGAAATGTTGTGCGTGTGCGTGTCTGTGTGTGTAGTTACATGAGTTTCGAGCCAACCCCATGCCTGATCTCCACTTTGTCGACACATTTAAGAAGCCTCAGGTGGAGACCACCAAGCCGGTGCCGTATAATCTGCGTGTTGATTCAAGGGGGCAAGAGAAGTGGAGAAAGATTGATGAAAAGGTCAGTGTAGCATTATATTTTATATTTTATTTAGTTTTTGTTAACAATTGATAGTTTGTGCATTACTAATATTTATAGTAATGCAATTAAGGGGGCAAGAGAAGTGGAGAAAGATTGATGAAAAGGTCAGTGTAGCTTTATATTTTATATTTTATTTAGTTTTTGTTAACAACTGATAGTTTGTGCATTACTAATATTTATAGCAATGCAATTATTTGGTAGTCTTAGCGGGGACAGTTCACTAGTTTGAAGGGTCACTGGGTTAGGGTTAGGGTTAATGCATGCTGTGATTGCCTGACTGAGTCACCGCTTATGTCTATCATGTGATAATGTTCACTTGATCGTTACACTTGACGTAAATGTCGGACCAGTGATCCTTCGGACTAGTGACCTGTAACCATCTTAGTCACCAGCATCAGTAGTGGTACTTCGTTGGTGTCATCGTGCGGTTGAAATAATGTCGATACATTGTGTGTGTTAATGTTATGATGAACTGATTGACAGATGTGGGTGGAGTGTAGTAATGTTATGATGAATTGATTGACAGATTCAGGAGGAGCTACAAGAACAGAGAGAGGCTTCCAGCTTCCGAGCTCAGCCGGCCACAGTCCTGCAGGAACTTCCATTTGAGCCGCAGCACCCAAGGAGATCACCGATCAGTTAGTACAGCATTCACCGTTAGCACTGTGCTGTACTGTCACTTCCTACACTGTGTCTCAAAAAAACGACACTAAAAAACGACACTGATGTTACACACTATAGATTCAACCCACATCAACCGATTTCGGTAATTTTTGGCAGAGATGTTGCTGAGAGAGTATGCTATTGAGTGGTGATTTATTATCCCATCTCTCCTAACTAATGTCTCTGCACTACCTAGGGAAACATGAACCCGGAAATTGTGTCTTTTCAGTACGCCACAGGCATGTGTTCACCCACATTCTCCTGGAGAATGTGGGTGGCTCTGAACAGAAC
>Ga0209679_1001174_pt1 | contig 10834 bp, 10 predicted proteins | sample WorMetHEROISLAND_4_FD_187408 | JGI IMG/M metagenome (GOLD analysis project Ga0209679, IMG submission 187408) | Marine gutless worms symbiont microbial communities from Max Planck institute for Marine Microbiology, Germany - Olavius sp. 2 HERON... ...
GTGCGGGTGACTGTGAGTTGGGATCTAAGCTAAGGAGTCGGGTTGTATTACACTGAAGCGCAAGTCCACACAGCTGTGTCAAGAATGGCCGCGGTTGTCGTGGTTGTCGTGCGTAAGATCAAACACAGGCCAAGCATGAGTGCACACCAGGGACGATAAAGAGACCGATTGTCAGCCGAGTCAGATGAATGACAGGCAGCATGGGTCGGGGGCCGCCGCAGGCCCCCATCCATGCTGCCCGTCAATCATGTCACTTGCCGCATGCCCTGCGGCAAAATTCCTTTCAGCCTGTTGCGATCCAGCGCCATTGGGGAATACGCGTAGAGGGATCTCTTAGTTTACAATGGGGTTATATCGATGACGCTGAAGGGTATATATCGGCTTAGATAATAAGCCGATAATTCGATATTCAGATTAGGTGCCGATATATTGATAAACCGATAAGCATATCGGTCGTTCTCTAAATTCAAGGTTTTTTGGGCTACTTTTTAATTTTACCATTTATTAAACGATAAAATCTAGTCGTTGTTAGCTATGGTTCTGTGCTCTCGTCCCTTCGTCAAAGCTTGATACGAGATAATCTACGTGCTGATTGCACTGTTTTTTAATAACAGTAATCTTGTTTTGACTTTATGACGATATTTTCATGATTAATGGCCTAATGTAATGCATTTTCGTGTTACGGGTTACAGTAAATTCCTTATACTTTGAAATGTTGTCAGTTAATACAACAACGCCAAATGGCCGCAGAATGTACGGTACTTGGTGATAATATTGCCGCAGAACTTCGTGGAATTTTACACACAGTGCTGCAGAACTTGGTAAGATTTGCCGTAGAAAACGGGGGCCCTGGTGATATGGAACGCCAGTACCGACTGCTGTCATGGTTCTGTTCGTCAGAAGCTTTAGGCATCATGCAGTGGTTTGCATCACCGGCGTCTATCGGTGTATATACCTGCATATGTAGCTTGGATCCAAAAGGTCTGATAGGGGCAAAAGATGGCTTAGGAGACAAAGTTCTACACATTTCCAGTCTCAGTCCCGTGACAGAAGCAATAAACTGAGCAGCTCTCGAGAGATTCTGTTTACTGACTGGAGAAGGATACTCGTCCAGTCTGTTTATTTGCATATTAATAATAGCAGACTAAGTGGTTCAATGAAAATGTCCACACTTCTTCTTAGATGACCATTAGTCTCAGCATTCAGATACCTGGTGGGTTTTTTTGGGTAAAATCTGTTGGAAGAACCCAGCAAAATCCCACACCAAACCTAATTCAATTTCAGTTTGTCATGTCGGTATTTAAAGATTTCTTTATGTTTAGAGCTTCTAACGACCAATAAGTAATGAATTTGCAAATTTTTAGCTAATCTGAAGTACTGGTGAATCTAAATAAAAGCTTAGCTGATGAGCTACATCAACCAACAAGCTTCCCAACTGCTCGTTCAAGTAAAAACATCCGAAAATCCCAATAAAGCCCGAAACCCAATAAAACCCAAAAATCCCAGTGGGTTGGCCTTTTTAAAAAATGGGTTTTCTGAACTCTGGTTAGTCTTTTACGTCGTCATATTTTTGCCACAAAGTGTAATCATGTTTAATTTATTGCACTGTTTGACACAGTTTATGAGTGTGGTGAGTCAGATGACAGAATTACAGTACTTAGCAGCCACATTTGCTTGCATGCAGTAAAATGCAGCAGCAGCTGCTGCAGCAACAACATATCATTATTATCATTGTCATTAAGTTGTTATTGTAATTGTTGTTCTAGTTTGACTCAGCCTTCTATTCTCCAGGGTATGGTAAAATAAGTAATGTTAAATTGGCAATAGTGGGTGTGGACAGTAGCAGCCTATGGGTGGACTCGTGGTCCAAATATCAACGTCCGCATGCGGATCGTGATCCGGATCCAGGATTTTTCTAAAGGATTCTTTATTTAATGCTGCGATTCGATTGCTGTAGATGGCCAAGAATTAAAGCTGATGATTCTCGGTAGAGGTCTGAGCTCTAACAAGTGAATCTCTGGTTGTCATTGTTGCAGGCAAAGTGGACTAACAAGCACCGCGTGTTGGTGTTCTCGTCCCGCGGCGTCTCATTTCAAGCTCGTCATCTCATGCACGACCTTCGCAGTCTCATGCCGCATTCCAAGTCCGGTGAGTGAAGTAGTGCCAAGCATTCTGTATTTAATTACATTAATTGTGTAAGTAAGTAAGTAAGTAAGTTGACTTTATTGCACTGGTTGCAGTCGCACTACTGTTACCGGTACATGTGTAACACATAGGAAACATTCAGTTGAACTATAGAAACAATTAAGAACACATCAAAGATATATGATCAAGTCAGTGGAATGAATGGATGCTGACAGTAACTTTAAATAATCAAATAGACCTAATAAGACAATGTTGTCAGCACAATGGTACACCCCGTCTGCACCTTTCTGAAGTTCCAAGTTTAAATGTTTAAATGATGGCATCCCTATAAGAAACTACTCGCTCACTCATTGTAGTGTGTCAGATGTTAGAGTTGCGGTTGAGATATAAATGTTTTGTATTAATTTAGACACAAAACTGGATCGGAAGGACAAACTGTTTGAGATAAATGAGGTATGACTCATCAGTGATGTTGTTTTCTGTACTGCAGTAAATTCTGTTTAGTTCGTTAGTTATTTAGTTAGTTAATTGTGAAGCGGTTTCTGATGTGGTTTCCGATATTTTTCTGATATATTCCACTGCATTAGTCTCCAAAACTTCGTTCTCTGTTGGGTAACCAGCCTGACTTCGAGTAACTAGAAAAGTAGACGAGTTAGAAATCTTATGCCCAGTTTTTGAAACTCAACTTATCCCGAGAATCTCGAATTATCCTTGGAACAAGAAACAGCGGAGTTTCAGCAACAGCAAATCTCAGGTTATCCTAGGAATAACTCACCGAAAGTTACCCTGGCATTATCGGCGGGATAAACTCGGAATAAACTCCGGACAAGAAAAATGGCCGCTCACTTCCACGACGACTATGACGATTTGTTGTAATTGGCTGAGTCGTATGTGGACTTATTCCCACTAAGGCCTCATGCCAATCGGTTAACAGATTTAGATGAAGTCGAGTTTCGCGCACGATTTCGAAATTCCGATGTTTTATAAACCGTTTGATATCCATGACAATAAGCTTCATAGACATGAATATTCATGTCTGTGTTAAGCTCGCTGGTCATGACGTAACGTAAGGAAATTATGCCAAACATAAACCAACCTACGCCAGGTCACGTGGCCGTGTTGACCAATCAGATGCTTGTTTACAAACACCGCCAAGTTATCCCGAGAATAGTTATCCTGAGTATAGAATGTGTTGCTAAAACGCCAAAACTTAGCCCGAGGATAAACCTCGGAATATCCTCTGATCTCGGAATAACTAATCTGAGGTTTATCCTTTGTTTCTAAAACCGGGCATTAAAGTAGTAGCCGTGTTAGCATTTTCTGATGTGTGTCTGTCAACAGCATGATTTGTAATTTTTGTTTTGTTTTGTAATATAAATGCAGCATCTTCAGTGCACAGAAGACTGACATGGCTTGACTAGTGAGTGGCTTTTGTAGATTTGTGAGATGAACAACTGTCAGAAATGTGTTTTCTTTGAAGCGAAGAAGAAGAAAGATTTATACATGTGGTATGTAGCATTTTGCTTTTACTGTATTGCAGAACTATAAATGCAGTTGTTTGTATTCACTTCAGTAATCAAGTCGTACCTTTCAAAATATTGTGGTGTTTAATTTTTTCGTTCGTTTTACTGCAGACTGCAATTTTCTCTTTTTTTCCCCACAAATTGAAAAGGTTTTTTGCTTTTATGTGGTTCTGCTGATCTATAGATTTGACTGTTTTCAGAAATAACGCAGTAAGTTAAAGGAGTACAAGTTGTCTACGGACAGAAGGTAATGCGGATTGAAAAATAAGCTGCTGATTATTTGCGTACTTATGGCAGTGCACATTGGTTTTGAATTTCTTCAGATTTGTATAAAATCACACGGTGAATGCTGGCTTGAAATAACATCTATTCTGTTATTATTTTGAGCAACTATAATGCAGTCATTCAGTTTGTAATTTAACAAGAAACTTAACTGCTTTCCTATTCCGTAGTAAATTCCACAATCTTTGAGTTTGTTTTTCTGTCCGGATATTCTAAGGGATTATTAAGCCTCCGCCGCCGGTAGGCACCGGCGGAGGCTATATGTTTTCGGGTCGTCCGTCCGTGCCGCTGTCCGTGCATGCGTCCGTCCGTGATTCACGTGGTAGTTTTGTTTCCGCAATATCTCCAGTATCTGTTGACAGATTTTCGCCAAACTGTTGTCACTGGTGCATCTCGGGACAGAGATGAACTGATTAGATTTTGGGGTCAAAAGGTCAAAGTTCAAGGTCACGGCATGACCGAATGCATCCCAGATTTTCATGTTTCCACTATATCTCCAGTATCTATTGATAGATTTTCGCCAAACTTTTGTCACTGGTGCATCTTGGGACACCGATGACCTGATTACATTCTTGGGTCAAAAGGTCAAAGTTCAAGGTCACACCATTGCGGCGGAGGCCCACAGCACTTGACGCTACCATCGAGTGCAACTTTCTCTAGTTTTTAGTTATTAAAGTTATTGTTGTTGTGGTGTCGCCCTTCGGTCCATTTATGCTGTTGGTTGGGTGACAGGAAGGCATCCAATCTGTAAAAAACCATGCGGCAACAGTCCTTGGGATATGGCGTGAACTGGGAGTAACTCTGGAAAACTTGGCTGGTTAAACAGAAACTGAAACCGAAAGTAGTAGATGGTAGTAGCAGCAGCAGCAGCAGCATTTATATCTGTGTACAGGATATCATGCACGCCGCGAGGTCCTTCAGCGAAGTTCCTTGTGCAGAATGGTTTGTATTTCTTCGCTTTTCTTGTTTGCTTTGTCATCTTTAACTGGATTTAAATTTCATTAGTTCATGTTTCAGAATTTTTAAATTGTGTTGCTACAGCTAGGAATAGCATTTTGCAGACATGTTATGCATTGCATACACACTTACAGGAATTCATTAGGTTCTGTTTTGAATATAGCGTTGAATGACGTTGATTTGTGTTGTGTTATGCTCCAATTGTTCGTTAGCGCGGGCATTGGACGGGCATAATGGGCTGTGGTATCATTAGCTCATGCCAATCAGCTGCCACTTCCAAGATTGGTCACGAGTTCATGTGTAAGCTGCTCTATAGCAAATACCTGACCTTTACCTTTTTCTTTCGTTTCGCGGTTACTGAGGAGTTTGATGGTGTTGTCAGTCTTGTTTGACGCCTAGTGATGTTGTGAATTTATCTTATTTTTTATCCTAATTATGGCCGTTCGCCAGCTATGCTGGCCGCCGGCCATTCTGTTTTACCGCTGTAGTTTAGATCTTTTTTCGCCGCCTGATCTCTGAGGTCGCTTGTCCTATTGTCACCAAACTTTGCCATGTGTTTGATGGTGACCCAGATTTATAAAATTCAGCCAGAAGTTTTTGTGGCCCCTTCCCCCTGAAATTTGGCGGCCCAAAAACATCAAAATGTTGGCGCAATTTTGGACTGCAGCAAGACATTGTCAATAGGAAAACGGCATTGCAAACTACGGACACTCCCGCACAGGTGACCTTAATTCGGTGTACTTTGGTCCATAAACAGCGAAAAATAGGACTGGATTTCTGACCCACCCAATGGGTGGCCATCAGGCTGGGCATTGCCACGCATCTAGTTAAGCTTGTCTCTCTGTCATGTCTGCATCTGTTCTTAGTAACTTGTGTTCTCTGCTGTTCTAGGCAAATAACCATTGCTATTGTATTGTAGTTCCGAGAGAATCTCTCACAGGATGTATATTGTGAAAATATTGGTTTAAAAGTGACAAATCATGTAAAATATTTTCTCCACTATGTACTATATATATGATGTCCCTTCAATGCTTTGAGGCTGTTGGTTGGGTGACAACATGGGCATCTGGACTGTAAAAATCTGCTGCAGTGATCCCTGAAGGTTCACCTTTGGGGACCCTGCCTAACTGGGAATTACCCAGGAAAACTAGGCTGGTTAAAAGACCGAAACCAGACGTGCCGTGAACTGAGGTAATGTGCATTGGGCCCAGTGCATAGTTCTGTAGAATGGGCGTGGCTATAAGCGTGTCTAATATCAGACCCACCACACAGAAATGTCTGCTTCTGTATCTGTTGCAGTGCATACAATGCTAGAACTGAAGATGACCGGCAACTGTCTGAAAGGATCCCGACCACTTCTCTCGTTTGACACAGTACGTAGTTTATTTATCTAGAGCAGTATCAAATAGTGATGTTTATTATTCGGCCAAATGTGAATATTCGGCTTTTCCCAGTGGCCGAATACGAATACAGATACTGAATGAACAACCGAAAATCTGCTGCTTTAGAAAGAAATGTAACGACAGTGACTTTAAAATATTTCAAAACATTACACGTTTCTCCTTCTTAGTTTACACCACTTTTATTACTGCATAAAATAACTTTTTACAATTTTTGAAAGATTTTTACCTTTTTACGACCTTTTTACTTTTGCACTGACACATTTACACAGGTTTGATCAAAATTTTATCGTCAAAACTCAACATATTTTGTTTAAACTGAAGTAAGCTTTCAAGACGAGCGATATGACGCAGTTATGACGTCATATAACCGATTATGAAAAACTAAGTAAGCAAATCGTAAAGTATTCATTCCTGTTTCATCAAGAAACATGGAAGTTTTAATCCAAAATAAAGTGGCACATTATTTATGGCGTACGGTGTATATGGCACAAGTTTGCACAATGCCACGGATGCATCGAGTACACAGCTACATGTTGAACAGAAAAACTCTTCAGTCTGTTTCTGAACGTATTCAGTGTAATGTCTAAAGCTCACAGTTCAACGGACAGACTGTTCCAAACTTGAGGTCCTTGGATGGCAAAACTACGGTCATGGTATTTTGTTGTTGTTCGAGATTTTTGGGGAACTGATAACAACAAGAACAACTAGAGTAGCATTTTGGATCCCGCCTTCTGGGTCCAAAAAGGTGGATCAGGGCTGATATACGTCGAACGTCGTTGATCGTATGATAAATTTAGTTATTATACTCTTAGTATGCATAATGTGGTAACCGCAATGTGGGAAAGATCCATGAAATGTCACAGTGCCTGGGGAGTGGTCAACTTGAACTGATCCAGATTAATAATAATAACAGTAAATGCAGTTGCACACAATAGCCGATATTGTCTAGCACTGTGTAAAAACTGCAGCAGACGATCAGTCATTCTTCAGTTACTTTCAGCATATTCTAGTAGACTATTATGGCAGATAAAGTAACTGATTCGTTGGCGAATAGTTCGATCGTATGCCAAAGAGGGCAGTTATCGATGCTAGGACTTGGGGCTTGATATACAGGCCGATATGAAAACAGCCGTGTGATAACCGTATTCTTGAGTTTTTGTTGAATTGCTTTGCTGCCTGTTTAGTGCAATCTGTACTTTTAATGCACAGACATTCGACAGTGAACCACACTGGAGGCTTCTCAAAGAAATCTTCGTTCAGGTATGATTATTTCTGTCGACTTTTCTCTTACTTAATGCGACAGTTGTTAGTGGTTAATTAATTGTTAATGCAATCAACAATGGTTCTCCCATTTCTGGCATTGTGTGGTGAATAAACAGTTCTGATAATAATAATACAGTGTTGAATAATTGATTATAGGTCGACAATCCGAGGGTTCGTTAATCCGAGGGTTCGATAATGTAGTCCTAACTCTAACCCTACCCCTAGGCCTATCAATAGTACGTACATGACTATCGGATTAACAGACCCTCGGATTATCGATATACTACCGAATATTTAACAGAACTTTGTGTAGTTGTTGAAACTGAGGCATGTGTGTGTAATATTGTTGTTTTAGACATTCAGTACGCCAAACCATCATCCACGCAGCAAGCCTTTTGTTGACCATGTCATCACGTTCTGCATCGCCGACAGCAGAATTTGGTTTCGGAACTTCCAGATCTTACAAGAAAACGGAGAGCTTGTTGAAATTGGTAAGTCGATTTTGTGTCCTATGAATTACAATATATTTGCCACCAGGGTTGCCAGATTTTTCTGTAGTCATGGCTCCAAACACTGGCGAAAAGTAGCCCAAAAGTCGCCCAATTTCCATTCCCCATTTGTAGCCCAATAGTAGCTCAAAACAAACAACATGGCATCCACCAGTCTGGGAGTTGGGATGGAACAGAAGTGACGCAGTCGCAGTTTTGGAACTTCAGGTTACTTTTATGCCAGGTATTCTGACATAATGTAACGTAACGTGCAGGTGCTATGCATTGCATACATTGATCATAGCCCAGCGGCTACTTGGATAATCCATCTTCCTACGGTGAATTGACTGATTTTGCAACAGTAGGACGAAAAAAGTGTAGCAAAAACTCACTTTAAGTCACCCGAAGTGGTCGCCAGTGATTGAAAATTCAACTAGTCCAAAAAGTAGGAAGGCGCCAAAGCCAAATTTTAGGGTGTCAACGGCTGCCAAAAGTAGCCCAATTGGCACTTTTTCCACCAATCTGGCAACCCCGTTTGCCACATTTGTGATGGGATAGCACTACAGCCACAAAAGACCATTAGTCACCACTGATCTCCAGACACCAGCTGAAACTAATAGTTCATGGACACGGGGCCAGTAGCTCTTGTGGTCTGTCTATTACCCTTTGCCGGTACCAAATTACAGGCTGTTTATATAAAACAGAAAATAATCTATTCGTCACCGTGTGAACAAATAAACAGATGTATGTATGATAATTTATAGTCATGTTGTCAAATTTTTGTACAAACCAAATAAGTATAAATTTCTCCCCCAAAACTGTGCACACTTTACTTTGTGGTGACGTAATTTCGACATGTATGTATGTCGATATTAAGGATGATCTGTATATAGTATGACTCAAAATTTTTAACGTGAGATTTTTCATAGGTCTAGCGCATAATTTTGTAAAATGAAGTTTAATATTAACTTCATTATCTCTGCCAAAAATGTCAAAAATATCCTTGTTGTTGCTAACAATACAGTGATGAAAAGATTAATGTCTTCTACCTTATTACTTTGGCCTTTTTATTGTTATTATTATTACTATTATTATATATTATACAGTTTAACTGCATAATAATAGTAATAATAATATTTATAAGTTAAAGAGTGGCATACATAATGGTGAGTTATATAGCTTAACTGTATAATAATAGTAATAATAATATAAGTTAAAGAGTGACATACATAATGGTCAGTTGCTGTTATCTTAATCAATTTGTACATTTTTCTTGTTTATAAATATGAACATTATATTAACGTTGCAGGTCCTCGGTTAGTGCTGAATCCTATCAGAGTTTTCCGCAACAGTTTCGGTGGCGAGACACTCTATCAGAATCCTGATTATCAGTCACCAAACGAGGTTAAAACCCGCTTTACTGGCGCTTCATTTGACCTGTATTTGATGTACGCGGTGTCTGATAATGGTGACATTTATTTGCCAGTGAAGGCAGACAGCACAGTTAGACAAACAATGGACAGAAAACAGACTTAACTACAAATGAGAAAAGACAACTGGGGGCGTCTATCCCTATCTACTGTTGGCGACAAATGTGCCAAGGACAATTTTGGGGGAAATTTTATTAAAAGTTTAACAAATTTCGGTATACAAAAATCCATATAATAAAATTGCTGTCAAATGAGTTTTTTTCTCTCTCAGAATACACCAAAATCGATGTCAGCTGGGGCTTTGCCCCAGACCCCACTGAGGAAGCTTACAGTGCTCCCCAGCCCCACTAGCTCGTTTCAAGGGGGCCGCTTTGCGGCAGGAAGGGAATGGATGGAAGGACTAGGAGAGGGGCACAGGAAGGACTAGGATAGGGACAGGGGAATGGGGAAGGGAGGGGAAAATGGGGAGTCGGGGGGAATAGCGCCTTGCTTGCTGGTGGGATAGACGTCCCTGAAGACAACCTGACCAACAGCGTCAAAGCACTGAAGGAGTCTGAATAAACTTGTAGGTTGAAATACTTAACAAATAACTGAAAAATCATCAGAAGACAACGTTGAATTGTAAATTATTGTTGACGTTGAGTCTGCTGGTAAATACCAAGGACGAGCTCAGACCACAAGACATCTGCGAATGTGTCTACAAAATACCATGCAGGAACTGTGACAAGGCCTACATTGCAGAAACAGGCAGTGTTTGGAGTTAGACTACAGGAACATCAGCAGGAAATTTCACAACGCGACGTAAGGGCTTACACATGCAGCGGCGACAGAACAAAACACGTCAGCTGTCACAGACCACGCCATCACTCTCAACCATGTCATAGATTGGGGTCAGGCAAAGGTGATCGACAGAGAAAGTAACAGAATGCACCGCCGGACCGGTGGATCAAAGAAGCAATATATATGTTTTCGTTTAGTCGCCAGTTGTTTGTAACCTTCAATAAAATATGACGATGCTGATGATGTTTTGTGTCTGACGTTGGTTTACTGTTCAGGTGAGAACGTTGATGCGGAAAGCTTCAGCACAGAAATTCGTCAACAGAGTCGCTGCGAAGCATTCAGCCGAGCTGCGCCGACCAGAACAGAGCTACGCAGTTGACCCAACTGATGTCGTCTTCCAGACTGATTGAACCATGTTCATCGGATGTGTTTGTCTCTCTTGTAAACCAGGACCGTATTTAAAGTTGATGGAGCTATATTTGGTAAAAATGGGGGCTCAGTCCTAACCAGCGGCAGGGGCGTCTATTCCCCCTGGACACATTACGCATTAACGCAACCCCCCC
>Ga0209679_1001175_pt1 | contig 10834 bp, 6 predicted proteins | sample WorMetHEROISLAND_4_FD_187408 | JGI IMG/M metagenome (GOLD analysis project Ga0209679, IMG submission 187408) | Marine gutless worms symbiont microbial communities from Max Planck institute for Marine Microbiology, Germany - Olavius sp. 2 HERON... ...
TACCTAGCGGCGAATTTTTCCAGACTGAATTAAATGTTAGTGTAAATAAATAGTAAATAATACTTTCTGTTATAGTTTACTTACTGCTTCTGTTCCCATGGCATCTTCCTTGAGGACCCAGCCTACGCTAGAGTAATTCCAGAAAAATTTGCCATTAAAACAATCAGTAGTAGTTCATAGTTTACTTGCCATTTGTAAACTTATAGCGGTGAATGTTTTGTGTGTCAGTGTAATAGACTTATTCGCTGGTGTCCGAAGGCAGACTGCGGCCATGTCATACGAGTACACTATTACGATGCTCATCCTGTCACGTGCAATTGTGGATATACATTCTGGTGCGGAATCATCTCATTCCTAGCCCGCTGTTTTTACAGTTGTGTCTTGATAGTGAGAGGCAGATTGAAGAGCTGTTAGAAATTTATGTGATAATCTGTTGCTGTACTTGCGTTAGCTTTTTGTCTCACAGTGATGTCAGTTTTGTGATAATTAATGCAGTTCTTAACACACCTTGCTTGAAATGAATAATTAAACAAATAAATATATCATTACAGTTCTACTGTGATCACCTTTATGGACTTTGGCTGCAGATGAGCTGAATGGTTTGTGATGTGTATTCTATTGACATTTAAGCCAACCATGTTTCTACAGTCAGTAAACTGTTTAAATGCCAACTCATATTCCAGGCAGTTATTGATGCTGTTTTGAGTTTTAATTTGTAAACGTAGAACACAGCTAATCTTAATAATGTCATACTCTCCCATCAACAGTGGATGACTATGAAGCTGTATGTTTGTCTGTGTGTGTTGTGGTTGTAGTTTTGCGTGCGGTGAGATGTGGCACGACCCAGTGCAATGCAAGTGGTTGAAGGAATGGATCAAGAAATGTGATGATGACAGTGAAACATCTAACTGGCTTGTAGCAAATACTAAGGTCAGAAATGGACGTATTCTTCTGTGGTTTGCAGTATACTAATCAGTTTCTGTTTTTGTTTTGCCGGCCTGCTATTTGCACCATGTACAAATGTCAAGTGGTCGAGCAGTGACACAGCTATATACAGGGCGCGCCAAAAAAGAGTAATCCCCTCAGAAAAGTTCTATATCTCTGGAATTGTAGCAGATTTTTCACCAAATTTACAGTGTTTACAGCTGAGAATTCAGGCCACATATCCTGATATATGTGGTTTGGTGAAGTCGGAGAAATATATCTGTTGTGTATACATTGTAGGAGTGTCCGAAGTGTAATGCAACAATTGAGAAGGACGGTGGTTGCAATCACATGGTGTGTAAGCGATGCAAGTATGACTTCTGCTGGGTCTGTTTGACGGCGTGGGAGCCGCATGGCTCATCATGGTCAGTAATCTTTCCAGTTGATTGGTTTGTTTGTCATCATCTCATCATTTGCCTGGTACTGGTATAATGATTTGAATTATGTTTGGTTGTCTATGTACATGTAACTCGTGTGCCTGTATCCAGTACTGAAGGCAGTAATGCGTCTCTACGGTTTTTATTATTCCGTGTATTTAGTGCATTGCAGAGTTAGTTTGCTGGTTAAACTGTTTGTAGTTGACTTCACTGCTTTGACTCTGTTCATTGGCTGATAGGGAGGACTTCCAGTCTGTAGAAATCTGCCATGGCAGTTTCTCCCTTTGGGACCCGGCCTAACTAAACTAAACTAACTTCAGAAGTTGGCCAGTTAAGCAGTTACTGCTTGTGGTTTTGTTTTTTTTTTATTTTGAGTCGTACATAGTGTATAGCTTACAGTGATACTTTTCATCTGAAGTGATGCATACAAGAACTAAGGCCAAGTGCAGGCTACGCCTTGGTATTTGCAAGATTATGGTCTAGGCACATAAGTTTATTAAGGCCAAAGCAAAGAAGCAGTGCTACTGTAGAATCTACAAGATTACACAGTAATCATTTATCATACTTACACACGTGATGTTTCTGTGAATTAACATGCATGGCAGCCAGCACAAGACTGTTTCCACTGTTACTGCTTTTCCATTCTGTACTTCCCTCATACGTTGTTTGTTATGGAAGAAACAATGACAAAAACGTTGTGAAGAACGGAGTGGTGTTTGTGGTACTGATTGATGTGCTGAATTAGAACTGTATGAAAGTGTTAACTACTGTTAAAGAATTATACACAAGATATTTTGAGAAAAATTCCCATACTTTTAATAATAATTTTGCCTGGAGAAATAGTTTACTGTCTCAGAATAATTTTTATAGCATACCAATTGGTTGGCAGGTATAACTGTAACCGATATGATGAAGAAGAAGCGAAAAAAGCAAGAGATGCTCAAGAGGTAAATATAATGATGTATTTTTTCATGTAGCAGAACAAGTCAAAGCTGTTGAGACATTGCTGATGATTTTAGTTCTTTTCTGACAGATAAATAAACACTTGGATGGCAGCAATTTAAGTGTTTGTGCTTTGTTGCTATTTGCAGAGATCACGAGCCGCATTGCAGCGTTATCTGTTCTACTGCAACCGCTACATGAACCACATGCAAAGTCTGAGGTTTGAGAACAAGGTTAGTTGTGTCCAAGAGCACTGCTTTCTTGCACATTCTTAATTTCCATGTATAGTCATTTGCTTTGGTAACTTTAAGTGGTTTTGTGACAAGAAGGGCATCTGGCCGGTGAAAAGCTTTCCTCCTGCAATTACAGCAAATTTACTTTTGGGGTATCTGGTAGATCCTGGTTAACCTGTGTAAGTTGGAAAATTGGCCAGTTAAACAAAAACCAAAGTAGTAGTAGTCATAGAAGCAACAGCATTCGGTTGCTTTGAATTTCGATACTGATGTTGAGCTTAGCAATGTATGTACGTAATTAATTAACTTTACGTGACTGTGTCGGTTGGGTGTTGAAGCTGTATGCTGGTGTCAAAGAGCGCATGGAAGCAATGCAGCAACACAACATGTCATGGATTGAAGTTCAGTTTCTCAAGAAAGCCGTCGATGTTCTGTGTCAGTGTCGACAGACTCTTATGTACACCTACGTATTTGCCTTCTACCTGCAGAGAAATAACCAGTCGATTATATTCGAGGTGCAACAAAAATGATTTCTTGTACTAGACACTAATTTGTTTCATATTTATTGTGCATTTACTAGAGATTACCAGATTTTAGCTTCGGCTCTGACAGGTCCAGCATCTGGCCTTTTTTAGTTGGCAAATCCAGCCAAGTCTGGCTCTGGCCAAATTTTTGGCCGGATTTGATGGACAGTGGATTTAACGCTCATGCCAAAACACTTTCACCAGGCACCAAGGATTTACACAACTACTAAGATTTCTTTTGTCAAAATAACATGACTTAAGATTAATCATGAACTAATAAAAATATTGTACCATATTAACAATCAGGTTAACAATCAGATTTTCCGTGTGATAAATATTTGCAAATACATACATAGATGTGCATAATGTCGACATGTGAAAGCTGAACTGGCGAGTTTTGCCAGAACTGAAACTGAAGATGTTGATTGTGTGACAAGATCATTTACATTAAGTCGTATTTGTTGCTGTTTCTGCAGGACAACCAGAAAGATCTTGAGAATGCAACTGAGCAGTTGTCCGAATATCTTGAACGTGACATCACTTCAGATATGCTGTTTGACATCAAGCAGAAGGTCCAGGATAAATCCAGGTGACTAACAACTTATTAATTACATCTTATTCACTCCTTCAATGCTTTGATGCTGTTTTTGGGCGACAGGTTGGGTATGTGGCCTGTAAAAGTTCTGCCACAACAGTTCCCAGGTGTTTACTTTTGGGGATTGGCTAGACCAGGAGTAACTTAACCCGGGGTAATTCGGAAAAATTGTTTGGTTAAACAGAAACTGTCTGCAAGTGTGTGCTACTGACTTTTTTGTCACTTAATGGGCGGCAAATGAAAAAAGTTTTTTTTGTCGTTAGGTTTGTATATGTGCAGCTGGAGCTGCCTTGGCTTGATTAATGCAATCTACTTTCATTCAGGTCTCGCAGCTGCAATTCCATTTGAAACATCTATGAATAATGTTGGCATCACGAAAAGTGTCTGGCAACAATTGCTCCAGAAAAAAGTTCCAGCTTGCAGATGGGCATGTTTGAGCCATTAAACAGGGTGTACTCGACTTAAGAGATCTTTCATATGCCTCCGCCAACGTATTGCGGTGGGAGGCTTTATGTTTTCTGGCTGTTTGTGAGTCTGTTTGTCATTCTGTGCATCCCAAACGTTAAGACAATATCTTGAAAAGTATTGGACGTATTTGTACCATCTTTCAACGTTGGTTCATTTTGGGACAAGGACGAACACTTCAAGTTTTGGGTTCAAAAGGTCAAAGTTAAGGTCATGATGGATCCAACATGCTGGAAAATGCACTTTTTGGTCTTGTTAATGCAGTATATGGAAAATTACTTGACTGAATTTCTCCAACTTTTGGCCTTGATGCACCCTGGGACAAGGATGAACGTACAATTTTTGGGGTCAGAAGGTCACAAAGGTCAAGGTCACAACGTGACCAAGGGCCCAGCGGGTGGAAGCATACGGAGCTTGACACGGTGCATGGAGTTCTAATTTCTAGTTTAATTTCATCAAAAGTTTGTATTGCCATACATTTGTTCTTGTTGTTACATTTGCATTATTTGTGAGAACAAATATTGTAAGTGTATGTACTGTTTTATTTGTTTTTCCTTTTTCCAGTACTTTCAGGTGCATTGTGGTTAACTTTGTATTGTCATATAGATAATGTCTTCGGATAGTTTGTGAAGTTTTTATTGTAATCTTCAAGTGCAGTGCTTTTGTACTTCTCATTTGTTGGCAGGTACTGCGAAAGCCGGCGCAAGGTTCTGCTAGATCATGTTCATGAAGGATATGACAAGGACTTGTGGGAATATATGGAAGTGGTGAACTAGTTAATTGATGAGTGAAACAATGCTGACGTGTGTACTGCACTGTACGGCTTGTCTACAGTGCTCTCTCTAGTTTCATGTTTGATGCTTAATAGTACCGATCTAATCATCGCTGAAAGTTGTACTTTGTATATTATTTTGTTGAGTTTTTAAGTTTTTCGTGCGTTTTCTTTCCCGTTAAGTGCATCACATTTGATGATGGTTGATCCCACAACACACGGCCAATATTGTTGCCTCACTCGCCTGTTATTGTCAGCATCTGTGCTGTAGGAGCTGACAAGCGCAAAGTTTTTCACAAAAAAAAGCATTTCATTTGATGGCCAACAATGTCAGCCCATATGTCGGTGGAATTGACATTGTCAGCCGACATTGTTGTACTTTAGGTATTTGTAATTTTACTTCTATCACTAATGATGTCACTTTTTCCAGCCCCTGGATGAGAGTGGTAGAAAATCCTAGTGTTGGACGTGTTGCAGGTTTATCACTGGTCCAGTGTGATTGCTTCTTACATCTATTTTTCTCCCATTACCACGTAATCTACAGTGTGCGGCAAAAAAAGTATACCCTAAAGTTTTTTGCCATTTTCTTAGCAACCGCTTGGAATTTTTACATGAAATTTCACGCATTTATTACTCATTCATAATCACATAAAATTGTTAAGCAGCATTGTATTATTTTTAATTGTGACAAAGTTATTAAATTTCTTGGGTGACCACGTAGTCATTTCTGATGTTCACGGAATGTTTGCAGAACGAAAGACGCGTCATATTTTGTAATGTAACACAAAGTTTGTCGTGATCTGAACAACAAAATAAACAATTCTCCGATACTCGGAAGTGTCCATCATCAGCTTTCGTGCACGCATTTAATTGCTGAGTGAAGTTTTACTTACCAATCTTGCGATCGTTCACTGTGGCTGGTTATCCCAGATCACCTGCAATGCGTGCCAGCTCAGGGTGGTAGCGTCAACAATAAATGCTTTACCAAAAGCATCAAGAAACTGTCGATGAATAAATCAGACGACTTATTATTTACGAAGTTTGCTTCACTTTGGCAGCATCAAGTCAACAATATTTCTCATTTATTTATTTTAGTGTACTCTTTTCCATACAGAGATTTTTGACTGTGCAAAAATCCCTAGGTGGTCACAAAAAATTCTGTAACTTTGCAGTAATTGAAGGCAATCAAATGCCGCTTGGCATTTTTATGTGTATATGAACAAGTAATAAACGTGTACAGTTTCATGTAAAAAATTCCAAGTGGTTGCTTAGAAAATGGCAAACATCTTTAGGGGATACTTTTTTGCCGCACACTGTACACAAGTGTACAGTAACAATAGCCTTTTATGTTCTGTTTTCAGTCAGTCATTCAATCAATCAAAATTTTTAAAGTGGTCAGAGTGGTAAAAACTACTGCTACTTTGCTTGTGTGATAGGCCTTATCAAAGTAGGATACTTAACGGCGACGTGAGCTTTCATCTTTGTTGCAGCAGAATGTTTCGGAAATGGGATTTAATCAAAATAAGAATTTGTGTATTGTGAAAGTGAAAATTGCAATGCTGGGAATTCTAATGGCACACAGATGTGACCTGAAACTATCCTGTTGTTGATGAACCATTTATCAGTTGTTGTAACAGTGCCCATCAGGGCGCCATGTCTGCACTGTTGGTAGCCAAATTGGCATTCAGTATGAGGATAGCTTATATTTTAATGCATTGCAGCCTACTCAGTCCAGTTTTTGCAGTGACTGTGCCTCCTGTAGCATCCCATGAAATAAAATATTTTTAGTTCAGTAATCAGTATTGTGCTAGTTCAAAGAATCTGATATTGACAAAGTATAAAACAAAATTGACCATTACTTTTGAAAAAATGCTATTAACTTCAGTTTTACAATATGTTGTTACCAATGTATGGACAGTTTTTGGAGGAGCTGAATGCATTGTGGCCAATCGAACCAAATTTCTGGAGGGTCTTGCGCCCGGTCCCTCCTGTAGCACCCATGATAATGCCATCTGTTTTCTCGGACTGTCTATAGTGATGTGTAATGTGGTTAAATGATTGCTACCTCGTGCATTCTAATTTCTTTGTGCCAGTTTAGTGCATAAAAGTTCCAGTGATCGCCTTTGTTATAGAAGCACAGTTCTTTGTTTGTAATACCAGCATCCGGAAAATTGTACAGTAAAGTCGAGTAATTAACGTAATTTAATAGTTTACTGTCTTAGAAACAGTTATCTGCTTGCTGCAGAGTAACATGCATTGGGTTGAGATTGACTTTTGCTGTTTGTTGTGCTGTTGTATTAGTACTTTTCAAATTTGCCATAATACTGAATTTATTGTACTGTATAATTTTATACATTTAAAAAAAATTAAAATGTTTCGGGCATTGTGTACATAAGATTAGATAGATTGGAAACATAAGCAATTGTTATTGGGAATGGAGGGATCAAAGGCTTTTAATGAAAAAGGAATTGCTAGTTTTTCTGACACCTCAGCTGCATGCTGCAACTTATGTGCAAATCTTACGTGACTGCAGCATCATTGTGTGTGTGTGTGTGTGTGCACGCGTGTGTGGCATTATTTGCATTGCTGTCCGTCCATCTGACCCTCGATGCAGTCTCGGTGTGATTGACAGCTATTTATGTACATGGTTTGAACATTTTGGTGCTGACTTTGTTTTTCACTCTGTTGTTAACTGTCCACTGCTGTTAGTTGTTAATAGTGTCCGACATATCCTTATTAATGACTGTCTGTAATGTTTCTGCGTGAAACTGGTTTGGCTGAATTGTGAATGAATTTAACTGAGTTACACTGCTACAGGAAACATTAAAACGACTGATGATGATTGTGATGATGATCATGCTAATGATTTGTATCCATTGGTTTGACATGTGGTAATTATGAAGTATGAATTACTTTGCTGTGATATGCGGTTGGTAGGATCAGTCGGTTTTACTGCGAGCAATAGTGCACAGCACATGGCCAGACGTTTAACTTACAGGCTCATATTTGCAGATCTGTCCCTCGTACGTGTAACCGACTTGAGTGAATTGTGAAAGAATTTAACTGAATTACACTGGGATTACATTTGAATTTGCATTGCTTTGCATCGTCCTGTATTATTTATTGGCAGTAAAGCATTGCAAATGCAAATGATTTCTTCTACACAGTGGTGACGAGTGGTCCGTAAAAGGTGCCAATTTTTTATAATAGATGTGGCAAATATGGACCAATTTCAGTAATTCCCACTGTTACATTCACAGTTGAACTGTAGAAAAAGCTGAAACAAAACTTACCACCTCACCTTAAATCTGTTCCTGCACTACCATACGAAATTTGAGTGTTAAACTGTACAACTTTACAGCAGTTACTCAGTACAAAAGCTGTGAAAAATCGTTATTTGCAGTAAATATCTATATGTATATTAATTTCTTGTTCGTGTATTTTTGGAGATTAATTTACAAAAATGTTTGCCGTCAGCATGCATACATGCTTCGAGTCATGCTTGCATCCATGTAACTGGAGGCGTCAATGATGCATTGTTTAATACTGCACCAAACGTTTAGCAGGCACTGCCACAAACTTGTTGCAATGACGTCATATGATGTCAGCAACACTCAGGTAAAGTCAGTAAGCTAAAAGTAAATCTGTCGAACAGAAATACCTCCTCGCTTATCATCTTAAACCAAAATTAACGTCTGACGTTGTGCACATTATTCTGGCTTTATGAAAAGCTGTACAGTTGAACATTAAAATATTCACGTGACATTGTGGAAACAGATTGGAGGCGAGTTAATCAGATTTATTCAAGCTTCTTCTACAGTTTATTTCGGAATACAGAAGAAAAGAATTATTAAAATTGGTCCATATTAGCTAAAGTTATAAAATAAAATTGTCACCTTTTTATGGACCACGTTATATAATTATATTTTCTACCTTAACACTATACATGCTGTTAAAATTTGTTGGCAAACACTTTCTTAAGTGTAGTATTTTTGCAATTTAATGAAACTTTGAATTCATATTGTTTCTGGACACTTCAACATAAGTTATTAGTTTTGTTCCATAGGTTTGAAAACAAGTTTCGGCCCAAGAGATCACATCATACCGGACCATAAGGCAAGTTTAAAAATGGTGTGGCTATCTGTCGACCTAGTAATAATCCTCATCTTTGGCCTCATGATGTAGAAGGTGTGGTTGGCATAAATTGACCATTGCAGTCAATGAAGTCTTACGAGTTCAGTTTATATTTGACGTGTAATTCTTTTATTGGGAGTGTCATACTGAGATATTTACAGAAATCGAATAGTTTTTCTAATGCCAGTTTTGTACTGCCCGTAAGTTGCAAAATTTACTCATGTGACAGTAAAATATGCCAGTTTGTGCAAGTTACATCTCTGCTTGAACTCATTGCAAGTTACATGGAACTTAATGTTATATGCACTGTTATTTGAATGCTGTGTGTGAAATGTGGCAATATCTGAAGTGGATACTTGTTGAAGTTGATAGTTACACAGTTCAGTGAACATTTTAAACCATGTACCAAGGTACACTAAGCGTGAACAGAAATAGCTAAAAGAAGCAGCTGCCTTGTACTAGACTACACATCAGTGGATGCTGGTTTTCATACATCACTAATTAGTAATCAGTTTGCTGCTGATGCAAAATTTCATGTTTTGCAGTCGCTAGTGTTTGCCAAGTCTAAGTTCAAAAACTAAGTTAGCGTCACAGAAGTTCGCGATTTATCTCTTTCTCTCTTTCTTTATTTCACCAATAAACATGGTATTTATAAATACAAATTGCCTTACTTGGTGGACTCCAGCACTTAATCATTTGCAGTGCAGTAAGAATCATAGTTCATCGTCATTTAATTAATAGTGACTGTATGTTGTCCGTATTTCACCAACATACTTGTCGGTGAATGTAAACAGTTTAATTGCCTCACACACACGTAACAGATAATATGAAGAATGTACACTGGCCATTAATGGGTGAGTTTTGACATTTGATAAACCAAAGAAGGCCTGGGTGGTGTACCCGGTGTCCACAGTGCCCACTCCTCTGTGTACCACTTACAAGGGCCGTATTGTTCTGTTTTGTATGCATTTATTAAGTCTATTGAAGGTTAAGTTATAACTCGGTACTCGGTACAAATATCATTGATGCAAACTTTGTGAATTTTGCTGTTTTGATGCCATTTTAGTTGTCATTCAACAAGTTTGTAGGCAAAAAGAGTATGCCAAGCATATCTCACTGTTTCATACTGATAATGAATTAACGATGATGCACCGGAAAATGTTTTGATCAAACCACTTGCGTGTGATTTTCATCCATTCACTTGTAAAATTGGGATTCGCGCAGATCCGAAGAGTTTTTGGTGGGGGAGGGTAAGGAGAGATGGAGGACGAGCTTGGCAACAAACCTGCCTAGAAAAGCATGTGACAGCTGCAAATTGTTTGTATATATCTGGCTTCTGGGACACCCACCGGGGCTCCGCCCTGGACCCCGCTGGGGTCTTCCGTCCCCCAGACCGCTGTGCCCACCCTGACTTCAGAGCCTGGCTATGCCACTGGCCATGTCTGAATTATTGGGAGCCAAGTAGGAATTCACTGTGAAGATAGCTCACATTTCGGTGCATCGTTGCCCACGATTCATGGCCACCATAGCTAAGGGTCCCATCGCTAAGGGTCTCCCTAACTCTAACCTTTACCCTAACCGTAGGAAATACAAGACAAGAAAGCCCAGCTCTCGCTGACAAACCCGCGCGTCGCTTGCGAAAAGTTTGCACGGTTTACGTAAGAGCAGTGGGGTTGTAAGCTGTATAGCTAGCTTGCCTATCGATAGCGTGCCTATGGTTTCCTATTAGCGTCCTAAAAAAACGAGGCCACTCTACATTTTCCCAAATATCTAGAAAACTACTGAAGATAAGTAAATGATTTTTGCAC
>Ga0209679_1001176_pt1 | contig 10833 bp, 10 predicted proteins | sample WorMetHEROISLAND_4_FD_187408 | JGI IMG/M metagenome (GOLD analysis project Ga0209679, IMG submission 187408) | Marine gutless worms symbiont microbial communities from Max Planck institute for Marine Microbiology, Germany - Olavius sp. 2 HERON... ...
CCGTGACAATTACAGTTTTCTAGTTTTGTTTGAAAACATCAAAAACGCTAAGACCGGAGTTCAGTTGAACTCTGGTCTAAGACCGGACTTTAGCGTTCAGCTTTAGGTTTCGCTCAGCGAAAGGCTCAGCGAAAGGCTAAGTCAAAAAGTGAAGTCGCCCAATGTCCTTGGCATTGTACTTGGTTCTTCGAAGTTCTCAAATAAACTTCACTTGATGACAAGTGGATTGCTGTGAAACGTTATATTTTCACTGCGTCTTAATTTCGTGATTTTGGATTTGGAACGAAGGTAATGCGCTGTATCCAGTGCTCTCTGGTCTATATTTGCTTGTGTAATATGCAGGCTGGACTACTGCGGTATATCGTTGTTAATCATGGGTTCCGCCGTGCCATGGCTCTACTACAGTTTCTACTGCCGCCTGTCGACAAAGATCATCTACCTGGCAATCATCATTTCACTTGGCGTCATCTGCATCACCATCTCCATGTGGGACAAGTTCTCGCAGCCGGACTATCGGCCAGTCAGAGCAGGTTTCTTTATCACTGTTTTTTTATGCCTCCACCCAATGTAGAGTGGCTGGAGCCATAGCTGTTTTTGTCCTGTTCATCCATGCGTGTATTCGTGTGTATGTGTGTGCATCCCAAAACATTGTTAATACGATATCTCGCACAGTATTTGACATCTTTTCACCAAATTTACGTTAATGATACATTATGGGACAGAGATGAGCGCTTCACAATTTTAGGTCAAAGGTCAAGGTCACGGTGGAATAAAGTGTGCTGGGAACAGCACTTTCTAGGCTACGGGGTGAAGGCCCAGTGTGGCTGATTGGGGCGGTGATATGTGGACATTTTTGCAAATGTTTTAGCGTAAAACATTATAAAAACATTTTTAACACTAAAACGTTTTACAACATTTTTCGTTTTCAGATGTTTTATTTTACCTGTAACCACGGCGTTAGTGATAAAGGCACGTGGTGTGTGTGTGTGTGAGTGTGTGTGTAAACAACTTTGGTCACAGTGGTGATGTTATAGCGAGACGGCTGAGAGTTTCTCAAGTCCGATGTCCACATAATGTCATGACCCATAGCAGGCCGCGTGCATATAGTATTGCACAGTGGATGTGTGTGTTCTGTGTAGGTGCATTCATAGCATTTGGAATGAGTGGATGCGTCCCAGTTATTCACCACATAATAACCGACGGCTACCACGAGGCCGTCAACTTCGCGGCTCTTGGAACGCTGATACCGATGGCGCTCCTCTACCTGTCTGGCGCCATCATCTACGCCGTACGTTTCCCGGAATCCATCTGGCCTGGAAAGTTTGACATCTGGGTAGGTCACGGTCATCTGCTTTGTTGTTTTGCAATCGAAATGTTCCTCCTCTTGTTAAAGTTTTGTAATGATGTTGTTGATTAGGTAACTGGAATGTTTTCCGGCCCGCGAAAAATCATGCTCGAACGGTGAACGTGCCCCGCCTTAACCCCAGCCAGACAGGCTGGTACTCGATTTACCTACCCCGGAGTTGACCTAGGTAGCTTGATAGCAGCCTGACCGGGAATCGAACCCATAGATGGACGGCCAGGATGCGAAATACAGCCTATAGAACAGCCGCATAATAACACAGTTGGCTACTCATCGAATGGCGCATCAAGTTCAAGATCGCCTGCATCACCTACAAAACTGTGTCCACTACCAAGCCTGCTTATCTCCACTCAGTACTGAAACATTATGTCCCATCTCGTACTCTACACTCTTCTGGCTCCAATTTATTACTCGTCCCACGTGTCCACGCAGGTTTTGGGTCTCGCAGTTTTTCTGTAGCTGCTCCTTCTTCTTCTGGTATTCTGCTGTTTAACAGCAGGTCAATGCTCCTATCATTTGGAATTCCCTTCCCTTGGATATTCGAAACAGTTCTACCATATCCTGTTTTCGCCGCCAACTCAAAACCTTCTTTTACAAAGCAGCTTTTCGGCCTCCTTAGTGCCCCATCCGACCCCCAGCCCAGCGCCTCAAATTCGGCCGGTCAATCGCCGACATTGTGCGCTTTATAAATTCATTTACTTTCTTACTTACTTACTTACTTACTTACAACAGTAACTTAAGTAAGAATATGCTATACAATAACAAGAAAGTAAAAATGAACACTTTGTGACCATGTAACGTCATTATTCATTATGTCATTCATTATGTTCAGTCCGCTGCCATTGTGAGTCCATCACACCGTCATATCGCTTAGATGCTGACAAACCGCGACTAGTTTCATTACCTTTAACCGTAAATAGTCTGCATTCGGAAATCGTTGCAAAACCTGGAAATCCCGCCAAAAATTTAGCCGGATTTGCCAGAAATGGTCGGTAGCCGAAATCCGGTACCGGTATGTCCCTGTTATAAATGATGAAAATGATGCTGATGACGACGACAACGACATTGCTGCTGCTGATCATGATTTTGATGCTGATGCTGATGCAGTTTCAGAGTCATCAGATATTCCACGTGTTCGTCGTTGCTGCCGCGTTCATCCACTACTACGGCATGGCGGAGATCGCAAACAATCGTCTGACGTTCGGACATTGCTTCGATGATGCCTGATATTTCCATCTCCACCACTTCTCGATGACCTTTAACTTCTTGTCCTCTTTCTTTGTCTAGATGACCCCTAACCTTACCTATTTTCTGGGTGTCCTTTCCACTGCCTCAACATTTCTTCAACGTCTCTTTCTTTGCTCCAGTCTTGGTGATGACCTTCAACCTCTTGACCTTTTCTGTTTCTCTATGACCCGTTGGCCTATTTCCATATCTGGGTCATAACTGTTTTTCTTCGTGCTTCATGCTTTTTGTGTTAGTCATCAGACCCCACCGAGCGACCAGTCGCAGACGCGGAAATTGTATTGTTTGTAAATGTTTGGCTACATGGTGAAATTGGTTCCACTTTTTGTTTGTAACAGGATTGAATGTTTACGATCCTGTTTTTTGTTGGTAGTTTTTTGTATTTCAATTACCCACCCGTGTTTGAAGGTCTGTGCGACATTTTAAAATTTATGTCCATGCGACGAAATTCAGGTTGCTATGGCTACTGTGAAATATTTGTGCTGTTTGATTGCTTCTCGGTCTAAATGCTATTTTCCAGCAGCGCACTGCGCAATGCAAGCTCAACAGACATTTCTTCACGAGCCAAAAAACGTTGCATACTTTTTCCTGTAATGCAGTATTCAGGGTGGCCACTCTTCTTTGAAAGTCCCTGAAAAGTTATTTTTTCCATTTTTCGAGGCCCTGGAAAGTCCCTGAGAACGGATTTGGTGCTTGAAAGTTTTGGAATTTAGCATAAGAGGTCGTTGAAAGTGCTTGAATTGCAAACTAGTCGATAATCCCATTATGTGAAAAATGGTGCAGTCACTGGAGAACTATAAAGAATGACTTGACATTGTAAAGCTGCTTCACATGCTGAAAACTGTGGTGCAATAGGTTTGCAAAAAGGTTGTGAGAGTGCTTGAAATGTCCTGGTTTTTTTTGCCCAAAACAGTGGCCACCCTGAGTATTCTACTTTCGTGATGTCCCGCCAGAGTATAGACGCATTTTCTATTTTTCGGCGAGACCGCAAAGGCAACATCAGTCAGTAATGCAGGCATATATAAACGGTTAAATTACAGCTGCCGAGCCATGCCGACTGCGAATGTTTCACGTAACAGTTTCCAGCGACACACCGTTTGCATTGTGGTGGAGTGGGGGCATTATGAAATGTTGCATTGCATACTGCTTGCAGGTCGCTGGAAAATAGCCTTAAAACGACACCGAAACTGGCGGCTAAATTTCAAGGGATCAACTTTAGACCAATTTTCTCGTCATTCGTGTTTGTTACAGCTCCGTGTCATTCCGTTGTTTTAGCTCGTTGCTAAGTCGTTTTTGTCAACATATCACCAAGGCCCATGATTTTAATGTCACCAAGGCCCATGATTTTCAGGTTTTACAGTATTTGCCGTGTCTCTCCGGTAGGAAATCGCACAGAATACGTCAATGCGGAAAATTGTGGGCCTCGTGCGTCACTGTCGAGGTGTTGTGTCCATTATGCGTGCTCTGTGTGTCAGTGTGTGTGCCACTTTTTCATGCATTTTCGCTCTTTTTCCTGAAATGTATTTCAGACAAGCCACTTCGAGCACTTATGTTGTTTCAAGTAAAACATTCATATTCGTATTTAGTATCAAATGGCTTCTGTTTATTAACTTTATGGCTTTTTTGATGTTATTTGTTACCATCTAACGGTAACTAAGCATAACCAGTATTACCGTAATTGACAGACAGGAACTTATAAATACAGACTACTAAAGTAACAGCATGCATTAACCCATCGACAATGTTGTGTATGCAGTAGAGCTGTCGAATTAACGCATTAATTAACGCGTTAACGCGTTAAAAGAATTAATCGCGATTAAAAAAATTAACGCCGTTAAAAAAATTAACGCACATACGTAAATTTTATCAAGCAGGGGTTCCAACACGCAATTAAACTGCAGTTATTTGACGATCGAATAATACTCGATTAATTATTAACAACACATGTCGGTTAATTTGTCATTTTTGCATCATTGTTTGATGGCATGTTCGACAGTGGTTGCATCTTGTGGATGAGTCGTGAACAGCAAGACATGCAGTCGTTTTCTGACGGCAACCTACAACATAAACTGGACCTGTTGAATTGACGCGTTAATTAACGCGTTAACGCGCGATTAAAATAATCGCGCGATTAACGCGATTAAAAAAATTAATCGTTCGACAGCTCTAGTATGCAGTGAAAACATACTACACCGTGTCCCAAAATTAGCGACACCCCTACAGATAAGTTAGTGTAAAATCTTTAATACCTGACAGATTATTACAAAATGTGAAAACAAGCTAAATAAGCAAAATTCTTTACACTGTCATTCATGGAGACTATCATTCTGAACTAGTCTTTAAAGTTTGTGCTCAAAGTGGCCACCTTTGGCCTTGACGCAAGCTCTTAGGTGGGTGCGCCACTGCTTGATCGCCTTGTCAATAAACGACGTAACCCTAATGTAAACAAACTCTGACGTCATAATGACGTTACACTGAGCACACACGGTAAGATGCGTAAGTCATAATAGGTATGAGAGTACGTAATGTTAAGATAGTGCAGTGTACGATATTTCGTTGAAATCCATGAACTCCAAACTGAATTAAGCGTGTTTGAAGCAAGGGGTGTCGCTAATTTTTGGACACGGTGTATATATACTTTCCTAAGTGTAAAGATTTTTTCTTATTTAGCTTGTTTTGTTACTGTTTATTCCACCCACTGTGATCTATAAGTATTGTACACCGTGTACCATACACTGTGATCTATAAGTATGGTATTTTAGTTTGTCGCTGAAGTCTGTCAAGTTTGGCATTAAAAACAGATATCTTAACAGTTGCTGTGTGCATTTTACTGGAATTTGGTGATAAATCTACGAAGGAATTAGCCATATTTTGTAAAAAGTTAACCACATTTAAGTATTGTATTTCATTTAGTATTTTTTGCATAGGACTGTTTTTTTTGCCACACCTTGTAAATCACTAATTATATTGCTGGCATGTGGTGCTGGTTACTAATTTCAGTGTGAATCCAAGTTTGATTTGATTAGAACTTTTTAATTCCTCAGTGCCGTTGAGGCTCTGTGCTGTCAAATTGAGCTAATCGGGTGACTGGGGAGGGAAGGGTGGGTGGGTGATTATCAGTAACGTTTTTCGTCAAGCAATATTGCAGGAACTACAGCAGATCTAAAGTTGAAACTTTGCACGTAGATAGCATGGGCTGATGCCTGTTGCCTTCTTTCCAAAAATCTCAGGCTGTTTTTATCGATTAACGTGGATTACTTTTTCCAGGAGAGTTTATCACTAGCGGATATATGTCGTAGCAATAACGTTACTCTCCATCTCTGTCAATTGGAGACTTACAGGATTGCCAATCTCGAAGATGGCCTTTAGAATGGTTTTGGGAATTGATTCAGAAAGTGAATTGGTCAGCACTGTTACTTAGGTATTGTATTGATGTATAGCAGATGGATACTGCAAAAACCTAGACTTGTAAAAACCTAGACTCATTTGACCGTCAGTGGTTGGTGCCATGTGTGTTGTCACAGCGTTTATTCTGGTAATATTAAATAAGTAAATAGTAGACGTTTGCTGTATGTGCATTGTATTAATACACAGTATTGCTAATGTATGGGTAATGGCTGCAGAGTCCACCCTAATTGCTTTAGTGACAGCTGCCGTATTGCTGACGGCATGTCCAGCGTATTTGAGCAAATACTTTAGAGTTGTGTCTAGCAAAAGATCGTGCCCACTGTGGGTATACTTGGTTCGTTACTGTTATGTTCGGCATTACTATACATTCATTACTTTGGCACTGCTGGTCGGGCATCAGTAAGGCAGGGTTCCCATGCTTCCTGGAAAGTCCTGGATTTTTTCCTGGATTTTCCAGGCCCTGGGAAGTCCTGGAAAATCAGTTTGGTCCTGAAAAGTCCTGGAGCTGAAAGCTTAAGGCCCTGGAAAGTACTGGAAAATGAAGATTCCCGAAAGTTGACGAATTTACTGTGGGTTAAAAATAAACAACGTGTAGCACTAGCATAGCACTTGCTTACTTAAATACACTACTGATGATATATAGTAAGTAACTGCTATTTGTCTTTATATTTAAACGTTGGCGGGCTCCGAGAAGCTCCTGGAAAAACGTTTTGAGGATCATGGAAAAGTCCTGGAATTCTTTGTCGTTAAAAGTGTGGGAACCCTGATAAGGTGTCCAGCCGTTAAAAAGTACCGTTCTGAGAGGTATCTCTGAGGCCTTTTGGTGAACCACTTTCCAGCTCTTCTTTGGGAAACTAAATAATCTGAAGAATGTTCAGTGTTATTACTATTATCGGCTGGTACAGGGTGTCTACAACTCCTGGAAATACTGGAAATATCCTGAATTTAATTGATGTTCCTGGAAAATTTGTATAATTAGCAGTAATAATAAGTTTGTTGGATGGCACACTTGGCACAGTGATGAGCGTTGGTCGGAGCTCATCACCACATGCTCATTTACAGACATTTCAAACTTCATATACGCATTTATATAGTGTGGCTTGTCATATCATTGTATCAAGCTCGAGCAACGAAAAAATCTACTGGAAATGAATGTTAATATGTCCTGGAAATCCACTGGAAATTTGTTAGGCTGGATTTGTAAGCATCATGTAGTAGTCCGTGAACATTCTGATACATTTTTATTGATGCTGTAACAATCCTGTCTGCGGTTTTGGCTTGTAGCCCTTATGGCCCAACCAGCAGTGAGTATACATTGAATATACATTGGGCCAGTTTAACAGTATATCAGTGAGTCAAATACCGTAAAACTTCTAATAGAAGCCCCCGGCTTCTATTAGAAAAGTTACTTCTGCCCCCGGCTTGTATTAGAGACCCGGCTTATATTGGAGACCCGGCTTCTATTAAAACATTGTCAACTTGCCATACCAGAGTAATAAACTTTCTATATATAGCATGCGCAGTTGCAGTTACCGTAGACCATACACTATGAAACACGTTTACTGGTACTTTTTTAAGCCTCCGCCGCCGGTAGGCGCCGGCGGAGGCTATATTTTTCGGGTCGTCCGTCCGTGCGTGCGTCCGTCCGTCCGTGATTCACGTGGTAGTTTTATGTTTCCGCGATATCTCCAGTATCTGTTGACGGATTTTTGCCAAACTTTTGTCGCTATCTTGGGACACAGATGACCTGATTACGTTTTTGGATCAAAAGGTCAAAGTTCAAGGTCACACCATCGCGGCGGAGGCGCACAGCACTCGACGCTACCGTCGAGTGCAACTTTTTCTAGTATTTCATTGAAACTGTACTATGGCACGACCTACTCCATTGTTGTTTACTTATCACACTGGCTATGACGTCTATAATAGCATCATAAGGTAGCACCCGGCTTCGGTTGATGACCCGGCTTCTATTAGAGACCCAGCTTCTATTAGAAGTTTTACGGTATGCGCGGATTTGTACTCGGAATTCACTGTAATTTTAGAACATTCATTGTTGTCTCCTGTAATCATACTGCACTGTCATAGCAGTTGCCAAAATAGTTCACATTTTGGAGTGACTCTAAAAAATGGGTCGGTATGTTTGTTGTTTCTTATAATCAAACAAGATCTCAGAATCCCCAAAACATCACCATTGTGTCCATGTCTGATGAAAATTTCACGACGTGATGTGTCCCCGTTCCGCCGCCGAGATCTCTCGGGCAAACGTGTTCCTGTTTTTTTTGCCGTCGTTCGTTCGATTCACTGAACCTGAAATGTTAACGTCGTTACTGTTGTTATAGTTACTACAGTATTTGTATAGCATCGTAGAAGATTACATACAGGTTGTTCAAAAAAGCGGACACCCGTTTTTATTTTTGCGATAACTTTTGCAAATGTGCACCGAATTATTTAACCATTTTTCACTGTTACGACAAGAAATGTATGAAGCATAAACATAACGTTACGTCTGCCACCTCACCTTTATTTTGTGACCACACCTTACCTGGAAAACAAACACTACACTGCTGCTAATGTCAATGCTGCGGTGGCATTTTAGAACATGCAACGTTTAAGCACAACAATTTTACCCATTCATTTGTACACTATGACACCCTATTGTGTTTATCTGTTCTGTTTTAATGATTTAAATCATTTTATCATTATCGACTAGTGCGGCGTTTCAGCTTTTAAGTGTAATATCTGCTGTCCTATTTGTAAGTGGACACTAAACCAGTATGATGATGATGATGATGATGATGATGATGATCATTTACATGCTTTAATATAGGCGTAGTATTGTTTTTGCAAACCAGTGGCATAGCCAGGCTCTGAAATCAGAGTGGACACACAGAGTCTGGGGGACTTCCGGTGAGGGTCTGTGGGCGAGTTTGCAGCTGTCAAATGCTTTTCTACACAGGTTTGTTGCCGAGTCCGTCCTCCATCTCTCCTACCACCAAAACAAGAACTGCACGAATCCCATGACCCAACACGGCCGGGGCAGGGTGGGCACGTGCTCACTCATGGCTACACTACTGTTGCAAACAGAAGAAATGGGATGTCAAGTGCTTAATAAAAGAGTTTCTGAAACAGAAGTGGTCTCTGTCAACTATTACTTATTTGAAATTTCATTTGAGTAACCTGACGGGTCTACTTTTAAAACTGTCGATGGACTACTGACATCAAACAAACAAACGTGTAGTATTAATATTAGCAGTAGTGTTTGTTTTGCTAGGTAGTGTGACGACAGAATAAACGTGAGGTGGCAGACATAATTCTATTATTATGCTTTGTACATTTATTGTTGTGAAAATGGTTAAAGTCAGGTGTACATTTGCCAAGGTTACCGCAGATATAAAAGTAAGTTATCCGCTTTTTTGGAACACCCTGTAGAAGCCGATGACGGTTGAGTGATGTGTCGTTTTTCAAGGTTGTGCGTTTGTTTCTGCACTCATTTCATTTTCTTTTTGTTTTTTGATGCGTGCCAGTCATTTGAGCGACCGGTGATTATTTACCCCGAACTCACGGATTTAAAAACTTCACTGTTAAGTTAGGAAACATGTCAGACGGAGCTGAAGGAAACGGCCAGTGCTCGGTTCTTAATGTCAACTTTGGTCATTCTAGACAACACTTTCAGGGTGATCATTTTTCTGAAGAACCTGGCAATGTCAGGGAATTTGACGGCTGTCAGGGAAAAGACGGGGAATTAACTAAAAGTTGGGAATTGACCAAAAGTCGGAGAATTGACCAAAAGTCAGGGAATTGACCAAAAGCCAGGGAATTGACCAAAACCAAGGGAATTGACCAAAAGGCAGAGAATTGTCAGGAAAATGTGAGTTTCTTTCAGAATGCTATAATAACGACTGCCCATCTGGTCTGTAACTATGCTGGTGTTTGCCTGTTCAGCGACTGTCGTCAGAAAATCATTTCTTAGACCGTGGTTATGTATAAAATAAAACGTTGTAAAATGTTTTAGCGATTTATTTTAGATGTAACTACCTCTAAAAATGTTTTTAAAATGTTTATGCTAAAACGTTTGCAAAAATGTTGGAAAACACTTTTTGCAAATGTTTTAGCATGTTGAAGCCATGATGATTGATGAAGATAGGAGGTGGTTACATGTAAAATAACACATTTGCAAAAATGTTTTAGAGCCGTCGACTTCCCACGGCTATGCCATGAACGTAAAAGTGTTGTAAAAAGTTTTATTTTACCTGTAACCACGTCTAAGACATTTTGGCAAATGTTTTGCAAATGTTTTATTTTACATGTAACCGCGGTCTTAACTTTGACATCGTTAATTGCCGACCTTTAAGTTTTCAGTAGTTTTGTTGTTACGAGTCTGTTCTGTGTTAAAATGCTCTAGCTAATGTTATATTCAATGTATATTGAGTTGCAAAATTAAACATATTAATGTTTTCTTCACTTCGGAATTTGTGACTTGTGAGACTGTTTCTTGCAAGTTCGTTTTTGGTCATCATCGTCATGTTGCAATGCTGGCGCTGGGCACGGTACGCGTTAGATATTCAGGTCTATGGCGAATTTGAGTCAGAATTTTAAGATACAGAAATTTCTTCTTAAGTAATTTTAAAAAATCTCCTAACTGTTAATTAAGAGACTTTTGCACTTTGCAAATTTTCTATTGAGTTGTGGATATAACAAATATTGGGTTACCAGTGTCAGGTTTATGCTGAAATAGCTAAGGTGCAAATGATTCGGATGTAGTTCGGTCAACTTGTATTTACCTTTAATAAGAATTAAAGGTAAACAAACACCTGCTA
>Ga0209679_1001177_pt1 | contig 10831 bp, 8 predicted proteins | sample WorMetHEROISLAND_4_FD_187408 | JGI IMG/M metagenome (GOLD analysis project Ga0209679, IMG submission 187408) | Marine gutless worms symbiont microbial communities from Max Planck institute for Marine Microbiology, Germany - Olavius sp. 2 HERON... ...
ACATGTAAAATAAAACACTAAAACATTTTTGCAAATGTTTTATTTTACATGTAACCACGGCCTTACACAGGATCTTTAACAGAACCAACTGCCCACTTCTGTCTGCAAACGCTCTGTTTTGCACCTAATCATTTTTCGAGTTTAATCAAAGATATTTCTTCATCTTTCTTCTACGCAGTGTTTCATGCATCAAAAGAAAGGCATGTTTGCAACAAGATGTTATGTAACAATGATGTTCCTTTGTGTTCCCTGTAGAGTTGGGCCGCTCTCATTTACTTCATTACAGTTACAAAAATCTCTAATATTTGCACAAAAGTCGCAAGGATTTCTCAGAAATGACTGAACTTTAGCACGCATTACATATTACATGTATACTTGGCTTCTGGAAGACATAACTGGCTCAAATGTAAGGGGACGGGTTTTTATGGCCCACTTTGTACATACTCCTGCATTACTAGCTATACATACTGCTGCCAGAACACTGATCAGTAAAACTACAGTTAACATAGTTATAACAATTAACGGATTAACAGAACATATTTTAATCATTAATTAACTGGCCGATTTCGGCACAGATATGTATCTGACATGAAATCACAAACTAATTCTGTAAAAGCTTAATCATTTACCACTTACCAAAGAAAGTTAAATACCGCTAAGATTAAAGATAGTAGCTTACATCTGTAATAATTTTTTGGCAGCCTCCGAGTAGGTTCAAACTCAACTCTCTTACACTTTCTAGTTTGATCATGTTACACCATATGTATCCCACTACAACATCAATGATCAGCACTAAGCAGCTCATACACTAGTCGAAGGCAAAACAGCTAAAGGCCAAATCTTGAAGCAGATTGCATCAATGACTGACAGTATGTACACACCACAACAACCAAAAATGAGAAGCAAATATTTACAATGAAAACAAGAAACAGTTAACAATACAATAGATAACAGACTAAGTTTCCAGTATAACAATTCAGAATAATGCTATCTGATATCACACCGAACACGATGTCATAAGACGTGTACACAAGTGTATCTAACATGATTAATAACTAGAACAGACATTTGGTGCACGCAGTTCTGCCAACTTGCTCCCAACAATATTTCTCTCTTTCTGTGCATGATAAACTGCAACCCTTCCATCACATAACAGAAGAACGTAACTGCACTGGTTAATAAAATATGGACCTCGGCATGACCCGAGAACACTTTTATCATCAGCTTTGGATGACTTTAACATTTTTGCTCCTATATTTAACCTCTATTTATTCAGACCAATGCATACTGTCATAAAACATTTTCTATAAATCCACCTGTTATTTACAATTTACAAACTAGAAGTGTGGCAAGGCCCAGCACAAGGTCACCTGCCCTTGTATGGCAGACTCAAACATCGAGTTGGACTGCAGCAGGTTTCAATAACATCCTTAAACTGAGCGACCCCAAAAACATACAGTTTGGTTCAAGAATCTGGGACTTATCTCTTAGTCAGACAGAGTTATAGTCAACTGTGTGTTCAAACAGCCAAATTTTTGTTACCATGTCATGGGGATTGGTTGGGGACAAATTTTAATGACAACATTAAATTGGCCAATCCGAAAACCCCTCTGGCAAAAGAATCTTAGAATTATCTCGTATATAGAAATTGAGTTATAGCTAATATGGTCAGGGGGCCTCAGTATGTTTAGTTAGTGAATGCGGTTCTCCTTTATTGTTAGTCTCCCCCCCCCCCAATTTAATTCAGTACAGATAGCAAGCAGTCATCAGTGACTGACAATATGTTTTTGTACCAGTAGAAATTCCTTCATTTTACAGAATAACACAGCAAAATTCAGACGAGCTACGGCCAAGTCGTCTAAAATTTTGAGGGGTAGCACTTCAAGTCGCAGCCCCTATCCAGTTAGGTACAGATAGCGAGTGAACACCAGTGGTTGAAGCTATTTTTTTGTAATTGTCAAATTCCTTTACAGCGTGGAATAACATCACAAAATTGTGACACAGTGTTTGAAAAACTTAGGTAAAAGTCAGGTTTTTGGTCCCAAATTTCTTCTAGGGGTACTTTTAAAAAATCTGTATAGCTATGGGTACTTTTAAAAAATTCGTATAGCACTACTTCTACTACTTCTATTGCTGACGAAGCTACATCACGTGGCAAAGTTTCAAGTACATCGGTTAAGAGATGGCACAGAAAGTTGGTTGGGAAAAAGAAACCAACGAAAATTACAATGTCATTCTCCGTTACATGTAGGTGACCATCCATAATGAACGCAGAGGGACAGAATGTGAAGGAAAAGTCCTGCTACAAAGTCGGCCAAGGAAAGATTGCTGTATGAATGAGAAAAACACATCAAAAGAAAACAATGCCCACTTCCCATTACCCTTCTACTTTATTCCACAACAAATACTGTGAAATATACAAATAAACAAAATGAAAAATAAATCAGTGTGATCTTAAAATAACACGACCACAGCTAACACACAACATGCAGCCAAACCCTACTCGGCATGAAGTGTCAGTGTTTTGGTCAGTATGCTTGGCAGTCGTTCAGCACTTCTCTGCAGTTCATCTAACTCACTGTCAAGGGCAGCATGCGGCTGGAGCCGGACAACTGCCGCAGACGAAGACAGAACGTTGTAGCAATTCGCACTACTGCTATTCATCGCAGCATGAACACTCTCCGGCTCGATGGAACACATGTGTGCAATGCTGCTTGACACGACCGGCACTCTGGTCGCAACACCGACGACTGACCCAGTGGGTGCCACGACGTGTGACGGCATAGCAGAGGCAATCTCTTCTTGTTGCTGGCGTTGAAAACATGCGGCACAGAGGTAAGCAGTCGAGGCATCTCCGGCACCTTCGCAACCAGCATTCACACAGCTTGTCCTGGTGTTAACGGCTGATGTGTCATGTACCGATGAATTGTTCAGACGATCGACAACTGCGGTCTGCTGCTTTTCACACTCATGCTTAAACCTCTCTGCAGCACTCACCAGGTAATTACGAACCATGTCTTCCTGGTATGGCTGGCGCCGATGCAGAAGGCCAGCGCAGAGAATGTAATTTTGATTTGTCAAACAAGTTGCCACCACGTGGCTGTGTTCGGCCAAAGTGGCAACCGGTGTTGGTTTATCTATGCGCTTCAGTGTACTACGACGTGCAATCCGCGTAATGTTCTTTCGCAGCCTCCGAAAACTGCGCCCAAGACTACCGAACGAACGAGCCATGCTCTGCATAGTAACTGGCAGCTTATTACGTGACAGCGTTGACGACTTGGAACCGGCTTCACAGTCTGTGGGTCCATTAGCTTTTCTCTCCTTTGTACTCCCTCTATGTCTGTCGTGATGCAATATAATGAAATTTGCACATCCAGTGTCCTCTGAATCATCGGACGCAGCATGTGTCAGTTCGTTCCAGCTGTCAGCTTTTGGCACTGCAACTGATGTCGGTGTCGGCTCGTCACTGTTTACGTGACTGTCATTTTCAGCACAAGCTGCTTCTGCCCCGGGGATGGCAATCATCTGGACGTCCAGATACTGCTTCAGCAACGTGTCGGGATCCTCATCGTCAAAGCAGTCAATGCCATTCCAGCCTAAGCCCGGATCAACAACGAAATGCACCGGCAGTAGGTTAAAATCGGAATCTACCAATGGAATAGCCGCTGAAAGACACACAGTCACAATCAACCACAAAATATGTACTAGATAAAACGTTATTAAGACCCAAAAACTGAAGAAAAACAAAAACAAAAAAAATGGTTACTGCATCTGTACACTGTAGAGTTGGCTATATCAGTAAACATGCATCTGGCACTAATACGTCGAAGTATAAATTAAAAAAAACAATGATATAATTAAACAAAATAAAATAATATATCTAAAAATTAGAATTCTACATAGTTATCTAGTACTTTATAACATTCTTCATAAACACTTTACACAAAGTTCTATCAAACGGTCTACAGTTCACACAACACTCACACTTTAACCAGCCCATTTACAGAGTTATTCAGGCTAGGTTACTCTAGCTTAGCCTGGTCCCCAAAAGTAATGTCTTGGGAACTGCTGTGGCAGAAATTTTACGTGTCGATGGCCTTCCTGTCACAAAACCAACAGCATCAAAGCACTGAAGGATGATCAACAGTTCAGTTACATCAATAACCAATGACTGCACTTCGTAGCATCAACTGTTGACTTCACTACGAAATGGAACATTGAACATGACCTAGTTACATTCAGTTCAGTGTTCTGTTGCACTGTTTTCAGCAACACCCTTCCCAAATCACCAGATTCAGCATTATCTCTCCAAGAATTATTTTAACGTCATCAGATCACTTACATTTCACGCAGTTTCACAAGTCCATTTCTCCTTAAACAAAGGAATTTAACAGACAGATACAATGACAACAAACAGAGAAGTTTGCAGACAAGCTTTTATGTCCATTATCATTATGCCATTTAAGATTTAAACTAACTGGATGCCATTTTAACTCAAAATTAAGATAACAGGGTCACAACAAACCTGCTAACATTGCAGCAATCTGCACTTCTTTCTCATCGCATTGGTCACTCGTTTTCCTGTCCTCAGAACAATCAGTGCTCGACTCCATCGGCACAATTGCTGAGAAGTGGGCAGCATCATAAGTCAATAGCAACGGTGTTCGATAACATTCTTCTGCAGACCGTTCCAGAGGAAGGTAGATTCCACCGAATGATATTGGCGCCATCGCATCACCATTGGCGTCCTTCAAGATTGTGTCAGCAACGATGATGATTGGCCGATAGAGGACATGAGCAAGCACAAATACGTGCAGTTCCTCAAGGCTCTCGTAAAACACATCGGCTCCTTCATCGTCAGAACATAGCCCGTTTTCAGTTTCTTTATGCTGCTCACCACTGCAACGAACATTTTACCAATGCACATCATTCACTACTGGGCACCAGGAACAGCACCAGACTGTAAAAAATTGCCACTTCAGCATCTCCAAAGGTATAGAGGACGTGCCAAATCTAACCTGAAGTGACCTTAAAAACATGCACATCATAAACATCAGCTGAGACACAACAGAGGGACATTATCCACGCATGTCGCACACTCACGGCTTTTCTTTAACTGGCACATTTTCCATATATGACTCCAATAAAAGTTTTCCAAAAGAAATGACTTGGAGAATTTGGTTTGGGGATTGCTATAGGTGGACTTTTTACAGACTGGATGTCTTTTCTGATGCCCACTGCCAAACCAACACCATCAAAGAACTGAAGGCGCAGATGCATTAGCCACACTCAGCAACAACTACTCATCAAGTCCCTACTGCTATCATGATCAGTTGACTGTGGCTGACTGGAATAAATGGACAACTGAATGGGCTATAATGATTACAGCTATAAGCAAGGTGAATTCCATTAATAATGAATGTAGTGACAGCTAACTGCAGCAAACATAAGCACATTAATGCCGCTAAACTTGCAGCATGAGACGGATGAAGCAAGTAGCTGGAGCAAATCACAATAAATTATTTATTGTTTATCACAATAAATTACTTTTCTTACAATTGTAGTTATTTAAATTATGGCTGAAAAATTTAAATTATGGCTGAAAATGATTTTTAAAAATTAATAGTTTGACTTTTCCGTGATTAATTAAGCCTGAATTTTGATCAAAAAAGTGACCAAAGCCAGTTTGGACTATTACACTTTCTTCAAATTTCAGAAAATATGCTGTAGCTATACAACAGTGCACTACTAATAAGAGTTTGTTGCACAGAACAGACATCATAAGTAAACAAAGACAGTTACTGCAGGTACAATCAGTCAATCGAGAAAACAGTTCTCATTGGCTTGCCACAACTTAAATGACTAAAAATTGTATATTTATTAAAATCTGTTATCAACTGATTGCACGTCTAATTGCATAACTCCAGTTTAAACAGCAAACAGACAAAGTTAAACCAAAATACAACAAAGAACTTGATACCTGACACCATTTGATCTTGGCTGTGGTGACGCTAATTTGACCAAGCTGTTCCACTCAATATCCCATTCCTCCTCACTGTATATCAGACCAGACTAAACACACAACAACACAATCTCAGCTATGACCACATCATCTGGACTCACTCACTCCACTTGGGTGGTTAAGTACACTCAACAGTAATCTCCAATCTTTACCATCCTGTCACCTTCTAGACACAGCTCACACAAGAACATGTGGACCTAACTCTTAGTCATAAACAAGGATACTTTGCCTGTGGAGTCCTCTACATAGCTTCAGCTGCTCACTGTGGCATCCTCATTCTGTATCTACATGCAACGTATCTACTGTCAACTGTACCTATGGGCATCAGCTTTCCACCATACTGTATATACATGAAAGGTTTCAACTTCAGATCTATTATGCTTACGGAGTTACGATCGTAGATGGATGCTGCTGTTATTGCGGCATCACATGGTCTCCTTGCGAAAATCGAATCGATGGGTATCAACCTCCCACCATAGTAATACTCTGACTAAGTTTCAACTTCAGACCAGTTGTATTTGCAAAGATATGGGGTCCCAAATTTTGTCACGTCCAACCTTGTAGCGACCTTGACCATGACCCCTCGACCTTCAAAAGAGGATGGGCATCAGCCTCCCACCTTATCCTGCCAAAACGCAAAGTTTCAGCTTCAGATTATTTGTACAGTAGTTCCTGAGATATCAACTGATGAAAAAAGCATTCTTTACAATCACCCAGACACCTACCCAACCACCCACCCAATTAGCTCAATCTGACAGTACAGAAACTCAGCTGTGCTGAGTAACATTCAATATATGATCAGCAAACAGTGCATGGTGCAAAATGATGGCTATAAATTTACAAACTAAGCTAATGGCATGCACACTGACAGATAAAGGCACAACGAAGATGACATACGCATCAAATACTTGTCGGAGATACAAAACCTACCTGTTTGTTGATCTGCGACTGATGGTAACGCCACCTACGTCGAAATGCGTCCTTGACGTCGCCATCATTCAGTGTACAACACAGAGCTTTGCGAAGGGTCAGTCGACGATCATGGAATCCCCAGATGCCTGTGTCCAATTGACAGACAACTAAGCCAATTAACTAACAGCATCATCACTGAAAAAGTCAACATTTTAAATGAGAGTAATGTAAAACTCGCTGGCTGCGTGATGTAGCAGTTAACACGTTGGTTGTGATCAATGAAGTTACTCTACACGGGCCCGGTTAGTACTTGGATGGGTGACCGCCTGCGGGCGGGTAAACCATCTCGGTATGTAACCAGTCACCCAGGTCAACTCAGCCCGGCCATCCCTCCATTGGTAGGCACAATGAGTACCAGCGAAAGCTGGGGAGTAAACTGGCACACCATGCGATACACTAGCCCCGTATCCGTGGTCTCGCAGTGTAAGCTGGTGTCTGGCTGAGGGCTAAGGAAACAGAGATCAGCGCCACAATAACAGGCCTTGGGCCCAGGAAGGACTTTTCTTTTACTTACTTAATGTAAAACTGTAACTACTACTCGCTGGAACTGTGGCATCACAAACTTTCTATCTCTCCATACTGACATCACACACACACAAATACACAACAGCTTCACAAATGTACCACCTTGCAAATAGAACACTCCATGCATGCTCATATGTGACTCAACAGTCAACAGTGAACATTTTCAATGTTTAATAGATAAGCACAATGAGACTGAAGCAATATGCTACATAACAAGCCACCAATGCAAAGATATAAGTTGATAAATGAAACCACCCCTTTTAAATGCTACATTAAACAGAACCATAAAGCACAACCATTCACAGTTATTTAGTTCATTTGTACATCAGCAAACCACCTACCAAGTGACGCAGCATGCAGCAGGCAGTTGCCATCACCAGTAGTAGCTAATGGCAGCAATCGCTGGCAAATGCCCATATCAGCCCACCAGTTCAGTCGTCCTACAGTCCAATACAGCATACCATCAGAAATTTGTTGCATACTACGTAAGTCTATTAGCACTTAGCATATATAAAAATATGTAAAAGTCAACTGCAAAATGCAAATCGATAAAAACATTGTCAACAGTCAACTGTTCTCACAAACCATATTCTTAAACAACTCATGGTACCATTATGTGGGGTTGGCACCCTACTCATGTCTCCAATGCCAAGCAGCCATATGCTGTGGGCTATACACTCCCAATTCCAAGCAAACTGAATCCAGAGGGACAACACAAATATCACAACCATCTCCCCCTATTTACGGACAAAGCCCAAGTATGTTATCAAAGCAGTACACACCAGCCTGCTCCAGTGAAACGAGAGTTGTTGTCTCAATTAAATCCTTGTGCAGGAAAGTCCGAAAGTCATCTGGATAACGCGTTATGTCCGGAAGAATGAATGTGTAGTTAAGAGCATCAATAACATCACCGTGCCGTGCCTCGACAGCATCTTGTGACGACATTACTTCCTTGATGCCATGCAGTAGCACAAGTTCCCGTGCATTACTGATGATCTCCATGTTATCCATTGTGTTCGAGATTCCTCGACGAAGTCTTGTTGCTGAAAAACCCAAAATCCACATAAATAATAATCGATGCCACTACTGATCTGCCTTAATTTGAGTCATAATTATGTGGCCATTCCTACAACAGCCGACATTATGCACTGCACACCATCTGTCCGTCTATCTGTCTGTCTCTAGCCGGCCCCTAAATCATAAACTAAATGTTTTAGAAAGTCAAAATTTATGAGAAGTTTACACGTTACTAATGCGCAGCAGATATGAGGTCAAAAAGCCAAATGTCAAAGTCACAACGCTGCACAACAACTTACTACTGAAGATAGAAACGTGCATTTAACAAACACAAAATGAACACAGTATTTTTAGTTGTAACTTTAACTTTTAGTCAATAACTATATGTATATCACAACAGTTTCTTTCAAATAAACACAAAAAACTTATGTACACAAGGCACAAGATGGCACTGTTGCTCGCAATCCACCAGCCCTCAAGCACGAAGTCGTTGGGTCGGAAGCAGTTGACGAAATGCTCTCTACGTCTATGTTTTTCTTAGAGTCCGTAGAAAGTGAAGGTGAGTCCTGGTGGGATCTGCATGGCTTTTCGTGCTGGACAACATTCCACCCATGCTCTACAGCATCATTCAACACAGTTAATAACCCAACGATGTCAAACCATACTCAGTATTTTGCACATTATCCGTGCCATATTACAGAGGACAACTTGTTCAGTTCTCCTCTACTACGGTAATTGTGATGATAAATTTTACAAGGTTTACAAGATCAGAACTTCGGTGCATTGACAATGTTCATTTGTTGTCAAAGAGGACTTACAGCCTGTAGAAATATCACTGCGACAGTTGCCAAAGATCTTCCCTGAAGATATTTCTTGAAGATCTTTCAGAGAAAGCCGACACATTCTCATCGAGTCTTATTCACACATCCCCTCTGTTTAGTTTCATCAACCTCCATCATATTACAATGCTTTACATCAAATTTACATTAAACTACAGTTGTCAAGCAATTAATTTTTTTAATCACGTTAACTGCGCAATTATTTTAATCGCGCGTTAACGCGTTAACTAACGCGACAATTCGACAGGTCCAGTTTATGTTGTAGATTGCTGTCAGCGAACGACTGCATGCCTTGCTGATCATGACTCATCTGCAAGATGCGATCACTGTCGAACTTGCCATCAAACAATTACGCACAACTGACAAATTAACCGACATTCTGTTGTTAATAATTAATTGAATATTATTCTATCGTCAAATAACTGAGGTGACTGACCAGTGTGCTTCAGTTCAATTGCATATTGGAACTTCTGCTTCACAGTATTTACGTCTGTGCATTAGTTTACTTAATAGCGTTAATTTTTTTAATCGCTATTAATTCTTTAATGCATTAACGTGTTAATTAACGCATTAATTCAACAGCTCTACTTTAAACATGTCCAAACCATCTCAATGAACCATTCTTAATCACCAAGCTCGCTGGTTCTAATCCCCATAATTCTCTGAGCTCTACAGGTTCTTCCTACTTTCAATGTAAACCCACACATCCATCTGATCATAAACATTTCACTCCTCATGTTCCACTTTCATTGCGAGATCTCATAGCCATGTCAGACAACTCCTCATACAACTTGTATATACCTTACCTTTCACAAAAAAGCAGATACATTTGTCTTAACTTACATATCTGATAATGTGCAGACGTTTGCTGAATGCATTTGTAATTATACATGACACTCTCCAATCAAAACAGCAATATATCTGCATAGACGTACATGTAATACAACAAACAATTAAGCATTACCTTCAAGAAGACTCTGAGCAACTGTTTGTGATGTTCCAGCTGTAGAAATGTATGAAGTCATAATATCAAAACCAAGCAGATACTATAATTGCAACACAGAAATGCAGCAGAAAAGCTGCGTTTCTGCTGCACTGCAGTTCCCACACCTGACAAATCAACACACACACACACACAAGTGTCACAGATGCAGATACATGCTGACATTTTCCGTCACTCTGACACAGCTACAAGAGAAAGGTTTTACATATGAATATACAGAGTGTTACCCTAAAGTTTAGTCGCAGGTCGCAGTGGTCTAGCGGTAACAAGCCTGACTGCGGCGTGAGAGGACCGAGGTTCGAATCCCACCGTGGGCAGTTGCATGTTTATCGTAAGCATCACTACAATATACAGCCTTGGGCACGGGCTGTGCACCCTTACTGCAGTGCCTAGGTCGACTCAGCCTTCTACCCTCCGTGGGATGGTAAAATGAGTATCAGCTTTCGGGCTGAG
>Ga0209679_1001178_pt1 | contig 10825 bp, 9 predicted proteins | sample WorMetHEROISLAND_4_FD_187408 | JGI IMG/M metagenome (GOLD analysis project Ga0209679, IMG submission 187408) | Marine gutless worms symbiont microbial communities from Max Planck institute for Marine Microbiology, Germany - Olavius sp. 2 HERON... ...
TTTTGTGGAGCGATGGTCTAAGAAAAAAGCTATAGACCGTGAGAAGAACAGCGGGAAGGCTTCGCGTTTCAAATGGCGATTGTTGCGGCGCAAGACGAAGCATTCATGATAATTGTCGTGGCGTCCCGGCAATCTTAGTGGAAGCATTCTTTAAAAAAGAATAATGCACCGCAGAGTTCGCAGAAAACGTCATAATATGATTTAAAAGATTACTGGACGGAAAACGCTGGGATAAATAACAAACAAAGCTATTGTTCATGTACAAAATCTCTGCGACCTCAGCGATCTCTGCGGTTGACTGAACGTTAACGGGAAACCTGCTTTTCTTGCCAAAATCACCTAAGTTAATGGAATTCCGGTAAATTCCCTCTTTTTATCTTCAGAAATTCATGCTATAATACAAACAATACTAGCAATAGCAACCCATCAAAAGACAGGAGAAGAAATTGGCGTTCTGGAATTACAGGGAAGAGCTGAGCCAGGCTGATCGAATACGAAGATCTTATTATGAACTTCTCAGGGATGAACTTGATCATTTCCTGTTGCAATATGCCCTGATTGACTCCTACCAAAATTTTGTTGCCCACCAGGTTAATTTTCCCTTTGTCGAGAAACGTGAATTAAAACCGCGTGCACGGATTCCGGACCTGGAGTATGGAAGCCAAAATGCGTTTCTGGTCATTTTTGTTGAAGACATTGTGCCGGGCGAACATAAAAAATATATTCGGTTCTTCGATGTCAACAAAACAACCAAGACCAATCTTATGAAGTTTAAAACTCTGGCACTTTCACAAAAATTCGATCGCAACTGGAAATTTTTGGAGTCAATCCATTTTCGTAATTTTATTAAATCACTGTTGCCGGTGGATTATGCCCTGCTGATCCAGAGGGATCCGGCAAGTATTGCCAAGGGCCGCTATAGCCTTTCGCACTTTCATGTCCGCATTGACTGGCCCATTGCCGATGCTGCCGAAGATCTGGCTCAGAGTCTGCGTTACATATCCAAGGACCTCTATGAAAAAGGAGATAAATACGCTGAGGATATACAAAAGAAATTTTTTGAATTCTACGGTCTGCCGGTAATGGCCGGTGGTAGAAGAACGGCTGCCATTGTAGCCGCCCAGTACATGAAAAAGATTCCGGGTATTACAACCGTCTATGCCGGCAGTAGTGAGGCGCGGTCATTAATCCGTATTTCCGAGCGGGGAGTTTCGAAAGCGGTATTAATGAAATTTCCAGCCAATGATATAGAACAGATCATAGAAAGCAATGGTCTTACACCGAGGTCATTCAAGAAAAACTACGTTGTCGATCGCCATAATCAAGATATTATTTGTATCTTCCAGGCGACCTATGCCAGAACCTATCATTCCCGGCCGCCGGAAGACGGCAAGCTGCGAGAAATTAACCCCGACGTGAACTGGCTGGCTGTCGGTGAACAGCATATTTTACCCAAGCCGGGAGTCTGGAAGTATCCCCCCCTGCCAATCAATATAATCTACACCTAACCCGGATAAACCGGAATTGAATATTGAAGATTTGTTGTATCGCTTCGCTCTGTCTTTTCAATTTAAATCGATAGGATTTCTAAAATATTCAATCTGGCTATGGCATAAATCATGCGCCAACATGATGTGATTTAGATAAATAGGTCCTAAACTGATCGGTTCCCGGTTCAAGGTTCAAAGGTTATATCTAGTTTTTAGTTGATTGAGTTGATTGGTTGACGGATGGATGGGTTCAATCGTAATCGAATTAAAAAGACCGCAGGCCGCTCCGAAAGCGCAGCGCTCCTCAAGGCCGCAGGCCACTTCTCCAGCGCAGCGCTCACCGTTTCTTCCCAATTCCGCATTCCGACTTCCGAATTCTTTTCCAAGCTTCCCACCATCCCAGCTTCTCACCTTCAGCCCTGCGCCTTAACCTTACGCCGTGCGCCGTGTGCCCTAGGCCGATTTCTTATGCAGTTCGCGTTCTGGGTTAGGGATGTCAATATTTTTTAACCAACAGACAACCTGCAACAAACAACCGACCATCATTCTTTCGGTTCGGTACCAATTATAAAGAGGGCGGAGACGGATTCCATCGATTCATTCCGTTCAATTAATCCGGTTTGCGGATTCATAGGTACTTTGACCACATTTTCCGGCAGGTCAAAATCCGGGCTTGATCCGGCAGTCAGGGTGGCTTGCATAAATTGAATCCAGATGGGTAAGGCTGCTTTGGCACCGGTTTCTTTGTCACCCATGGTGCCGCCTGAATCACGTCCGACCCAGACCCCGGTTGAAACAGCAGGTGAAAAGCCGACAAAAAGGGCATCATTATAATTATCGGTTGTACCTGTTTTGCCGGCCAGCGGGCCCTGAAGCTTTCGTGCCTGACGGCCGGTACCCTCCAAGATAACGCCCTCGAGCATATTCGTAATTATGGCGGCTCCCTCACGGGTCATCACCAGCCTTTTTTGTGGCCTGGCACTCCATATGATTCGTCCCCGGTGATCGTTGACTTCCATAACACCAAAGGGTTGGATCCATTTGCCGCTTCGCGCAAAGACGGCATAAGCGGCGGTCAAATTTTGCAATGACACCTCCGATGTACCGAGAGACAAGGATAAATTTGGTTCAAGATTTGATTCGATACCAAGTCGGTGAGCAAAACGAGCCACTGGCTGGGGGCCCAACATTTCTATCAAACGCACGGCCGGTATATTTTGTGATATAGCCAATGCCATACGCAGGGTTATTTCGCCTAAATACTTTTTGGAAAAGTTTTCCGGGTGCCAATCATTGTTCCGGTCCTTCCCTCTGAAAATAACCGGAGCATCAAGAATCAATGCGTTTTGGGCAAACCCCTGTTCGATGGCATAAGCATATACCAGGGGTTTGAAAGCTGATCCCGGTTGGCGCCTGGCTGCCGTTGCCCGGTTAAAGGGGCTTTCATAATAATTACGTCCACCGACCATGGCCAGGATACCGCCGGATTTTATATCCAGGCATACCAGGGCGGCCTGGGGATCAACCGGCTGGATGTTATTTTTGCTCATTCGGGTCTGCAGGGCTCCCAGACCTTCATCAACAGCGGCTTGAGCGGCCTCCTGTAAATCAAGATCAAGGGTTGTATAAATTGAGAGGCCCCCTTTATAAAGCTTTGTCGCGCCCAAGAGTCGTTCTAAATTCTTTTGGACGTATTCGACAAAATAGGGTGCCCGGTTCAGACTTTTGTTTCCATCGTCAAGTTCAATTTCGGCATTTAGCGCCTCGTTATATTCTTCGACCGTGACGATCTGCATCGTGAGCATTTGTTTCAGTACGATATTTCTGCGAATGCGCGCCAGATCTTTGTTTACTAAAGGTGAATAGCGGGAGGGGGACTTAGGCATACCCGCGATCAGGGCGCATTCCGTCAGGCTGAGATCCTGAACAGGCTTGCCGAAAAATATTTCGGCCGCCGATTGAACACCATAGGCGCCACTGCCGAAATATACCTGATTTAAATAAAGTTCCAGGATCTCATCTTTGGTGTAGCGACGTTCGAGCTGAAAGGCCAGGATGGCTTCCTTGATCTTGCGGACGATAGTTTTGCGCGGCGTCAGAAATAAAGTCTTGGCCAGCTGCTGGGTTATGGTACTGGCGCCCTCTACAAACCTGCCGGCTCGAATATCCTTGATGATCGCCCTGGCAATTCCTTTAATATCGACACCGCTGTGCTTGTAGAATTTGCGGTCCTCGGTGGCGACCAGGGCGGCAGTGAGGTATCGGGGTATGCTTTCTAAAGGCACCGGATCCCTTTTTTCAAGGAAAAGTTCGGCCAAAAGCTCTTTATCGGCTGAATAAACGCGGGTAACGGCATGCGGCCTGAAGGTCTCCAGGTTCCTGATTTGCGGCAGATCGCGGGTAAAGGCAAAGAACGCACCCGCCAGGACACCGGCTGATATCCCGGCCAGCAGAACGATAAAGATGATAATCGTTTTTTTATTAAACAATGATTTCATGGTATTTCTGAAATTTTAGTCCGATTACTATTTTTAACGCTCAGGTTTAATCCTTGACTGCGGTGGATGCTAATTGTAAAACCCGGATAATTTGAATGTTTTATTGCATATGTGCTGGTAATACCTGAATTCAGGTAATAAATGGGACGCGGTTGAACGCGGATCTCACAGATCGATTTCACTGTTTTGTAACCCTGAAAATGAGAGCCATGCTATTAAGATCTGTGATGATCCGCCAAAATCTGCCCGCCCGGTGACATGTGAAACCTTTTTCAGCGGGGTGTCCTAATATAAAATCGAATAAGGAGATAATCCATGTCCACTGACCATCATCACCATGATCATGATTCCCATGATGAGATACCATTTGATGAAAAGCTGATGAAATTGCTCAGCCACTGGATCAAACACAACGAGGACCATGCTCTAAATTACAGGAATTGGGCTGAAAAAGCAAAGATTAATGGCAGGGGCCAAGCCGCCGGATTGCTGGAAGAGGCTGCTGATATGTCACTGACCATCAATGAGAAGTTTGAGGCGGCGTTGGCCGAGCTTGACGGAAAATAGGTATCTGAATTTTATAATTTCGTCCTGCGCCCCCGCTACCGCGGGATGACACATCTAATTCAAAAAATGATAGTGTACCATTTGCGTCACTGCGGAAATGGTAATAATTCGATATGGGCAAAATTTATTTTTAGGTTCACTCACATTGGCTCACCCCGCAACACCTGACTTAATTTCTCACCCAATTCTTCCAGGCTGTAAGGTTTGGCCACAACACCGCTGAAGCCGTGTTCTTCATACCCGGTTATTCCCGGGTCCTCGGAATAGCCGCTGGAAACAATTCCTTTGACGTCCGGGTCTATCGCCATCAGCTTTTGTATCGTTTCTTTGCCGCCCATGCCGCCGCGCACCGTTAAATCCAGGATAACCGCATCAAAAGGATCTGCCGATTTTAAAGCCGCCTGGTAAGAGGCAACCGCTTCAACTCCATCACGGGCAAATTTAACCCGGTAACCTAAATGCTGCAGTATTTCACCGGCCAACTCACGGATGCTCTTATCATCATCCATGATCAGAATGTTTCCTTCACCAAAGATCCGCCTGTTCCGGTCCGGTTTCGAACTCGCTGATTGGGTCGTGGGTTTGGCATCGGTAGCCGGTAGATAAATATTAAAGGTGGTTCCGGCACCGATTTGCGACTCCACCGTAACATCACCGCCATGCTTTCTAATAATAGAATGACAGATGGATAAGCCCAGTCCCGCGCCTTTTCGAATCCCCATGTCTTTGGTTGAATAGTAGGGTTCAAAAATATTATCGAATTCCGCTGCCGGTATGCCGCGGCCCTGATCGGAAATCGATACTTTTACATAGTTTCCTTCTGGCAGTGAGGCAATTTCGTCAGTTACAGCCATATTGATGGCGGCTATTTTAACGTGGCCGCCTTGGTGCATGGCCTCCCTGGCGTTCATAACGACGTTGTGAATGGCCTGGCCGATCTGGGATTGATCGACATCAATCTGCCACAGGTCCGGTGCAAAGCTGTAAATGCTTTTGATATTAGATCCACTTAAGGTAAATTCAACGGCACTTTTAACCAGGCGGTTTACGGCGGTGACCTTATTGTTGGGCGAACCACCCCTGGAAAAGGCGATCAGTTTTTGCGTTAAATTTTTAGCCGTTTTGGATGCTGCCAAGGCATGACCCAGCAGGGTGAAGGGTTTATCGTTTTGATTTAAGTAGGTTTGGGCAAGGGTAATATTTCCGATGATCGCCGTTAATAGATTGTTATAATCGTGGGCGATTCCGCCCGCAAGCGCCGCGATGGAATCCAATGTGCGATGCTTATCATATTCATTAATGCGTTGATTTTTCACTGGCGGTGGCCTCCGGTTTTATAGTGATATTCGCAGGGAAACAATTTGAAAACATCTTGTGCGGCGTATTTGCACTTGTTGAATTTATCGGCAATTAGACCTAAATCTTGAGAATTTGATTTTGTGTATGGATTTAAACTCAACAAAAAATAGTCAGCCACGAATTGACACCAATAATAGCGAATGGTTGCAACAGTCATAGGCAGAGACAGTTTTAATGAAAAAATAGTTTCGTGACAATTCGTGATAATCGGTGGATTCTTTTAACCATCTGAATTGTTAAGGTAATTTGAACCAACACAGCGCATTCAAAATACCTGGTCGCATATTCTGAAGTTTACCCTAAAGCTTTATTATCCTTGTGCCGATAACATCATCAACAACTTTCGACTTTAAAGGTGAATAGATATGGATTTATTCAGCGGTGTCAGCACCGATCAATTATTCGTCACATCCCTCCAGCAGGAGTTTCAACTGGAGGCGCTGTCAAACAACGCGCTGTCCAGCGGGATTGACAAATATCTGCGCAAAGAATATGAAGCTGCTGCCCGGGACTTCGAGAAATCCATCAGTCTGCACCCGACATCTTCCTATAGTGCCGATGCCACCAAGTATCTGGCCCAAACTCATCTGCGATTAGGCCAAAAAGAAAAGGCCATACACGATTATCAACGAGGGATTGAATTAAACCGGGATCGGGATGATTTGCGGGTTGATCTTGGCAACCTTTATTATGCTGAAGACCGATATGATGAAGCCCTGGTCCAATATAAAGAGGCAGTGCGGGTTAATCCGGCTTCCTCCAGCAATCATTATTCCCTCGGACAGGGATATTTAAAGCTGGAAAAATTCAGCCAGGCCGAGGCGGAGTTTCGAACGGTGTTGCGAATGGAGGGTGACAGCCCTTATGGAAACTATGGATTGGGTCTGACCCACAGTAAACGCGAGAATTATGACAAGGCCATCGAAAATTTTGAAAAAGCCATCAGAAAAGATAACCAATTCTTTGATGCCTATGCTGAGATAGGATATGCTCTGGCTGATATGGGCGAGATCGAAGACGCGCAGGAGATGGTCGAGTCTCTTGAAGACAAGGACGCCACTCTTTCAGAAACATTAAACCATTATATCAATAAAGTGGAACCGCCAAAGATAATGTTTGTCTGGGGTTCCAGCACCTTCGGGTCCAATCTGTCAACCAAAACTCCGGTTTCGGCGCTGGATTCTTATTTAGAGAACGCCGGGGCTGCAAAATCTATGACCATGAAATTTTATTTCAACAAAGACATGCAGCGAGCCTCAGTGGAAGACCGGTTTAATTGGAACATCAGCCGGCAAATGGGTGCCGGCGATGGCAGCGCATACAATTTCGGCTTTCAGGTTCCGGAAACAGAAGTAGCGCTTGCTTCTTACCCGGACTATGTATTGTATGATTCCCGCTCACAAACAGCGACTGTCGCATTTACCGTAACCCAAAACGAGACGGCCGACGGCACCATAGATCCATCACATATCGTTTTCAAATTTAATGGTGAGGATGCCAACGGAATCGCAATGGACTCGGACCATGACGAATTCAGTGGTTGGTCTGGCGTGGCGTAGCTTGCTTAAGCAAACTTTCTGTCGTATCGATAAATCATAAAATTCAATATTCCACCTGCCGGACTCCTGCCAATTGTCAATAAAATGACACTTTTGCCCTTATTTCCCACCGGCTAAATAGAAATTGAAAATCATAGAAATAGCTTTCCTAAAATAATATAGGGAATCAAATATCCATCCATTGAATGGTTTGTTACCGTCCAAAACATTACCTTTATTGCCTGTGCCAGGTTGATATCGAAAAAGTATTATCCTTATAACTATCTAATATTATATATAATAAAATTCACGGTCTTTGATCCGCGCCAACCGATGCCAGCTATAAGTTTCACCTGATCAATTTATTGGTAATTGGTACTAATTTCCTTGAGTGCTGTTGATAAAAATTGCTGATATTTATAATAATTGTTTGATTATTGACTGGAACAAATATTGCATTCCATCCAGTCAATGAATGAACAGTAACCATCAACAAGGGTGAATGTGATAGATGCTAAAAGCAATTCATTCAAACTACCTGAATCCCACCAAACAATCTCGACGCCTTTCCGTACTCATGTCGATCCGTAACGAACCGAGCGCCAGTCAGCACAAAATAGCTAAATTTTCCAACCTGAGCAGTTCGATGGTAAATAATTACATCAAATGCTTAAAAGAAGAAGGTGTTATCACCGTGTCCGGCGAAACCAATCGCACCCTAAGCTATCACCTGACTAAGCACGGGCAAAACGAGCTCAGGGAGTCATTGCTCGCCTATTCCTGCGAGATCGTGCAACTCTACAGCGCTGTAAAATGTGAAATCACCCAGATTTTGAATGGCTTCTACCGTGAAGGAATTCGGACCCTGGTATTATTCGGGGTCGCAGAAACAGCCGAAGTCGTTTTCGCCGCTATTAAGAATTCCCCGCTTGTCGTCATCGGAGTCGTCGACAGCGATCCGACAAAGCAGGGTAATTCTTTTAACGGGCTGATCGTGCAAGAGCCGCAAAAAATGGAAGAGATAAATCCCGATGCGGTCGTCATTACATCTTTCGGCAAACAGGATGAAATTCATGAATGCATCCGCCAGCTTGTCGGGGACAAAATAATGGTTAAGAAACTATCCGAGGTATAATCCGTGTCTACCTGCCCGCTCGTGCCCTGCAAGGCTGGCGGGTACGTGTCCCTTATGAAAAATTATAATCATACAAACATTCGCGCAACGCCCCAACAAAACTCCGGTCATTTAACGCTTTGGAGCACGAATGAAATTCATCAAATTCGGTAATCGGCAAATTGGAGAAGGGTACCCGATTTTCATCATTGCTGAGATAGGAATTAACCATAACGGTGATTTGAATATAGCTAAAATGCTCATTGATGCGGCCGTTGATGCCGGATGCGATGCGGTCAAGTTTCAGAAACGCACCCCGGAGCTCTGTGTACCAACAGCGCAACAAAAGGTGATTCGAAAAACTCCCTGGGGCACCATGACTTATCTGCAATATCGACAGCGAGTCGAATTTGATCAGCGGAATTATGCCGACATCGACAGCTATTGCAAAGCAAGAGGAATTACCTGGTTTGCATCATGCTGGGATGAACCCTCGGTCGACTTTATGGAGCAGTTTAGCCCGCCTTTTTACAAAATCGCCTCGGCCTGCCTGACCGACGATAATTTGCTGCAATCCATTAATGTGATGGATCGCCCTATGATTCTCTCGACGGGCATGTCAACCATGGAAGAAATTTGTCATGCTGTATCCTTGCTGGACATGGATCGGCTTTTAATCGCCCATACTACCAGCAGCTATATCTTTAGACCCGGGGAACTCAACTTGCGAATGATTCATACATTACAAAAGATGTTTGACTGTCCCATCGGGTATTCAGGACATGAAGATGGGGTAGCGTCTTCGTTGGCAGCCGTAACATTAGGCGCATCTTTTCTTGAACGTCACATTACGCTTGATCGAGGCATGTGGGGCAGCGATCAGAAGATTTCTTTAGTACCTGAAGATCTTAAGCGACTGGTTGTTGAAATACGGATGATTGAAGAAGCACTTGGTGATGGTGTCAAACGTCTTTATGATAGCGAGAAACTCGCAAAGGTAAAGCTGCGTAAATATCGTCAGGCACCCTAGAAATAAAAAGTGGATTTCGGTTGGGACTAGCAGTATCATCCAGTTCACTTAAATAACACTCTATAATAAATATATAATAATTAAAATGTGTTAGGGCTTCTTTCGATACGTAATCGAGGAGGCGGAGCTGTATGCACTAAATGACGGTAGGCCAGGAAGTTGTGAGGCTGGGAAGCCTGGAGACAGAAAGGCTTGGAGGATTAGAGGCTGGAAAACTTTAATCAAATGAACATTCTGATGATCGCCATAAATGATCCGGCTGGCACGGCCATCCTGTTCACAAAAGCCATAAATCGCTACACAGAGCATACCTGTCGCCTCATCACAAAGGAAACCCGATACAATCATCTTTTTGAAAAGGACCTTCATCTGCCATGGCTTGACGATAAGGATTGGAACGAAGTGGAGCATCTTTTAACAAAAAGCGACATCATTCACTTCCATATGACTGCCGATGAATCTCTTCAAATCGGACCCTTTAAGTTAAAAGATTATATTACAAATAAGTCAATAGTCCATCATCACCATGGTCATCCGGATTTCCGGAGCAATCCCCATAAATACAGGGACAAATATAAAGCACTCAACCGGCAAAACCTTATCGTCAGTACCCCTGACCTTTTAAAAATGTTGCCTGAAGCAAGGTGGGTGCCCAATCTCGTTCCGATCAATAACGCGCTATATCTGCCTCAACGTGCCTTGGAGAAAGGAGGTGTTGTTCTTGGACAATCGCCCACTCGCAAAGGTTTAAAAAACACTTCAGAGCTGTTGCACGCTATAAATCAAATAAATCAAAATGGTACGCCGCATGGGGTTCAACTAAATATTATTGAAAACACGCCTCACCGTGAGTGCCTCAAAAGAAAGAACGCCTGCCATATTATATTCGACCACATGCAAGGCTATTACGGTGTTTCCTCATTGGAATCTCTAAGTCAGGGTAAACCGGTCATAGCAGGTTTAGATGATTGGAATATTCACTGCATAAAAGAATTCACGGGTGCTGATAAATTGCCCTGGATCAACGCTAGAAATCAAAAGCAACTGGCAGAAAGATTGCAAATGCTTGTTCCCAGTAGCGACCGGCGCAAAAACATTGGCATGGAAAGTCGACTGTTCATGGAAAACAGGTGGTCTGAACAGAAGGTGCTTAAAAAACTTTTTGAGGGGTATGCAACCCTGTAATACGGACCGCGGTTAAGTCCGCTTATTGTTTATGTTGAAAAAAA
>Ga0209679_1001179_pt1 | contig 10824 bp, 8 predicted proteins | sample WorMetHEROISLAND_4_FD_187408 | JGI IMG/M metagenome (GOLD analysis project Ga0209679, IMG submission 187408) | Marine gutless worms symbiont microbial communities from Max Planck institute for Marine Microbiology, Germany - Olavius sp. 2 HERON... ...
TCTAATCAGTTCATCTCTGTCCCGAGATGCACCAGTGACAAAAGTTTGGCGAAAATCCGTCAACAGATACTGGAGATATCGCGGAAACATAAAACTACCACGTGAATCACGGACGGACGGATGGACAGACACACAGACAGCGGCACGGACGGACGACCCGAAAACATATAGCCTCTGCCGGCGCCTAGCGGTGGCGGAGGCTTAAAAACAGTATCAGAATTCTTAGAGCAGTTTCAAATTAAGCTTTTATATGGCCACAGTTGATGACACCAAGTTGACAGTTATTGTTCTCACATCTCCATCAATACAAGTGATACAAACATTACTCAATATCACAACCACAACCATATATTTCAGAACTCCATGCAACAACATGCCAGAACGCAAATATGGATTATGTACACCCCAAAATCACCATACCCGCTGTTCATCTTGAGAAGGTTTCACAACAAAGTAATGTGCTTCTATCTCCCTATGCAAGTTCTGCAATGCAATGATACTGTAATGCTCATGTCTGTATCAATGTCACCCGCTAAACTGATGGACTTGCTGCATATATCTTGAACAAGTGACAGCTAGTTGTATGACATGCAATCAACATTGACACAATGCTGACAAATACAATGAACATGTGTAACATCAAACATTTCTCCAAAAGTTATAACTGTTAAACACAGTAACGACAATAGTTTGAGAACAAATTCTGTAGTTCATTCGTAACAATTACTGCCAGTTAAGTTTTACAGTAAGCAGCATTAGCCACGTTATGCGCATCCACGTTACAGGGCCTGATATAACACCAACATTTATGTGTATGTTAGCACATTTTTTATCATAAATATACCTTTTTGTTAACAAGCACAATAAATATAAAACTATGGTTAGTAAAACCACCTACCTTGTGTCTTTCACGCAATGCCTCAGCACCAGTGACGTCTTTAGCAAGTTCATCAGACGAAACCAAAGCCATCATACTCTTGATCCACGACATCAGATCTCTACACAGACAAATATTGTTTCATTATGAAGAATGTCAATAAAATGGCAACTTGCAAGTTCAACTGGTAAGTAATCTCCAGGGTTCAGTTTTCCGCAAAAAAATTTGGCAAAATTCTGTGGGTCAGTTCCAGAAATTTAGTGGCTCTGTGTGGAAAAATCGTCAAAATTCTACAGCTCATCGCAGCTTCTTGTTCATGAGTAAACTGAGCTATCTCCTGTTCAATTACTGAAAGTTGACCTTGAGCTTAGTTACAGAAAAATAAAATTATCATTTTCCTTACAAAGTTTGATGAAAGGGATGATACGTGAAGACCGAAGTGTGATAAATATGGAATGTTTGTCATTCTGTATCAAAATGTTTCAACCATTGCCAAAGCGTAAACAAAAACGACATTAAACTAGACTACTGCAACTATGTAACTTATCTGATCTGTCTCAGATTTCTTTGACTGACTGAATATCAAAAACAGAAGAACAGGCTCTTAAACTGTCAGTAAGGAAGGAGACTTATGAAATATAGCATGCTTGGAAAAGAAGCACTTGATATCCACAGAGGCTACTGGCAGGGTGATACAAGTATTTGCTAGTGCTGCCAGCTCTTGTGGCATGTTCTCCACTGCACGTCAGAAGATTTGACAGCATCATCAGCCAAGTCAAGATAAATCGGCCACTCAGAAGCTGCACTTAAAATGTGCAGTTTTGGCTGAAAACATCGAAAATATGAACAACTAAAATATCTCGCTCTAATCACTGGTCATTTATAAAATTCTGCATAATTCAATGGAAACATAAAAATTCAGCTGCAAAGGGCAATTTCCACGGCTCAGCTAGTAATGCCGCAACCTGCAGAAAACTGTGGGCCTTACTAATTCATTCTCTCACGCACTCATAACATAAGACGTCAAAATGAGACATCCGTAAACCGTTAAGTAATGTCCGCACATGACATGGCATAGGAAAACTCTACAAATTTGTCTCAACGATGCCTGCTCTGACAGAAATTACGCAAAAGAAGCAAACTGAACAGAAAAGTCAATCATACAGAGACAGAATACCGACGCGTAATGTAATTAAAGGCCACACAATGAAAATTTACAATTTATCTTGAATGAAACCAAATTAACGACCACAATAGACCAACCTGAAATCACTCAAGAAGCGCTGCAGGTCATATGAATCCAGCAACTTGGCTTTTCTTGTCTCAGCTTTATGCGCAAGTCCTGACCACAGGTCATTTATCTCACGCTGATGCTCATAGATGCTCTGCTCCTGGTCCGGATGTGTCAGCATCAAGCGCTGTGCAGTGTCGTCTAGGTCCTTCACCTTCTCGCCAATTGCTGCAAGATCACGCTCCAGGCCCTCATGTTTACGCTGCAGGCGCTGGACAGTCGCGAGATCATGACCGAAATCCGTCGAATTCAGTGCGATCTCTTTCTCTTCAATCCAATCTTTTGTCTCATCAGCATCCCTAATCGATATCACAAGTATATCATATTAATATAAAACTAGAAAAAGTTGCACTCGATGGTAGCGTCGAGTGCTGTGCGCCTCCGCTGCGATGGTGTGACCTTGAACTTTGACCTTTTGACCCAAAAACGTAATCAGAACATCTGCGTCCCAAGATGCACCAGTGACAAAAGTTTGGCGAAAATCCGTCAACAGATACTGGAGATATCGCGGAAACATAAAACTACCACGTGAATCACGGACGGACGGACACACGCACGCACGGATGGACAGCAGTACGGACGGACGACCCGAAAACATATAGCCTCCGCCGGCGCCTACCAGCGGCAGAGGCTTAAAAATTACATTACAGGCTCATTAGAAGAAAAAGACTCAATGAGAATATTCGTTAAGTCCATCTCAAACTGAAACATGACAGTGGAATTTAGCAAAATGTAGCACACAACGTACAATAGCAAAGTTCATTATACTGCAATTAGGCCTACCAGGGTATTCCATTTTCAGTGGTCTTAAGACAATGATGGCTACACAATGTGTATGGCTCTGTTAATAGAAATACTAAAATCTGCAGCTTCGGACAAGCTAATAAAACTAATAATTCAGTTTTACGTTGTAGCAGATGTGCTCACAACTACGGTGTAACACTACCCTTTCCCCTTACCAACAGTGATAGCTAAGCTGAGCAATATAGAACAATCTATAAAACAGCCACATCCATAGCTGAACTTAGAATGTTAACCTCAAGATCACAAACCTTTGCAGTACACTACCGCAGTACACTAACTGCAAATTATTCCACTTATCATCAATCTAAATTGAGACATCACGCGAAAACCTTCACTGTCTCAGCTTACCGATGATAACGCTGAACCTCATGTGCACTGCCAAGTGTCTGAGCACGTTCCTGTGTCACCTGCTGCAGAGTTGCCCACCGCTTGTTCAGATCCTCAATTTGGATACGAATCTTTTCAGCCGCTTCAGTTTGACCCATTGCCGTCAGACGCTCAGCAATTGTATTCAGTTCGACCAGGCGAGCCTCGTTTGCCTTCAGATCCTGCATTGCACAAATTGCGATGTTTCAAGTGACTGAAATATAGATTTAACTGCTCATAAGTAAACTAATGCAATGTGAAATTTATGACAATTTCTGACAAGACTGACATGATTATAAATACCCATTTACCTTCTGGAAATCATCAAACTTGCGTTGAACTCCTTCAACTTGTTCCAAGTCTGAACCTACTTCAGCTGAAAGTGCAACAGTTTCCTACAACACACAGAACTATTTATCAGACACTGTAATTGGGCAAATGCATGTAGGTTTCCATCTCAAGCAAAATGCAATAAGCAACTCACCTGTTAATCAATCATACTTTTTACCAGTTAGAGTAAGTGGCTGAGAAAAAAAAGAAACTTAAGAAAAATAAGAATTAGAAGAACTACAATATCTATATTCCTGTAGTAACAGCTTGACAACCTTGTCTGCAATCCACTGAGCAAGTTCTCCAGCTTCTCGCACTAGTTGGTAGGCCTTGCAGGATTCCTCAAGTTTCTCCTTGCGCTGTTTGCCGAGGTCCAGCAAGTTCTTGTACTGGTTCTCAATCTGCTGCTGTCGCACGGAGATAGTGTACTCGTCGGCGAGATTGTTCTGTGATGCTGTCAAGTTGGAGTCGATCTTCTTCACATAAGCAGCCGGCACAAAACCTTGCCTGTCATTTACTTCCACCTTCCACCAGTCCTGATAACAACACAACACATAGCAAGCACTTAACAATGTGTCACTGTTGGCGAGAAGCTTCAGGAGTTCACGCTGCTACCGTAATGAGTCTGGGAGACATTTATGCACATATCTCTTCAAAAACTGGATGGATTTGGACGAAACTCGGTTTCCTGCTGACAACTGCAGTGGATTTTAGAGTACCACTGCAGTTTCTAGTTAGAATGTCTATTTACATCATGTAACTTGTTAGAAATATAACAATTTTACACCCTTTTCACAGCCTGGATGTGCCTACAAAGTGCACTTTTGCCTAAGAACAATGGAGCAGTAATTAACACTAAGAGGGACACCAGGATGAAAGTCCATCACCATATAAGTCAATCAGAACTAATTAACTAGTAATTGACTGCTATGAGTTTAAGATCACCTTTAAGATGTCTTACATAGATGACTTTGAGTAATCATAATTATAGTCAATTGCTTGAAATTTGTTAAGTGACTGTAACTAATTACATTGCTTAAAGTAATCTACACAACACTGTAAATAATAACGTAAGCGAAGTAAAGTGGTGGTACTGAATTGGTGGTACTGAAAACGAAGTAAAGTAAATGAACCTTGTTTGAGCTGTTCAGAAGGGTGAGAATATCGCCCTTCTTCATTGACACCTCACGAGGACTCTTCTCCTGATAGTCGTATAAAGCAACAACAGACTCGCGGCCAATCTGGTCAATCTGAGGAGCTTCTTGTTGCTGTAACAACACCACTAAATAAGTTAGCAGTGATTTTAGAAATCACTGACAGAATCACGTCAGTGTTATACAACAATAAAATGACAAAAGAAATGATGTTCATCAACACAGCATTCAATATCAACATAAATCCAAGTACAACACTAAAAAGGATACAATGGCACTGATTTACAGGCAATATGACAGGAGGTTAATTTACATAAACTGTATGACATACTTGCGACATATGTTAAGATAAAATCTTACGATCACCTTTAAGATGTCTTAAGACAATCTGTAGCTGCAGGAGGGGCTAATTTACACAGAATCTTAGAACAAACTTAGGAAAACTAAATAAATAAGAACCACAGGTCAGAGTGTTACATTGTAGAATGAGTACAGCATAGTCACTGCTCAGTGGTTTGTCAAACATGGTATGAATATATACGTTTTGCAACTGGCGACTGGAAATGTTACAACAAATATTTAAGGTGTAAAACAGATTCTGTGAATTCATTTAAGACATTTCATTAGATAACCTTATGACATTGCAAATTCTGTCTTACGAATACACCTCACAATATGGACGATGAATACACAAGCAAAGGCATGCAAAAATAAACGAAAATAAAATAAAACGGAAGTTACAATTCATAACAGCACACTTACCTTGCACTCCTTTGCTTGTTCACTTAGTCCATCAATGACTGATCCATATGCATCAAGATCAGAGAGAAGAGCTTCATGTTTCTTCAGAAGGGCCTGCCAAGTTAAATTACACAATACTAAATCAATAAATTATTATGCTTATAGAGTTTACAAAAGAAATTTTAAGGCAGCAGACTTATAGCTACAATCCTAGTCAATGCATCAAAGTGTTTATTATGCAACAACCTCGTGAAAAAAAACAGCAGCACATAACTAGATGCGTGGCAATGCCCAACCTGATGGAAGCCCGTTGGGTTGGTCAGAACTCATCCGATTTTTTTGCCGTTTGTGGACCAAAGTACACCAAATTAAGTTTGCCTGTGTGGGAGTGTCCCCACTTTGCAACACTGTTTTCCGAGTGATGACGTCTTGTTGCATTCCGGAGATATTCGCAATTAAGTTACAAAGTTATGCAAAATTACGCCAAAATTTGGCGTTTTTGGGCCGCCAAATTTTTTGGGGGATGGGGCACTTAAATTTCTGACCAAATTTTATACATCTGGGTCACACGGGAATGTGTGGCAAAGTTTGGTGATGATCGGCCAAGCGAAGCTGGAGATTAGGCAGCAAAAAAGATCTAATCTACGGTGATGAAACAGAATGGCCAGCAGCCAGCATAGCTGGCGGGCCGGGCAGCCATAACAAAACAGAACTACTGGCCAAAGAGGTGCTTAACAATGACAGACCTCAGCCGAGTCTTCATCTTTGCCACAGTCAGTGTTACCAACAATCGGCTCCTTCTCACGCATCCAGCTGTCTGCCTCGTTGGCATCTGCAAAGTACTGCTGTGCCTGCAGTGAATCCTCGAGGTCGTCACGTCTCTTGTTTGCTTTATCCTATTAACAGCAGCACATCAAAACATGAGAAAACTAAATACTCATGCAACAGTTACACATAAACCTCAACTAAGACACTATACCAAAACCACTGCAGATGGCAACTGTTACATATATATATAATCTGTTTCTTTGTTTGTCACCGTTTAACATAAAATTATTGCTTCCATTTCAATACCGAAAAATAAGATGTATCTAGCATTAAAACCATACAGCAGAAATACAACACAAACTAACAGCTGATTCTGTCGATTCACATTAACCAACCCAGAGAGACTAATTTCTACATATTTCCAATATAGGATGATATATTTCACTGCATTATTATCTTCCCCCAATAAATAAGTTCTTTGCCACCATGTAAAATAACCCTAAAAACTACAGGTAGCAAGTCTAAATTACCTTCAGGCTATTCCACTTGTCCTGAAGTTCATGTATTTTATTGGTTATGTCGTCACCAGCAAAGTGCCCTTCCTTTACCATCTGCTCACCCTGTCCACAAACTGTTCCAATTCGTGGTTCATGACCAGCAAGTTCTGCAAGCAGAGCTTGATGCTTTTTCATCAGATTCTGGACACCAATCAGGTCACGACCTGTCAACAATAGCACAGACCTTTTGTAGTCCAACGCAAGGATATCCTACTTCTAATCCCATACTTCTAAAAACACAATGTTCAGAAAAAGAAACTAAAGAACTAAATGTGTTGCTATTTTTGGCAGACTGCTGCACATTAACAACAAATGCCTGCGGAACTATTGCTCAATAATACAAAATTAGCACAAAACACCATAAGCTGCATATACTGGCATGCCTTACTGCATGATAACACTAATATCCTTAACTATATTTGTGATAATCATGACTTTCAGTCACTAAATGTCATAAAAACACTGGAACAAAATAACACTAACAACTGTCGAACACGTTTTAAATGACAGACCTTAAAAATGTTAGCACGTCAAACAAGATAAGTCAGCTTAAAATATTTCGTCAGTCTGATTAATACACTTAATGCAAAAACTGCACTGTAACACCCAGAATCATGTACTGTTCTGTTTCACAATGTAGCATATACTGCTGAGACTATTTTTCTCAGACAATATCACAGGACAGGTTTTCTTAACCTGATACTATGGCAGGGTTTATCCATTCTGCTATATGCATAAATACGCATTGGGTCTTATCAGATACTGTCATCAATCATGGCTTTCTATGACTTAAAATAAACACGTCATAAAACACTGGAACAAAATAAACACTAATACATGACAGACCTTCGAAATATTAATATATCAAATCAGATAAGTCATCTTTAAATGGCACTGTCTAACTTAACTTATAACTTGAAACTGTGCTGAACTGTGTAAACTGTACTGCAGAATGTTCTCTGTCACAATGTAGCATATTGTGACTCAATTTTTCTCGGTTAATATCACAGGACAGGCTATTAACCTGATACTGTGGCAGGGTTCATCCACTGTGCTGTATACGCATAAATACTCTAGTGGGTCTCATCAAATATAGTCATCATGGCTTTCTATGACTAAAATAAAATCATAAAACACTGGAACAAAATAAACATTACTTGAACAATGAAACTGTTGAACAATGTTTCAAAGGATACACCTTAGAAATGTTAGTATAGCAAACGAGATAAGTCAAGAGATAAACGCTTAACTTATAACTTGAAAACTGAACAGCCAGAATCATGTACAGTGCTGTTTCATAATGTAGCATATTCTGCAGTGACCCAATTTCTCCAGCACACGTTATATAACCTCACACTATGGCAGAGTTTATCTACTGCGCTATATATGCATAAATATGCTTGTGGGTCCATCAGCACCATATACATTTAATACACTTAAGAACCACATTTTCATTACCGTACCACATGCCAAAAATAACAAAAATTCTTCACAGGGTAGCGTGAAAGGCCAAATTACTATACACAATACCATGGTGAGCTTGTATTTGAGCTGGCCAAAAAATCTGGCCATCAGAAACGTTTTAATGTTTATCACACGTGGTGTATGGCTGGTTGACATTCCTTGTTTTACACAGCAAGCTTGTAACAGATTGACTAAAGCGGTTTGCACAAATGCAATATAACTACAACAACATAACACCAAAATTTTGTTGTATTGCAATACAAGAAAAAATTTGTATTGCAGTTGTATTGCACTTGTGCGGACCACTTAAGAGTAACATTACCAATCAGTTCTGTGGTAAACATACCCAGTACCCACATTTACACTGCAACTGTTTTGTACGTAAGAATATCTTCCTGGTGATATAACGGTTCCTGTGAAGTACATGTTGATTTCCGAATTACTGCTTTGACATTCAAACTGATATTCTCCGTTGGTAATAGTTTGAAAAATTACTCATTTGGATCACTTTTGCACGGGTTTTCATGGCAATGTCTCGCATTAAGAACACTCTTCAGTAACAACCACATTTCTGGGGTTAACAGTACTATGAATTTTCAATTGTTAGCAGACTGGTGGGTGATTACGTCACTGCATTCTGGCCCACTGTTCATCATGCATGAGTACACTGCAGCTTGGAATAGGCTTACATTCAAATTCTATTACTTCTAACTTCCTTGAAACCCACTTAAAACCACGTACCCAACATGGCGACCAGGTTCTGAGCAGAATTAAGTTGGAGATTTGTCGGAGACCTGTTTCCTACTGGTACCTGTCTACAACCTGCTTGAAACCTACTGAAGACCTGATAGGAGACCTTGTTTTAAGCAGGCTCTGAGCAAGATAGAAGTAATGGAATTTGACCCTTAGTAAATGATGACATGTTTACAGCGTGCTCAGTCATTCACAGTGTCTGCCACTACTAATGCCTGGTTGTCTATGAATATTTGCCAATGCATATAGCCAAGAGCTCGCATTATAAATAACATTATCATAATACTGCAAGGTTTTTAACACACCTTTTATCACTTTCCATTGTCATGCTTTTGACAATGCTTTAAAGGATAAATTATAAAGATTACTACCAAAAATCATTAATGCCATTTTACAGATGATATAAAGTAGATAAAACACTGTATTTTTTCTCTATACTTATATACAACTGGCTAACATAATAAATAACATGGAAAACTGGAAACGTTACATAACAAAAATTTAAACTTAAGTATCTGTAAATCTGAATGCCGTAAGCTTAACATACGAACAACTAGTAGTTAGTAAGTTTTATCTGTAACCGTAAGTATTTAATAAATGAAGTTAGGCCAAATATAAACTACACCACAAAGATTCCTCACTAGCATAAACACGATTGGGATCAGAATGCACCGACAGCGTGACGACATGGCCCCATCTAGTATTAGTAGTACTTAAGATTGCATAAAGTCCTACAATTTGCCAACAACCATACATTTGACATGCAACACGTGTAATGTACCATAGTAATGTACAACATCATGCAGTAAAATCTTCAAATTCACTCTGGTGCTAGCTCCACAAAGGCACTTTATATCAATTTATATATCATTTAAGATTAACTTCGCGAAATGCAAATATTAAAATGAATTAATTACCATACAGGCACGCAAACACCATTAATCAAGGTGAAATAAGGTGCTTAGCAGAAGCATTAACCAACGACTGCATTATACTAACCACGATTAGCAGAAGCTGCAATGGGCTCCTTTTCCCGGATCCAATCCTCCTCATCTTCAACATCACGGTAAAACTGTTGAAGACGCAGAGCATCACGCAGCTTCTGTCGTCGTGCCTGCATTGGATCATTCAGGGCACGGAACCTCTCAGCAAGCTGCAACTGCTTTGCCTTAATGTTGTCAGCATCGAAATGACCGGCAGCAACAAACTGATCAGCAGCCTGTGCAGTACTGTCAATACGGTCCTGGAAACAAACAATGCATGTGTTAAGCTGAGTTGAGTTGCCATTTATAAGTAATTTTGCTGCTGCTGAGGTACATGTTCAAGGCCATTTTGGCTTAAAAACCCTTTCTCTGTGGCAGAGGTGTAATGCAATGTGGCTGGTACGATGCATGAGCAACTGTTGCTATATTGCACTTTTTCAATTTGTTTCACTGTGCCATTTATTTTTTATTAATTACTCGTGTATTCATACATCGTTTTTATAACACAGCTGTCCTCTGCATTACTGCTGACAGCAATTACCATCAGCAGCAGACCATTCAAAGCATTTCTCGCAGCAGAGGGCAGCATTATACGGACAATTTAGCAGTAACCAGACCGTCAATGACGGAGTAGCTCATTCCAATATGTAGACAGCTGACTGATACTTATACTGGATTTGGAAGGAGAGTATAAGGGTGTTTCATAAAGTGAGCGCATGTAGAGACAGAACGTGAG
>Ga0209679_1001180_pt1 | contig 10824 bp, 6 predicted proteins | sample WorMetHEROISLAND_4_FD_187408 | JGI IMG/M metagenome (GOLD analysis project Ga0209679, IMG submission 187408) | Marine gutless worms symbiont microbial communities from Max Planck institute for Marine Microbiology, Germany - Olavius sp. 2 HERON... ...
TATCTTACTGGCACGGTACACGCCCAACACTAAGTTGAAAGTACAATAAGTAGTTCTGGGCGCTGAGCGCTTACTGGGTCTCCAGCGGTTGAGTCTACATCCCATTAGACAAATAAATATTTAATATAGTAGCGATTCTCAAGGGCTCAAGGAGCCTAGCCAAGGGTTTCGTGACACAGTCCCGTAATTGGCCCACTGTTGCCTCTAATCTCATAAGCTGATGCTAACGTAAAATGAAAGTTTAATTTTAAATTACAGTTCATTTTTCCGGTAACATATTTATACATCTCAATCATATCACCTCGAATACTCCGATAATGCATGGTTGGAAGTTAAGTAATTGAAGGTGTTGCTCGTATGACATATTTTTTCCACGTAAGACTATTTTAGTTCCCCGTTTTTGCACCTTCTCTATTCTGTCCAAATCAGGTACACGATGTGGGAACCAAATTTGATTTGCATATTCTAAGTCGGACATGTTTTTGCGTCTGTGCATTTTTGTACATTTTGTTAGTTCTGAAGATTTGGGGTGTGGGAGCCTGAAGGGTTCGTCTCCCCCACCCCACTAGGAGAATCTCCCATTTGATTTTTTTATCTCGAAATGGCAATGGCGTGTATGCCGATAATGCATGGTTGGAAGTAATCGAAAACCACAGGATTAACTAGTCCCCAGGAGGGGGTATAGAAAAAATCCTCAGCCTAGGAGCCCGTGTCATCATCTTGTGTTCCAGAAAGGAGCTGACGAAAGTTGGCAACTCTAATCTCGCAACAAGACCTAGGTTTCTAGCTCAAGGCCAAGGCCATGGTCTTGAGTCGCAAGGCTGAGGCCAAGGCCAGAAGTTTTGGCTTTAAGGTTAAGGCCGAGGCTTAACATTCCTGACAGTAACAGACGTTATTTCTGTTGTGCCCCTACTATTGAAGTTCTTTTGGACTGTTCCATGCACATGGTGCACCCATCAGAAAAGTCTCTGCCAGGAATCTTACAACTTGTTCGTGGTACGAGAATCGTCAAAGTTGTTGTTCACTGATGCATGATGTTTGCATGTAGTGAGGATCGTGCTGGAATGTTGGCAACGGGCCTAAGTATGTCCGCGATGTACACAAGCGTGTGACAGTGTAATGTCTTGTGAATCATTTTAGTCAATTAACAGAAAACAACAATTTGTAATGCACATTTATTTCATTATCTGTTCGTGCTGGACTTGAACTTTTGCAAGCCTATAACGGGCTGGATCTAATAAATTTCCGCAGGCCGAGATGGGCATAATAAGCAAAGGGCAGTGGCGCTAGCTATAGACAAGGTAGGGCCTAGGCCCTACCATTTTCGTCCGGGCCCTACCTCGGGCCCTACCACTCGACCAGGAAGCCAAAAAAGTAAAATCTCCACTAAAATTTTCAATATGTTTAATCATATGACATTTGTTTGTTATATGTGAGAGCGCACAACAGAACAAACACTAATTTATGAGACGATGTGTCACTTGTGTCAAGTTGTGTGTATTTGTGTTGGGTAGCATGACACCCATCATGCTAATCAGAATGGGCATTGGTTACAGAAAAACATAAATAGATAGAATTACTTATTTTTTTGCTTTATAAGTTTTGCAAGTGGTCCATAGTCTTGCTGTCCTGTAAGGTCATCCTGAGTTTAAAATGCGAGAAAACCCTTTGGCGGCCGGGGCTCCGCCCCGGACCCCGCTGGGAGAGCTTACAGTGCTCCCCAGAACCCCTAGCTGATGGGGATTGGGCTGGCTACCCCTCCCCAAGAACCCCACCCACGCTGTCGGTCTTTCGGGCCTCGCTCCTTGCCTCCCCAAATCCGCCTATGTAGTGAACTGAACTTATTTTACCCCCCTTTATAATTCCTTAAATAAAATGTTATATTATAATGGTTAACCCAAATAGTTTGAGGCCCTACCGTACTACTTAAGGCCCTACCTGTTCTAAGATCCTGGCGTCGCCACTGGCAAAGGGCTGAGTCATTATTGGTGGGCCCATGTAGGGCCTAGTTGGCAGCGTCAATGCTGTTTTTTTAAAATTATATAGTACTGCTGATGCTGCTACGATTATTACTATTTTGCGTGTCATTGTTTGTGAATTACACAAGTTTTCATGATGTTTGTTGATAATTCTTGGAAATCTGTCTCTGCTACACTATGTAGAGATCTGTGCGAACTGCGAAAGGTTGCAGCTGCAGCTGTCATAAGTGTAAAACGTATGCTTTAATGCTGATCTGTTGTAGGCCATACATATTATGCTGCACACCAGTTGAACAAACATAGGTTAGTAACACAGTGGTTATCATATGTTGATGCTGATGACACTGAATGCAGGGACACAAGAAATTCGTTTTGGACGAAAAACGAACGAAATAGCGAAATTTAGCATTTTGGACGAAAACCGAAATTCACAATTTTGGATGAAATTTGGACGAAAAATGGTCAACGAATCGCCGAAAAAATTTGTCAAATTCTTCTACGTTCATTGGCATTAACATAATGCTTTTACAGTTGAGCTGAAAGAAACAGATGCCTAGAATTATTGGGATGCAAATTGATTAATTTCCTTTCACAAAATGAGCGAATGCATTGAACTGCTGGGACCATATCGTGAAATCAATCATTCGGGGCATACCGGTAGTTAATCAGTCCATAAAAGACCGTAAATAATTATGAAAAGAAATACTGCATTTCTTTATACATACTCGGAAATCAGTCCGTTTGCAATTAAACACCTTTCAATTGCTGGACTAAATTTGGACGAAGATTAGAAATTTGGACGAAATTTTGGACAAAATTGGTGATTTTGGACCGACGAAAAATGACGAGACAACATATTTCTTGTGTCCCAACTGATTTTGTCTACAGCACTTGACTGTCACTGCTGCAGATGAGACAGTAGCAGATTATCATTGTTATGGAATTAACTGAAAACAAATTTTTACTGCTACACAGTGACGTGTGGTTTTTGAGCATCAGCTGAGCTTCTTGTATCAAATGCAGATATAAAATGCATGTCGTTTTCTGTCTTTGAATTGTTGCTAATTAGAGCAATGCTTGTTCTGTTCTGTAGTTTACCAGTAGCAGCATTTCAAGAGTTGAATGTCGTCGACGATGTTCACCGATTGTCACACCATCACCATACCCAGCCCAAAGTTGAGCTTACACTCTCGTTGCAGAGTAAGCTTGATTCTGTGGAAAAAAGGCTGCGGAACTTGGACACTCGGTCTGTTCATTCTCCCAGTTATTTGAATACTCGGGTTACTTAAGATGGGTGTCCACTATTTTTTATTACTACACAGTCAGTGAATAATATAATTTTCTAATTTAATTTCCAAACTTTAGATGTATGCAGTATACGCACATAGTGACGCCAATTTTATCTCACAAATTTCAATTCCATTTCGTGTTTTGTGTGTATTCTGTCAAGTTTCACATGCTGTTACTGATAACAAAAAAAAGTTACAATACTGTGCTGTGAGTCAAAAAGTATGCCAGCATTTTTTTTGTTATAAATTCATCACATATTGACCAGTGTGTGCTGTGTAAGGGCAGTAGGAGTACAGGAGTACCCAATATTCTAACACTACGTACCATCTTTAGCACTGTAATGTTATATGTAACGTAGTACTGCTGCTACTACTATTACTGTTTCTGCTGCTGCTACTGCTGTCACTACCACTACTACTGCTGCTTTTGTTTAATGGACACATTTTTCCAGAGTTATTCCTTGTCAGGCTGAGTCATCCAAAAGCAAACTGTTTAGAATTGTTTTAGCAGGTTGTTCCTTTGTCTAATCAACAACTTCTGAGCACTGATGGGTTAGTTATAAACACCTGCACTTTAATAATGTGTAAAATCCGTATTTTATTTTGATTTATTAATTGATCGTTAACTTTTAAGTACTGACTCATATTGTGTCTATTACTTTTCTTATATGCACGTTATTGTTAAATTGTCTTGTTATTCATTCTGTCATATTTTAGTGATGACTGATAACAAATAAAAAGCAACAAGTTTTGATTGAAAGTAATGACTGAGTGTGCAAATAGATTCAGGTTGATTGATTAAACTTTTCTACTGTTATTTGCAGGATAAAGAAATATCCAGAAGTGAAATTTCTGTCATACAGGGATCGCAAACGAATACTGGTTTGTATTCATCAATGCCGGTCATTCCTGTTTACTGAAAAATTTCCAGATTGCTTTTATCTTTTTCCGCATAAAAATATACCGGGTAGTATTATGGCAGATGACTTTGTTGACAGGTGACTGGAGGTGCAGGCTTCATTGGGTCACACCTGGTCGATGTGTTAATGTTAATGGGTCACGAAGTCACTGTTGTTGATAACTTCTTCACCGGTCGAAAGAGGAATGTTGAGCATTGGATTGGACACGAGAACTTTGAACTTATCACTCATGATGTCATTACTCCGCTGCATCTTGAAGGTCAGTTCTCATGAGTGACATTCAGCATGTACATTGGGTGAGGTCAAGTTCCGCTAAGACAAAAGTCTTAGCTGAACTCTAAAGTTCCGACTTAACTCGGAGCTCAGATTAGACTTTAGTCTTAGTGGTAAACTGTGCTGTTATTGTGGACAGTATTAGTTTAAAATTTTAAGCTCAGAAAGAAGTTAACAAAATACCAGTAAATCTGTTTTTTTTTTAATTTTTCATTTTGTACTTACTTATTTTGCATGCTGTGGACTTTGACCGCAGACGTATTTTGTTTTTAGACCTAACTTGACCTCTGTTTGGTATTAGACCGAAGTTAAGCACTAAGATTAAGCCCAAAGTGCATTACTTTATCGTTTGGAATTCCCAGCAAATTGCTGCTGAGTTCAGCTTAACTTTTGTCTTAGCAGTTTTCGTACCTAAGTCAACAACGAAGACAAAAGTCTAAGACCAAAATTTGGTCTAAGAATATTCTTAGACCCAGTCTTTGTTGCGAAGTCAAGTTCAGTCTTAAGTTGGGTCTTAGACCAAACTTGGATCTTAGACTTTTGTCTTAGACTTTTCGCTTAGCGGAACTTGACCTCACCGATTGTCTGCGTAGTTTAATACAGATGTGGTACATGAAAAGCATTGGTGCACAACAGGCCACATCTGGCCCAGAACTGTCTGTGTGCACCTGTGAGTGTGACAATCCTGTACAAGAGAAAACTACAAACATGGTATATGCCTTGTGACAGTTTTTTTTTGTTTTTTTTTGTGTTGCTGTATGAAGACAGCATCAGTTACTGCATTTTATGTCTATCTGTCTGCTGCATTTTGTAACGAATGAAGATAGCATTCTGCTAAGGAAATTTTGGCTTACGTTGTTCTAACCCGCAGTAGCTTCAAGACCGCATTCAGTGGCCTTTGGCCGAAAAAAGTTGTGTGTCGTTGATGTAAAGTGATGTCACTGATATATGTGATTACTAAATTATAATTGTGGCTGCAGTTTTTACCTAGTGAGCACTGGATACAGTGCATTACCTTCGCCGTTGAGACAAATACAGCGTGCATGGCTTGGTGGACACACACACACAGCGACAGTGCAGCACCGAGCATCACAATACCTTCGCTGTCTAAGCGGCAGCGCAGCTAAAAATCGGCTAATTAATTAGTTAATTAATCGTAAAAATTTTCGCATCAATGCTTTAGTGCTGTCAGCTGTATGACCAGAAGGAAAACTGGCCTGTAAAGTGTCCTGCTCCAATTATTGCCATAAGTTCAGTTTTGGTGACACAGCCTTACGCGGAGATACCCTGCAAAAATTGGCCACTTAAACAGCTGGAGAGCACTGGATACAGCATGTTGATCTTCACCACCGAGACTAGTGTGGCATTGCAGCATGCAGTCACAGTTGGGCATTGAGGCTTGACAGACAGACAGACACACACACACCCACATACATACACACACACGGATGCCGACGACCACAATACCTTCTCCGCTCGTTAGCAATGCAGCGAAGGTAAAAATCGACCAATTTTAAACAAAAAAATTAATTTAGTACTGGTAGATATAAAAATGAAACCAATTACAAAAATTTTAGTCAGTTATTTTTCAGTTAATTTTTTTATTTGTCTACGTTTGCCTTCAGTGTTTTGGTGCTGTTGGTTGGGCTTCAGCAGAACATCCCGCCTGTAAAAATGTGCCAGCAGCCTTCAAAGATTTCCTCGGAGTCCGTCCTATCATCACTGCCTAATCTTATCTTAAAATGGCCGTTTAAGTGTTTGTTTGCATGACTTAAAATGCGGATTTGTTTTTATTAATCTCGTTCAAGAAAACTTTTCCCGCATGTCTGTTGGCTACACTCACTAGGTAAAAACTGCTGCCACAAATGATACTTAACAGTGCATTTTGGCATTTTTTAGGTTTGTGATGCTAACTTTTTATTGTACCTTCATTGTGGTTGGTGCCACACGAGTAATCAGCGTACTGATATGTTGTGTATCATAATTTGTCATTGTGTTGTACTTGTTTAACAGTTGATGAGATCTATCACTTAGCGGCACCGGCGGCACCTTTCCATTATTTGCACAACCCTATAAAGACCATCAAAACAAACACCCTTGGGACTGCTAACATGTTGGGTATGAATCTCACCATTACTGATGTTATGATGTGTGTATTTGCTGATATATTGTGCACATATTCCATGACAAAAACATGGACACCTCCTCTTGTAAATTCTATTCACATCTGCTGTTACTGAGAACAATGAAAAGCTTAGAGATTGGCGACATATTGTAAAATTCATCACATTTGAAATACATTTTGGTGCATTTATTTTACTTACTTAGTCTACTCATTATCGTATAATAATTATCATGGGCTGTGTTTGATTTATTATTGTGGCAGCTAAAAGGAATGGTTTTTTCCATGAAAAGATCAGTAAACTGAAATGCAACCAGGAGTAAAATTGTACACATTTATTTTTAAAATTTTTGTTTTTCTCTTTTCCTCTCATGCTGAGAATCTGTTTTACCTTGTCAGTCATAGCTAAGAGCTAAATGTGGTATAGTAGAGAACATTTTTTCCACTGCTACTGCATGAAAGTATAAAATCGTCTGTCAGGTAGTTGAGAAGTTACATTTCATCTGATTTTTTGTTATTATGAAAGATTTACTTATCGTCAGTTTTTGAGGTTGGAAAATAAATGAAAGCATTTCATAATGCTGGATGGTTAGTGTCTTCCTAATGTCAAGTAATTTCGACCACATGTTCGTCTCTGAGTTGTACGGATGCCTGTAATGGCTGTAGGTCAGACCTTTGCACACTTTACCTTTGCACACTTTCTTCGTGATTGGTTGTCAGTAACATGTTTCACACTCGAGATACCGTATCCTGTAATGTTATGTGTTTACAAGGTCTGGCTAAGAGAGTACAAGCAAAGATGTTGTTGGCGTCAACTGCAGAGATTTATGGAGGTTTGCAGTGTGCTTCACTCTGCTTTGTTGTGCCATAAATTGAATCTACATTACAGTGTAAATAAGTTACTAAAAAGTTAGCTCACTACGTTTTGCTGTACTTGATGTATTGATGGCATTGTGGCTGTGAAAAGTTTGAATTTTCCTTGTGATACTGATGAAAGATTTTATCACAGAACAGTCCATTTGAGGTAGTCGAGGAGAAGTTTCTACTGCTAATATTTACTACAGATTCATTCAGTTAAAATGGCAAAACCCAGCAGACTGCAGCATGTATATGTAGCACTTAACTGACTGGCTGATAGCCAAGTTGGGATGGCCCGCACTTGCATCATACTAGCAGTGACTCACTGTTTAAGTAACCACATGATTGCCGTAATCCAATAACAGCTGTCCTTACAAAGCGACTGTAGTTAACTCTGTAGTTATGTACCTGAGCTGTTGAACAACGCATCTAAACTGATCCCTTGATCTGCGCTATGTCGTCCCCACAACTCGGACAAAATTGGGTGAGCGCGCGTTCTCTGTCGCGGGTCCAACTGCATGGAACTCATTGTCGGCTGACATTCGTCGAACCACTGACACTGCAGCGTTCAAGAGACAACTCAAGACTCACTATTTTAATCGAGCTTTTAACATCTAATTTTATCGTTACGTATTTTAGTGACTTTTGTAATACGCTACTGTACAGTAATTTTTATTGTAATTGGCATACCATAAATGACTATGTAATGTAATGTAATGTAATCCCTTCAGTCAACACCTAACAGATTGCTTACCCAGAAGGATGAGAAAACCGCCCTAAATGTGATGATTGCTTAGATCCAGAAGTGCAGCCTCAGACTGAAGACTACTGGGGTCGCGTGAATCCAAATGGCCCGAGAGCCTGCCACGATGAGGGAAAAAGAATTTCTGAGACACTGTCGTACGCTTATGAAAAGCAGGTTGATCTACTGTGTTGTATTTGAATTGTTGTATATTTCTGTTGATTTTGTGTTCTGTTATTTTGTAGTGTGAAGCATTTTTATTGAAAATTGAGCATGTACGGACAGTGGCCTTGACAGAGCTATCAAACACGCAGCCCATGTGCTGCATGCAGCCCTTGAAGACATTATCTGCAATCCGCGCCAAAATTTACCAACTAGAGAGCACTGGATGGTGGATACAGCGCATTACCTTCGCTGCCGAGACTAATGCAGCATTGTGTCATGCAGTTGTGGCTGGATGGACACGCTGACTCAATTGCCGAGCACCACAATATATTCTCCACTCAGTAAGCAGCGGTGAACATAATAAACGCTGTCAAGTGAGCAGCCAGAATTAAAGAACGTCTGGAATTAGCTATAATTATATGATAATTATTAATTTATTATTTGATGATAAGTAGGCTGAATAAGTAAGCTCACCAGACATTTATTTCATTTTGTCGTTTATACAAAATAGATGCTGGCACATTTTTTCCAGTGAGGCCTGCACACCCATTTGAGTTTGATAAGAACGTGAAAACATTTCTTTTCATGTCCCTGATGTGCATTGCAAAACTTACACTACTGGCACAGTAATAACAACAGCCAAAGTAAGTTGGCAATGGGCGGCATCACTGCAGTCTGGGGGTTCCGACCCCAAATCTCCCCAGTGAGTGACTGAGGCCCATGTCTAATCAGTGTTACTTGGGACCACACGTGTCCCTGCCTTATGGCATCTCATTCTGTCCAACGGCTTTAACAAGGTGCACGAGTGTGACAGACATACAGACAGACAGACCACGCTACGGTAACATCTGTCGGAATAGATGGAATCACTTTCCGCAATGCCACCTAGTAGTGATAATAGTGGTGATGGTGGTATTAGCAGCAGCAGCAGCAGCAGCAGCTGTAGTTGTAGTTGTAGTTGTAGTTGTTTTATTATTTGATTTTAAATAAGTGTTCACTTTTTGTACTTGCATTATTTAACGGTTGATGAACAGAAGCACATTTTATTGACAACTCACCTCATTCTTTTTATCGGATAATCTCAAACATGTGTACGAATTTTTGAAATATTAATTATGACAGCAATTTTCAGTAAAGTTAAGTAAAAAAAATTGCTTTCTGGGAATTGTTACCATTTAACGTGTTTGTAATTGGTCTAAATGTAACAAGCAGTCATCTGGCATGCAGTGTGATTAGGTGAATTGTGTCTGCAGGGCGGAGTGCATATACGAGTGGCACGAATTTACAGCACATTTGGTCCACGCATGCACATGGACGACGGCCGAGTTATCAGCAACCTAATTCTGCAGGCATTACGCGGAGAACCAATTACGGTATTTTACACGTCGTTGATCTGGAACATAAATGATGCCGGTCAGTGGAAAAGCAGTGCAGATGTCCGACCTTTTGTGAATGCAGCCTCAGTAAACCAAGCTTCAGAACTTTTAACGTTAACTTGCTAAAAACAAACGCCTGTCTTCAGTGCAAAAATCTTATTTGCGTCTGCTGATTTTACCTGACATGGAGCATAGAGGATAGGCTTAACATTGGGGACAATATGAGCATTGATTCTAGCATGGGGCCAAAAACAAAGTAGGGAGCTCAGTCGCTACCCCGACTTTAACCACTGGCTGTAGCCCTGTCATTGTAATGGCTATGGCACTTACAGCTGCAATTATGCATAAGTACAACGATATGTGGCTGCATAACTGCAGTTGTGCAGCTGTATATGATTGCAACAAGCTTCTGGATATCGGTTGGTTATCAACAGACCCAAAATTCCTTCACATTCTCTTCATTTGCTTTTAGGTCGACTCCTCCGAGTGATGAGTGATGCACGACAGTGTGCCATATGGCCAAGGTCAAGGTCAAGGTCACGTGGCATTGAAAGTTAGAAATTCTTCTATTCTCAAAATCTATCTTATCCACCATTTTCCACGGGAGCTGGCAAACGACGGCTGATTCTTTAACTAGAGGACAGTGTCTAAATTTGATCGGTCCGGATTTCATGCGACCTTGAACTTGTAAGAACTTGGCTAGCAGGAAGAGTCGATCGTCAGTCCCGCACCAGGCAAATTTTTCTCGTGTATGTTGTGGGCCACACGACAACCTTTTGTGAGCTGGCGGGACTTTGTACACCACTGCAGTAAGCTATAGCAGCAAAGCAGATGTGCATATTGTCCAGCGTAAATCGATGTATGTAGACAAACTGATTAAACTAAATAATACTTTATTACGTATGTTACAGTTTAAACCGTTCGATTTCCCTACATTGCAGTTATATAAAAATTTTAATACTTTGCCATTGTCAAGTCTGTTTGAACAACAGGTCCTCATGTTTGTTCACAAATTTGTCCACCACAGCTATAAGTTGTCTCCTGTGTTTGTTGATTACTTCCGTAGTAAAAACTTGGTACATGATCACAATACCAGATGT
>Ga0209679_1001182_pt1 | contig 10820 bp, 4 predicted proteins | sample WorMetHEROISLAND_4_FD_187408 | JGI IMG/M metagenome (GOLD analysis project Ga0209679, IMG submission 187408) | Marine gutless worms symbiont microbial communities from Max Planck institute for Marine Microbiology, Germany - Olavius sp. 2 HERON... ...
CCATTTGAAATTTTCCAAGATGGCGGCCAGCCGCCATCTTGGATTTGGTGCAACCGGAAATAGCGCCATTCGATCCGCCGACCTCGAAAACCCTACCCTAGAACCAAACATGAAGTGGATCGGATGAACCGTTGCCGAGATATGGCCGTTCGAAATTTTCCAAAATGCGAGGTCGGTCGGTCGGTCGGTCCTCAATATTACATTGTTCTCATATACTCCTCTATGCTACGTTAGGAACGTAGCGTGCGAGGAGTAAAAATTAAGTGGTTAACTCGTGGATTTTGGCGTGATGCAACGCGCTACGAGATAACTCTAGAGTTAACCGCGAGGTTAACTCTAACCTGGATGTGGAACAACCGGCCCTTAATGTTTTCAGAAAATTTAGTGTTGTCTTCTTGGTTAACAATTATTTAATGAGATGCATACTACTGAATTTATCGTGCAGTAACAGAATTTTTGACACTGCAGAATGTTCAGCCACATCAAATATACAAATGAATGACTGCTGATGATGCATCATCACATGCTATGGGTCAAGCATTGGGATGCCCAGTTTCGTTAAGGCAGAATAAGCCTTGAAGATGAGACCCAGTCAGAACATCCATCTGAAGCTGCCTGTGAAGAAAGCTGTCAGCTGCAAGAAAATGCTGTTTTACAAAATCTTTGTAACACTGTGCATAAGACAGCTGACACCACTGGCATTAGCACTGTCCAGTTAAGACAATCTTGCATGAATACTTGTAAGTAAATAAGTAAAATGTCCATTCATAAATGCATTCTGTTTCAAAAGAAACCTCTAATGCACTTGTTGATGATAAAATTCTGGGCACGATGGGTCCTCCGGATGTCTGACCGGAAAATAAAACACTGTCCATGCCTAATATCAACAAAAAATTCCAAATGCACGCATCTGAACTGGAATTTGTTCATGCTGTGCACAGTAACAGGCAATCAGACACGGATACACCACTATGACCCTGAGTCCACATAATTAAGCACGCGTGGAAATATGTGAGTTCTTCAGGTCTCCTCAAGTTCAAGGTGCAGGTATCAGCTGGCAAGATAATGTGCACAATTTCCTGGGATGCTCAAAATTAGAATGAAGATAGATCAATACAATCCACAGCAAAAATGTAGCCCAACGACTCTAGTTTCTGGAAACAAAGTTCATATGGACATTTGCATGGGTTCCCTGGAGAGGGGGTGTCAATGACAACGGGGTGTCAGAAACAGCATTTTTCAGTGCTTTCGCTGCCTCATCGGCTTTACACTAACCCTAAACATGCGACCTTGAATGACCCCAAATGGCCATTTTACCTTAAAATTCTGTTTTCACGCCAGTATGATGAGCTTGGGAGATTGTGGCATTTGAAGACAGTTACTGTGTGCAAACAAATAAAGACAGATCAATATTATCCACAGTGCAATGTTCAGAAGGGACTCAGGTCTCTGGCAATATAAGGTTTATGTGGATATTCACAGGAGTTACCTGGACAGGAGGCATCAAACGACAGTGGATGATAGAAAACAGCAATTTTTTTCAAGCTTTCGTTAATCTATCTTCAATGTCCTTAGAGACAAGACCATAGTCATTATATGGTAATACATAGTCTCCCATGGGCTTTCTATCGACTCGAAAACGGATGACCTTGAATGACCCTTGTTACACGTATGGCATGAGGAGTGCTGTAAATATGGTAATGCCCATATTCCCAGCCACGGCATGGCTAGGGGAGGAGCTAGGTGTTCGCGTATAGCGTGCTTATAGCCACTGCGGTAGCGAGAAATTCTGGACCGCTGCTATATGGCTCAGGCCTATATAATACCCGTACCAAGAAAGTGAGATACATGGCTCTCCAATACGTGGCTCTCTGGCAGTAAGTCGGGAGTAGAATTATCAGGGTCTTCAGAGACGCCGAACTTGGAGGATGCAGGAAACTTGGACTGGGGAAGGAACAAATTGGGCAACTAGAAGTATCTTGGTTCGGGAGCCTGGCGTTGTAGTGTAAACATGTTACAGTAACCGTGCTGTGAAGTTTGATGATATTAAAGTGTGACGTTATAAACCAGTGCCTTGCAAACTGATACGCTTGAGCAAGCTACCATATACGCGACAAAGCTGCAGTGTATACGACAACCCTGAATGGCCATGTTATGTTAAACTTTGTTTTCAGGATTTAAATCGATTTTTTGTCAAAAAATCAAGTGATTTAAATCATGCTGAATATTTCACTTACCAATGAAAAATTATAGCAAACAGAAGCAAATGTATTGTTTTATTCTTTTATTCAACTTATTCAACTCATCGATGACTGATTTTACAGTCACTGGTTCAGGAACTTTAATTCTGTGCAACACACAACTCACAATGCTTGAGAGATTTTCCACAATCTTGGCTATATATTGATGCTCTACAGCATAACATACACTGAAAATCGTGAATATGCAATTTTTTGAAAAAACATAAAAATGCGATTTAAATAAAAAATCCGATTTTTTTATTTTTTTTAAATCATGATTTTTTCCAACTATAAGGCTGGTATGTTTGTACTCCCATCTCTGCTTTCCGAGACATTTACATGAGAACAAACAAAATTATTATACACTGTCACCAGCAGAAGTGTTTAGCAGGAACTGTAGTTCCAGCTAAATCTAATGTCTAAATGTTGGAATGAGCTAATCCGTCATTGATGGTCTAGTTATTATTATTATCATTACTACTAAACAGGAATTAAAGGCGGAAATCAATTGCAAAAAAACGTCACAAATGTGCCAAGATGACGCAGCTACTGAGGCTTGTTAACCAGAGCATGATATGCCCCCATTTGTAATATGTTTTCTAGCTGTGGTTTGATCCACCACTTCGTTTTCTTGTCTTTGCTTACTCTGTTTTATATAACAACATAAATGTTAACGCGGCAGCTATCACATCGTCTTCGTTGAGGAAGTCAGACTCCGTGTTTATTTTTTTACCAGTACCATTCACCAAAGAAGTGTATCTTCTTTCTGGTACAGAAGATTGTCACTAGTTACTGGTACTGGTTGAAGGTACCAGAAACCAGTCAGTATGTAACAAGAAATATAAAGAAAAAAGTGAAAGAATGCAAAGACAAATGGTTAGGTGATAAATCAATAGAAAGAAGGGCAACGAATCAGAATTCTAGACTACTGTTTAAGATGCTAATGGCATTTGGGGAATTTTTAACCCAATGCTAAATACACTTGAGATAAAGGTGGTAAAGTCGGACGTCCACCCTCCTAAGGATCATGATACAGACTTCCCCCTGCTTGATTGACTAACTTGGCTAGGATCTACCAATTTTTTGTTAAATTTCATGCAGTATATGTATGCAGGTCCTATATATACACTGTATTAATGATATTAATGATGATGTCCACTGTTCATTAGTATTTTCACTCCAATTTTCAACAATTTTCTTCTTGGTAGTGTATTGGACAAGAGTCACTGAAAGGTGTACTCTCCTCAGCCGACTAGCAAATCTGGGAGAGTGATGTAAGCTCCCCCAGAGGGGTCTCAGCTGGAGCCCCATCTGCAAACAATTTTTGGACAGTGGCATTTCATATGCTATTTTATGAGATCTAACTCACATTTTAGTGCATTCTGGAAGCTGACTAAGGTTTACAAAATCAAAAACTAGACAGCACTGGATACAGCACATTACCTTCGCCACCGAGACTAATATGACAGGCGGCGTCAGTCGCAGATTGGCAGACACACACACACACACACACACACACACACACACACACACACACAGAGAGAGAGACAAATGCCGAGCATCACAATACCTTCTCCGTTTGCTAAGCGGTGGCGATGGTAATAAAAGAAAGTATATTTGTGGTTGTTACTGTCACGTTGCATGAACGCATTTCTAACTGGCAGACAGAATGCAATGGAGAAAATTTCTTTACCAAAATGACAGAAGACCATATAATGCAAATCTAAGCTTAATTACTTCAATCTTTCTTCCACCAACTTTCACGAAAATACGCATGATTTTTTATCCTTCTGTTTTTTCCAGGACTAGCATGCTGCATCCACGTAGCTATGAAGTGGGGTAAAGTGACAGAAGACAGTGGACAAAAAAAGAGGAGAAAGAATATTTCAAAGACTTACACAATGTATGAAATCCAGTTGACGAATCAATTCTCAATAACCGACCAAGTAATAATGACAAAAAACAAACAGAAGATTTTATGGCAGAAAAGGTTGAAGAGGCAACCAAAAATCTAAAAATAAAGAAACACTAGGACCTGGTGAAGACAATATAACAGTAGAATGACACTGATCATTGAACATGAAGCAGACATCACATGTTGACAGAGAAGTTTTCACATCCACAGCTAATCAAAAATATCAAACACAAGTTAAAACATTGACAACATCAAATAAAAAGCATCAACCTGGATATGGTCGTGTACATCGTGGTTTTCTTTTCCTGGTCAACTTAATATCAGCTTTACGAAGTGATCGTGATACAGCTAACGACGCCGAACAAGTCCCTGAGAAATGTCCATTAACATGTCGTTCCAGCATAGCTTGAGAAGCAAAGCGTGCTCCACACCCAGCAACAATACAGCAATATGGTTTATCCCCTAGATGGCTAACAATATGTCGTTCTAGCCATGTGAGCAAGCACGATGGTCGGTTATATACCTTGCAGCCATTCCAAAGGCAAACAAAGGACTGTTCTTCAGCATTAACCTTATTATCATTAGAAAAATTCAACTGAGTAGCAACATGTTTTATGCGAATGTGCTCCAGTAACATATCATTGGCAATCTCACAGTCACATTTGTTCCACTTACACTGAACAGATCCTGAACAAACAACACTGGCAGATGTTGAACTTGAGCCAAAACTTGCAGCTGACATAAGCTGCTGACTTATATTCACAGATGGGTGAGACTTGTCAGAAGAACAATGATGAGCAAGGCTAGATGACCCAAGTCGCTGTCGACATTTATCCTGAGGTAATCTGCTATCAGTGCATATTACAACATTGTTATCACAAATATCACTGCTCATCAACGCATTTTCAGACTCAGTTACCATTTCACATGACAAAGGCACCAAGTTTTTACCTTGACTACAGTCATAATCTCCGTGATATGATTTGCAATCTTCCTGACAGACAACAGAACCACTTTTTGAGCCAGACGGTAACTGTGGTATTCTCAGCACATTTGTTGGTATCTGTTTCCGGAAACCATTTCGATGCAAAACTACTAAACTACTTTTCATATACTGACTTTCATCTGCAATCAGTGCTACACTGCATGCATCAGTTTGATCAAGTAAACAGCTGTTTGTCTGCCGAAGACTGGTCAGTTTCATGACACTCACAAGCTCAGGTCTCTCATAGTATATATTTACAGTACTTCTTCTGCAATGACATCATCTCTTCGTTTCGTCCTCACTACAACATAATTTTAATAGGCAAATTATATCACTTATCATACGGTACCATTAATGCCAGCTACAATGCTACATCCAGGAAAAACAGCAGCACATTCAACACATACAGATTGAAACCATACCTACGATACAGTTGCAAATAACAAACAATACAATGACATCAAAATAAAAAAAAAACTTCAAACAATTCCTCAACCCATCTCTTGTGTAGTCTCCTCAGAGGGGTCTTCCCCGAAAATCCTTGGGTTTGGGTACTGACAATTGTTTTAATGTCAAACATACACATGTAAATAAATACACACACACACACTCACAAACACATCAGCATTATTTTCGTTAGCAAGAACTAGAACTACAGCTAAAATGACTTTGTCAACGAGAACTGAATAAGAGCTAAAAAGACTGTTCCCAAACAGAATTAAAACCAGAACGAAAAGTACAAAAATATTCCAGTATCTAAATGTGTCAAAATGTAAAGATGGCCTGTTTAAATTTTCCATTTTACCAGCTTCTTCATCTACACAAGACATAAGGAGCATTACAGCATTACAATCGACTGGATTGCTATTTAGTCAGTGACTATCGTATGTGACCTTGGCATTAGAGCCCTGCACGGGCCTGAAAATCACAGCCCAACCCGGGCCGGCCTGTTGCTTCTTGGACCCAGCTCAGCCCATTTTTTGTCTAAAATTTTCAGACCCAGGCCCTTTCAGGCCCGCCAAAGTTATAGCCCGGCCCAGCCTGGCTCACTCAGAAAATGAAATGTATGCACTGTCTCATTTTTCTAGAAAACTTGTTCTTGCCAAGACATCAAAGCTAGAAATAACTGCAGTGGGAATTAGCCTGTACAGAATGAACAACAGTCTTGCAAAAGCTAAGAATGAAGTAACTATATATGAATTAGGTTACAAATCGTGGAGAAACTAGACAGATAAAGGTGTTTCAATTCAATGCCACTTTGTGCCAGATACATACAAATACCTGTTCTTTAATACATTTAACTACACTTCAGCTATACTTAAAGCAGATTAATAAGATATGCTTTTTAAATAACCTGAATCAGTCACTTAACTAACTAGAGAGCAATGGAGAGTGGATACAGCATATTACCGTCGCTGCCGAGACTAATGTGGCGGAAACATACACACACATCGCGTCAGCATGATACCGAGTATCACTATACCTTCGTTTTCTAAGTGGCAGTGAAGGTAATTATTAAGTATTTATATCAGTGACTTATGTAAAATTGAATGGCTTTATTTTATTGGACTTGGGCGGCCCGACAGTATGCGGCCGGCCCGCTGAACGTAACGGCCCAGCCAAGTTTTATTTTATCAAAATTCAGGCCCGGCCTGGCCCAGACTGTGCAGGGATCTACTTAGCATGTTGCTCAATGGTGAACTGTCGACGTGGCAGCATGTCTTGCATTTGTCTCAGACGTGCTTCTATCATCTGAATCATCTACTATTGCGGGGAAGAAAGATGGAAGCAGGCACAAAGTAGCATAGGCGCCGACTCCATGGGGGTGATCGCCCCCACGGCCAAAAAGTTGTGCTCAACCCCAAGACACATGACCATGCAACTTTTGCTGAGCAGGAGTTACTTTGGTTACAAATCAAATGATTCAAATCACAAAAGTGTCTACTATAGAATACATTACAAACTCTTACTTTGGTTACAAATCACAAAAGTATCTACTATACAATACAAACTCTGTCTTCTGGTTCACAAGAAATTACTTGGCTACATGCCTGCATAAATCATAGACCTACTGACACGATAGTCGCTGCATGTGTTGGTTAACGGTGATCTTGTCACACAACAGAGCGACAGAGCTTTTTCTAATTTTCAAGAATGAGAACTGAACATAAACGAAAACAATTAACTGCAAGCTGAACCAGACCGTCAATGACGGAGTAGCTCATTCCAAGATTAAGACATCAGATCTAGCTGCCTGATACTTATACTGGAAGGAGAATGTAATAGTGCTTCATAAAGTGAGCGCATGTAGAGACAGAACGTGAGACAGTACTGTATAGTAAACAATTTGTGACATCACAGAAGTGCCCATATCACGTGACCTTTGACCTCGACCTTGACTTTGAGCACACCCTGGATGCAGGCCAGGCTGGGAACCATCGTGTGCAAGTGTGGTGGCAATCCAACCATTTGCCTGCGAGAAGAAGCGATTTTCGTGAAACCTGATGCCTCTGCTAGTGAAACCGGTATGTGTGACAGGCTGACAGCCATCCCTCGACAGTCACACAGTCACGCCTACACGAGTACGCTCCATACAGCAAGAGGCCTGGTGACAGTACTGAGTAGCATTCAAACAAGTTCCATAAGAGGCCGAGCAATGCACTGGATTACCGGCCGGCATTATGCAATACATCTGCTCGTTGCCATTCATGCCAAACGCGTGTTCTGCTAGAACTGTGGGCGGCGAAGTGGGGGAAACAGGAGGCTTATAAGGATTAAGCAAATAGTACCATGCTGTTGCAGGCCACCACATCGTCTTTCACGATTGCCGCTACAGTGGTGAGTGTGACAGAACGAGACAAGAGCGACGTGGTTGACACGATATTGTGTCCTTTGATCGCTGCTTCGGTGGAGACACTGTCGCCGTGGCGGCATGTGGTCAGCGGATTTCGATCATCGATTGTGAAGCGTGACAACCAATCGTCGATTTTTGCGCGCAACAGCATATATGCTAAGCACACATATGCTATCGAAATTCCGTCTGTCTGTCTGTCCATCACATGGCTGGATCAGTCAAAAACGGCTAAAGTTAGGATCATGCAGAAATTCGAAAGGGTTCACTCCGAGCGAGGGTGCTAAATGAGAGTGGGGTAGGAAAAATTCGCAATTTTCAGCCAATAACTCGCCATATCTCAGAAACGGTGCAAGATAGGACCAAAGTTACTATTAATGACTAACAGAAAGGAAGTCGCATACGTCCTTTCGATTAGTGCCAAAATCACGACCTTGGATGACCTTGAACGGCCAATACGCATTCGGTTGCAGAAAAGATGTGTCTTTCGGAGCCCACCACAAAAAAATTGAATTCAGATAAACCCATACTATCAGCAGCAAAAATGTAGGCCACTGACTCTACTTTCTGGCGACATAAGGTTTGTGCGGATATTCGCAGGCGTTCTCTGGAGAGGGGGCGTCAAATGACAGTGGGGTAATCGAAAACGTCGATTTTCAGGGATTATCGACACTACATCTTCGGCACCTTAGGAAATGAGGCCAACATTATTATACAGTATTATTTAGTCCCCTGTCGCCTTTCCAGTGACCCCAAAATACATGACCTTGAATGACCTTGACCGGCTGTTTGGCGTTAAATTCTGTTTTCGCGCCGGTTTGGCTGGCTGAGACCACGCGACTTCGGAAAATAATTGCGTGAAAACTAATAAAGATAGACATAATGTCAGCGGTGCAAATCTTTGGCAGGGACTCTAGTTTCTGGCGATATAAGGTTTGTGCGGATATTCTGTCGGGTTCTCTAGAAAGGAGATGTTACAGGACAGTGGGCTCTAACGCTTGTCTAGCATTGTGCATCAATATCTCGAAAACGGTACGAGATACAACCAAAGTTACTATTAATGACTACTAGGGAGTTGCATATGCGCTTCGATTGGCACCAAGGTTGATGACTTTGGATGACCTTGAAGTGCTATAAGTTCGAATTTTCTCGGAATTTCGTGTGATTTAGCAGATTTGGGAGGCAACAACGGCTAAACAAATGAAGATAGACCTGTACTGTCAGCGACAGAATTGTAACCCACTAAATGTCCTTTTCAGCAATGCATAGACTACACTGATATTGCTTGTCATTCCTCCGCTAGAGGTCGACAATCAGAATACAGTGGGCGAAAATGGCGATTTTTAACCTCTAGATGCAAAAATATGTCACACACGGTAAGTAATGCGGCCACGGTTACTATTAATCATCAGTAGGAAATCGCACATTGTTGATTTGCTGTAGATTTCATTGCTAGAGGCCTTCATACACGCACTACTGTCTCCCGCTTACCTTTGCATCAGCAAGGCTTTCTTGTATAAATATAATCGATCGCCGGTTAACCGGTGTATGAGATGTTCTACTACTGTGGCTTACGTAGCCTAAACAGTGCACAGAGGTCTGTTCTAGGCAGATAACCCGTATGCAATTTCTGATGAGTGATGTCTGCTCTACACGGATTGCTGACAACTTGACAAATGTGTCTACTTGGTTTGGTGCTTGACGTTACACAGTCAGCCTTGCCTCTCAACTCTCAGCAAATGCACCGCCGCACCTCGAGTACCGGTAGACATTAATGGGTTTCACTATAGCACGTCATAATACAGACAACTGGAACAACTGGCGGTATGAGTCTAAATGGATGGCGTGACCGGACAGCGGGTGAGAGGGATCTTTCCTCCCTCAACTAGCTCTGATCACGCCGGTTACAGTTGTAGTCTACGTCTACTCCAGTCATCACGGGCTTCACAGGACACAGACAAAAGCTACATAAACGCTGGCGCCACCTGTGTGGGCAGTTTGCTGGCGTGCATGAGCCGAACACGGTAGGAAAATCGGTTTTGTGACTGTCCAAGATTTCAATTTCGATTTGGTTTGATTGTGAGCTAAAATCGTGATTTCAGTTTTGATTTCGATAATCGTAACATCAATACATTTCACAGTGCTATTTTGGTTCGACCGCAGTTTCGACAGTGAAAGTCTTCAGTTTTCAACTTTTTGTGAAAGAAAACCATTCACCTACACCAGCATTTTACGTAATCAATTTGAAACAATTAAAATTTACAGTTAAATTAGAAATTCAGCAATCGCTTATCTGATTAATTGACGATTAATCATGAACATGCATCGACTAATCGCCAGCAGACGTTTAACCGATTTTAATCCACGATATGATTAATCGACTAAAAGCCCTAATATAAGGTTTTTAATTCAACGCACTATGCACAAACTTCCGGCTAGTGTGAAGAACAGAAGTTCAGTGGTTCAAGCATAACCAACTCACAAGCTTCTATAAGCTTCAGTGTAATTACAGGGGAGGGTTAGGGTTAGGGTCAGCAACTTCTTGAAGGTTTACAACGGTAATAAACAGTGGCAATGAATGGCAAATCTTGATGAACCACTCATCTTCACATCTCCCCAAACTTCCATTACGGATATACCATGGTTAAGAACAGAACCCTCCATGTTCACATCCCACCCTACCAATAGTTAACTTCTACTTCTGCTGGAATACGCTGCAGGACCGGTAAATGGTAAAAAGGGGACTGCGGATTTGCGGATGTGCGGATGTTGACATAGACAAACTTGAATTAAACTTCATTTTTAGGCTTAGGGTTAGTGTTAGGGTTA
>Ga0209679_1001183_pt1 | contig 10820 bp, 5 predicted proteins | sample WorMetHEROISLAND_4_FD_187408 | JGI IMG/M metagenome (GOLD analysis project Ga0209679, IMG submission 187408) | Marine gutless worms symbiont microbial communities from Max Planck institute for Marine Microbiology, Germany - Olavius sp. 2 HERON... ...
AAAAAATTTCTCATCGGATTTGCACACATCTCAGGAGTGGCCCTGGGAGAAAGTGGGTGGGTTCAAACCCACCCAAACCCACCCGTGGCCTCGCCACTGCCAGTTGGTTCGCGGACGACCTGGACCTCTCTTAAACCCTGGAACCTCACAGTGTTTTACTGTCGAGGTATGCGCTGGTGATCCATTCGTATCACATGTCCAAGCCAGCAGAGTCTTCTTTCACTATAAGTATATCATCCATGCTGCGTTGTCCAGTTCTGACTCCGACCTCTTTGTTTGTTACTCTGTCCTTCTAGGAAATGTCCAAGATGCTTCTTTGCCATCTGTGATGAGCAGTGTTCAGTCTTTTCGTTAGTGTTGCTGTTATAGACTTATAGGCCTCACATCTGCACTGTACAGAAGGGTTGATAAGATTATCCATTATCGGCCGGTTAAACAAAACCGAATGTTGATTATATTGCGGTCGTATACAAAGGGTTAAACGCAGACGTCTAGCCTGTTATTTGACATGTCGTCTCAGAAGCACAGAATGAGGGGAAGTTAGGGAACGCTTTTGCAATGACGTTAATCAGAATAGAAGACTGAAGTAACCCGATACTTTGCCGCTCAGCTGGTACTCGTCTCCTGTTTACATTATCAGTTCCCATAACTCGCCGCTAGAGGCCTAAAACTACGTCAAAGTGGCATGGGTGTCGTTGGAGCGAGTGACCCTGCGTACGTGCTGCGACGTAAACCGAGAACGATTGCTGTTTGAACCACTGCTGTTTGTGTTGCTGCATTGGTGGGGGGTGTTTTTTAGCTGGACTGCGGATTATGGTTAATAATGAAGCGGAAAATCGGAAACCTGTATTATTTTTATACCGGACAGTCAGCTTGCTTGAAACTTATGTTCTGTGGCAATTCCACAACTTTCTTAACTTTCGTTTGCTGTTCGTTCTTTGTTGTATTATAACCTTCGCCGCCACCTATAGCGAGCGGAGAAGGTATTGTGACGCTCGGCGTCTGTCTGTGTGTGTCTGTGTGTGTCCACCGAGCAGCGACTGCACACCGCATGCCGCATTAGTCTCAGCGGCGTAAGTAACGCGCTGTTATGCTGTCCTTCCATTACTGTGACCTGGTCTATGACCTGGTCTGCAACCAAGTTTGGAGCAAAAAAGTTGCAGATCTGGTCTGCAACTTTTTTCTGCTCGAAACCCGGTCTCAGATCTGGTCGCACTTAGCGGTTATGCATGAAAGCTAGAATTTAGAAAAACGCTCTTTCTTGCGTGTAAGGTTGTAGTAAGTACCTCGCACGGTGGTGCATGGTGGTGACTGAGAGATTGTGGGTTCCACTCCTTGTCAGGGTATTGCTGTATATCAACTGTGGGCGATGAATGAGGTTTTTGGGTGAAAAGGTCAATGGTTAAGGTAGCAGCATGACCAAGTATGCTAAAAAGTAGCATAACAGGGCCCAGCAGTCTGAGGCATACAGAACAGGATGCTGTGTGTACAGTTCTTCTAACCATCTAGTTTTCTTCTGCAGCCTCTGTTCATATGTTTGGAAGTTGAAAGTGGAGTTGATTGGAGATAAGGCAGTTACTCGGCCTGTTAAATGAAGTCTCTGCCACTCAGCATTAAAGTTTAGTTTATTTTATTCATGGATGTCGCAGTGGTCTAGCGGTAACATGCCTGACTGACAGTGACTGCGGTGTGAGAGGACCAAGGTTCGAATCCCAGCGTGGGCAGTTGCATGTTTATCGTAAAAACCACTACTTTATACAGCCTTGGGCACGGGCTGCACACACTGCAGTGCCTAGGTCGACTCCGCCTTCTACCCTCCGCAGGATGGTAAAATGAGTATCAGCTTTCGGGCTGAGTAATAATAATAAATAGCGATGATGGGTGTGGCTTCTGGCACCGTACAGGCGGACTGTCAGCCAGGGTTGTTTGGCCTGGTCTGAGGGTCAGCAGCCGTTTGGCACCATTCCATATTCATCATATTAACTGGGTGAACTCTCACAGTGGCTTTGTGCTACGATGACAGCACCATAAATATTGTCGTTATTATTATTATTATTATTATTCATTGGACAGTTTGTGCAGTCCTGAAATTTTTCTGTGCCGTACACCATTAACATTGCTGTACACAGATACGTGGAATCTACGACGACGTGAAGGTGAATACGCTCTACGACGTTCTGCATGATCCAGTCTATCGCAAGACGTGGGATCCAAACATTCTCGAAGGCGAAGAGATCTGTCGGATTAATGCAAACAATGACATCGGCTACTATGCAAGTTCGTGTGTGGATTAATCTATACAGCACATCTCATCATGGGCATATGAAGGATTTCATCAAACCGCTTTTAACGATATGTTTACAGGAAATTTATTAAAAAAGAAACTTATTTTATTTCCTCCAACATATTGTTCTGCAACAAGAAATTTCCAGATGTTAATAACTAGAGACTGCAGTGGGAGCCCAAAACCCACTGCAGTTGTCAATGCACTGCAGTTGTGTGCAAGAAACTTGCAGAAACTTCAACAGAAACTGAAACAAGTTCATGTGTGGATTAATCTATACAGTGCATTTCAGCATGTATCATCAGGGGAATATCAAGGATTTCATCAAACTGCTTTTAACAATATGTTTACAAGAAATTTATTAAAAAAGAAACAGTATTTTATTTCCTCCAACATATTGTTTTGCAACAAGAAACATTTCTGTTAATAACTAGAATGCAGTGAGAGCCCAAAGCCCACTGCAGTTGACTGCAAGAAACATTTGCAGAAACTTAATGTTTGCATATCTCTAATCTGTTACTAGCTTTTGCAAAAGCTACCACGTGCCATGTATAGATACAAAACTCACTAAGAAAAGGGAATCGCTGAGACTCCAGTCACCCAAAAACGTATACCCTGTGCTTTAGTCCACGTATGCAGAGGGCGGATCAGGACATTTGGGAACCACAGAGGGTACCCACAAACCTGTTTTTGTTGTTTTGGGGAAAAGCAACCCCTTAGTGGAAAAATTTCAAACTTTGGTGCCAGTACAATTTATGTGCACACCGATTCACATGTTCTTGCGAAGTTTGGTGAACATCAGCAGAGGGAAAGTGATCAAAACGATGCGTGGTATACCGCACAGAAAAGTTGGCTCTTAGAGCCTTTCTTACGCCATTAGCAGAACCACTGCAGCAGTTTCACTGAAAATTCTTCATGATTATTCCACCGTCCGTTAGCTTCGTCCAAATTAATCCATTTTCCGAGGAGATACACTCGGAAACCTCTCTCAGATTCATCACAGTTTGGATTTTGAATGCACTGTTTGTCTGTCTGTCTGTCTGTCTGTCTGTCGTCTAGCGTTCTTGTCACTGCCTTGTTTGGCAAATAAACATATATATTTTACAATCTAGAAGCCCACAGCTTCTGGCCAACAGAAATTGTGAAGAGCCAAATTCTGTAGATAAAAGGTTGAAAAATTTGTGAGTGATATTTATATGCAGTCGTTACGGTTGATAAATTGAATACGTGTAAATGTAACTGTTTGTTTTGTACAGTGAAGCTGCCTAGGCCACTTGCCAACCGTGACTTTGTGACGCAGAGGTCATGGCAGGATAATGGACTGGAGAAGTTGATTGTAAACCATTCCGTTAGCCACAAGGTCGGTGCCACCATAAAAATGTGTCATTTTCTCTGTTTGTGGACGATATACTGATTATTTTTTTGAAGTATTCTTTATTCACTGTTTGATTCCAATAGACAGCGTGGAAGAAAACGTGAAAATGCTTGGCAGAGGTTTGAACTCTCTGAATGCATTCTACAGTAGTTATTATTACTGATGAGGTGCTTGTACGTAGGATTTTCCGCCAAGACACGGCATCGTCCGAGGCATCTCATACATGACAGGCTATCGAATGATCTCGACAGTGGGTGACGCTGACGAAAATGGCTCTGAAGTCACGTATCTCACACAGAGTGATCCTAAAGGTAACTGCTCTGGCTGCACCACCACACCGTTCAGTTCTGTGTCACTGTGTCAGATTTTCTGGTTGGTTTATTTTTACTCACGCCAACTTAGTTGCGGGAATGGGGCATTTATCTGCTCTGTACGTATGTATATATGTGTGTATGTCAGCACTGTAAAACAAAAGCCACTGGGCATATCGTCACCAAACTTGGCAGGTGGATAGTGCGTGAGAAGTCCTGGTCACCCGTTTTATTTGAGGTCAAAAGCTCAAATGTCAGGGTCATCTTGAGCTTGCACTTTTGTGAGTGCCAGTCCTCTAGTTTGAAATGTTATTATATGTATATTTCTAGTGATTTTGCCAATATTATTATTATTATTATTGTATTATTATTGTTACTACTACTACTACTACTACATTATTATTAGTAGCAGTTTTAGTTGCAGTACTAGTTTTTACATTATTGAAAGGCCAATTTGTTATTATTGTTGTTGTTATTATTGTTAGCGGGGTTTTGTTTTTCAGCTTGGTCTAACAATTGTTGGCCGCTCAGCTTTGTTCTGCATTCATCGAATGAACTGAGAGAACTCTTGAATTAGCTTTGTGTGATGATGTCATCATGTCCATTGTCTTGATTATAGTTACTTCCGCCTTGATTATTATTACTTCCGCTGAGGAGGATACGTTTTTGTAATGGTCTGTGTGTCTGTATGCCTGTCTGTGTTTCTGTGTGCAAAATGTCTTTAAAAGTTATGAACCGATTTTGGTGAAATTTTTGGGCAGGTGTGGCGTGGGTCAGGGTCCAGTTGATTAGATTTTGGTGGCGAACCTGATCACAATCCAAATGCAGGGTTTCTGGATGTGGATCAGGATCCGGATACAGGAATTTTTTGAAGGATTTTTTGATTAAATTTTTTGAGGGATGGGGCGTGGCCCCAGGAAGATTAAATTAGGCCGTGTCTGCCGGCTCAGCGGCTATCGCTTCGCCGCTGAGCAATCAGGCCAGCGGCTGAGCAGCTAAGTTAGCGTTTGCACCAGACAGTAGGCTGAGTAAATAGTAAACAAAGTGGGCGTGTCAGTAGTAGCATTTTGTTGATGGGGCATGGGCGAAGCAAGCACGCCGTAAATATTAATAAAACAAGTATAGCTATTATTTACTATTGTGTAGGTGTTTATATGTAGCCATTTCATTCAATACCAAAAAAGATTAAGATATTGAAAATATTTCAGACTTACGCAGACTGCAGAGCCGCCATCTTGCTTCCGACACAGCTACTCTACTGTAGGCTGAGTTGGCTGCTCAGCGGCTGATAGCCGCTAGAACTTAGCGGTCGTGTCTGGCCACTCAGCCTGTTCAGCTGCTGGCAGTGATGCTCAACCCGCTGAGCCGACAGACGTGCTTAGATTTTGGTGGCAATCCGGATTTTGTTCTGGATCCAGAAATTTTAAAAGGATTCTTTATTTACTATTGTGATTCCCATTGACAACCAAGAGTAAAATGTGAAAATCCTCGGCTGAGGTATGCGGTGAGTATTGAAAGTCAGCAAGTTGTTTCTGACACAAAGGTGTGGAGCATTATAGCTGTAGCAGCAGCAGCTGTTGCACGTGTAACATTTACGATGCTTGTAGGTAAGCTGCCGTCGTGGGTGGTCAACAGATCAACACAATGGCTTGCTCCAAAGGTACGTAGTTGTGGGTGATGTTTGTGGTGTGGTATCATGTTTCTGTCATTGTTTTATCTTTGTTTACAAATGTGTTTACCAACTCATCCTTTTGCGCCTACGTGATCAATAAATACATATCGGCTCTGGCTTGGAAGACGTCTGTGGGCGTGGTTATTTCTGTCGACCAGTAAAAGTGCAAGAATGTTGTTCTCGAGCCGTAGCACATTGTTGCATCAATGCAACATCAGCTACCATAGCATTAGGCTTAACTTTAAGTTTATTTCCAATGTCAGCTGTGTCATGAGTAATAATTGTCAGGTATGATTCTTATGAAATTTGGCAAAAAGTGATAAAGATATTGCCAGAATAAAACAGTGACGTTTTCAGCAGTGAAAAACACGGCTAAAATTGCAGTCAAGATTTTGTAAGGTAGTGCAGTTACGTAGAATGCGTTAGGTAGGTTAATTATAATAGTGTATTATAGTGTATGTCTGCCAAAAACTATGAAAATCGGTTGACATATGTCAAAGTTAGGAGTGAAGACAAAGTACTTGAAAGTAGGCCTTTTTATTGAGGCAGTGAGACACTGTGTATATATTATTACATAATTTGTGAAATAATACTGTAAATTATGCTGTCAGCATCACTGCCGATTAAAGGTAAAGGTCTGGTACTTGCTATAGTGCTGCTTACCCGAGTCAGACTCGTGTTCAGAAGTACTTTACAGCCTCGGAAGTGGCAGCTGATTGGCATGAGCCAAGGATACTGTAGTGCATCATGCGGCTATCCATTACCCGCACTAGCAAACAATTGGAACTGCGATGCAGCATGCAGACGTGCCACTGCCCCACGCAACCACACTAGGCCATCAGCTCATAGCCCATAAGCTACTATGCATTTCCTGTCTGGCTAAGGATAGGAGACTGAGTTTACCTGGTTAGCAACTTGCTCAAGGTTGTTAACCGAGTGAGATTTGAACTGCACCCTGAAAGTTACAAGTCCAGTACTGTACCACTAGACTGCTTGTACTGGCAGCGATTTTTATTTTTAAATCAGACATGTTCTGTCGGATCATTTTGGTATTGATGTGTATTTTCGTGTCAGGGATATAAGTGCTATGGTATTAAAATTATTTTTTGTTCAAAAATTATTACCATTTGCTGCTGCATTGTGCTTGAAGGTGATATCAAAACTGCATAAGGCTTGTCTGCTGTACGAAGACTGGAAAAGTGAAAACCGGCCGACATTTAAGCCGTGGCTGTATCCGGAACAGAGCTGTTTGCCGCTGCTCAACACGCAAGACATTGTAGCCATGAGGTATTCCACGACATGCGCCGATCTTCTCGGCGAATCGAATGCCACTGAAGATGAAGTGGCCGACATGGTGGAAAGCTGAGCTGCGTAAGCTGCTGTTGAAGGATAGTGGTGATTTTTAACATCTTTGTTGACGTTATAGGTGTGCTTAAGTCACACATAAGGAAAGTGTGCAAATGAAAAATATGTGAAAAGTGAACGTGGGCAGAAACTGAACATTAGGAAAATGTGTGCTCCTTTATCAGTTTGTCCACACTTTCATTCCTGCATATTTAACTCCTGGTTTTTTAAATCCCAGAATTTCTTCTCCTGAATTGTTAGTCGTCTAGTTTTGTATTGTAAAGGTTTTTCACTATACGATATGTAAAAGTCGTGCATTTGTGCTTTAGTCATAGTATTTAATGGAGAAAAATTTGTGTCATTGTACGCACATTTAGTTTGTAGGCAGTGTATTTTATACTATGCTACGATCTCGGTACTGCTGTAGTTTTGTAAATGACAGTGCAGTAAATTTAACCAAGTCACTCGTGTGATATAATTGAATACCACCAAAAACCGCTATTTTGCTGTGCATATCTTTGACATTTGTCAGTAGTGCTGTAGAATTTTTTGCCGATTTCCAGTTTCGGTTGTAAATTTTCGTTGCGAAAAAGGTTGTGCGTTAAACGTGGTTGCTGATTAGTCTGTCGTCGCAGGACGTGTACATCTTCGTTTGTTAATCGGCAAATCATGCCTTAAGCCAATATCGCAATTGTAATTCGACTGCAATACGACTATGGTACGACTACGACGAAAAATTGACATGTTCGTCTTTTGCGTGTGTCGAATTGGAAGCAGGCACGCATGATACGTCATAATTGGATCGTAGTCATATCGTAGTCGAATCGCCATTGTAATCACGGCATTTATAAGATGCATTTCACACTTTGGCTCAAGTCGTCAGTAGTCATACTGTGTTCTGTGATATGAAGCTTTATCAAATGTGCATTACACGCATATGCTGCGTCCAGTACTTGCTTCTCGTCTGTTGTTATTGTGTCTCGACCATTAACCAGTTCCACATTGAAAATTACAAAAAGCTCGTTTTGCTATTGTCAGGTTTGAATGATCGTATGATCGTTTTCAAACCGCAAACACTTTTTGTTTGATAAAACTAAAGAAAATAATCTAAACAACATTAATAAAAAAATAATAGACACAACATCTCTCATGTTCAATCCACCACTACTATTAATACTACTACTGCGGACTGTAGTTGGCCCCGTCTACTATACCATCAATCAGAATTAGTTTCTACGTCCAGTCACAAAATTAACTAAGCGACAAAAATACGATTGACAGCAGGCTGTCGTCATTGACATGTCTGCGACCCATGACAATGACAGCCATGCTTCTCTCTGTCTTTGGATCAAACTACCAATCCTCTTTTGTCACAAAACTTACTTGTTCTACAAATCTTTTACACTGCAGACTGGTTTTAGTACCCACCGAACTAACTGTCAGTTTCTATCTTAAGTTTATTTTTTGTCGTTAATTTTCTGTTTTGGCCACATGCAGTAGACTATGCTGGCTATCCGTCAGTTTTTTTAGTGTACATTATGCATTGCTGTATCGTACCATATCCTGCCTTGCAGCATTTTCTGTCTGCTGTGTATGCATTAGTTTTAGGGTCTCAAAATGTGGATCGTGTGTCCTTTTAAGGTCATATGTGTGACTGAAAGTTTACAGTATTTTTACTTTTCTTTGTCTCGTGCCTTGCCTTGCACACACAGACAGTTTATACTTTTATAATTACATCAGCAGGGGCTGTGACCATGTCCTATTCAAAGTTTATTAGCGAGAGAGTATATTCGCAGCATTTATTGTACATTGCATGCAAGTGCTGTATTTGCTACTGTCTGTCATCTTTCTTCATCTGTTTACTTGTAATCAGTGTTGAAATTTAGGTCAGTATATAAACACAGTCGTAACGTGAAATGTGGCCAGCTTTTGGTGGCTTTTGCTGTCAGAACGTTAATATGGAGTGTCGTGATTTCTTTTCATGTATTGTAACTGTACACAGATGGGGGTGTGAGACGAAGGAAAGGAATGCACGTGAATGCTGAATGCAGTACTAACTGTGAACTGTTGCAAGGTGTACTAAAACAATTTCCCGCACGTTTAAAACCCTAAAATATGTTTTTAAAAATTTATATTTCCAGACTACATCAGGCATTATAGTTTGTTGGTTTCTTCACTTGAGTTGGGAGTCTATAGTGAATGATATGGTTTAAATGTATATATCAATATCACGGCACCAGTTTGTTACACTTGCGGAGCTTCAATCAGTCAGTTACAGGTAATGCTTGCCGTTGTCTTTTGGGTGTCAGTCTGGTCTGCTGGTTACTGTTGATAGTCCAAATGGATTGAAGTTATAGTGGCATTGACTGATGTTAATGGAAACTGTAATTTATCACCGATGTGGAATAACTTCAACTTGTCATGTCATGTGCCTTGATGCTGTCATGCTGAACATGTTTCTGCTACTGTTCAGTGTCAGGGTGGCACAAGTGACTACTACGTGCTGATGATGTCGCATGTTTCCCCACTGATAGTGATTGCATGTGTATAATAATCGCTGTAGTGCCTGAGAGTTTTTGCCTTTTCACAATCACAAGTGTGGCTGTCGTTGCTGTTATTTTGCTTGTTGTTCCTACAATGTGAGCAGCAGCTGTGGCTCAGTGGCTAGGGCATTGACTCTAACTTGGTGTACCCGGGTCTGAACCGGCTCTCAACCACATGAGTCACAGAAAGGGCATCCAGAATTACTCTGGTCCACCAGAAAATGTCCGTCTTTACACACAGCACATTCAGTTCCTATGCTGCAGGGGCGGATCCAGGATTTGCCAAATGGGGGACGGACCATGGCGAACGCGTGGAGCGCGAGCCTGTAATGGGGGTCTGGGGGCAGAGCCTCGAGTGGGGTCCAGGGACACAGCCCCTGGTGGGGGCTGAAAGCATTTCATCCATTTTCATACAAAAAGGGGCCAAAAGTTAAGTATTAAACAAAAGAAAACCCTATTTTTGGTCCATGGGGGCAGCCGCCCGGTCCGTCAGTGCTATGCTGGATAGTGCATGAAGTCAAATTGCATATGCGGATGCCGTCGATTGTTGTATTGCATTTTCTTCTTTTGAGAATTAACTTGTACCACAACGGGATAGCATGTAGTACAGTGAAGTAACAGTTGTCAGACAGCGGACTAGAAGTTGTTTTATTGTGTTATAGAACGGTTTTGATTATTATTTAGTTAAATTTAATGTCTTTCTTGTGATACTTATTGTATTGAATGGCATCTGTTTTATCCAAGAATGTATACCATAGTTGTCTAACAGTGTGTTGTCACTGTTATGACATTATGTTTGTTACTGTCAAATTTGTTACTATTATTACGGTTATTATTATTGTAATTATTGCTGTTTTTATTAACTGAAATTCACGAGCGTATATGGCTGATATGTAATCATGTAGCATCAACAGAATCTACTTGCAGCAGTTAATGGCTAAACATTGAACAGTTCATTGATCTCTCAACCTTCAGCCATTTAATCTTGTTCCAGGCTTTCTGGGCTGTTATTTAGCAGATCTGATCCGATATCAAAATTGTTCACTTGTCTTGTCTGCAGAGGAGAATACACAGACCAGTGTATTAATGAATTTCTTTTTTTTTTGAAAAAATCTTGAGTTGCACGACATTAAAACATTATTAAACAAACTGAGTTAAACGTGTCAAAAAATGCTGTTTACGTCATGATGACAGCTTGTTAATTAGTTCAAGTTCAACATGCGTATTTAGTGCACCCCCTACAATTAGACCGATGACGCATAACAATAAGAACCTATAATAAGAACGACAG
>Ga0209679_1001185_pt1 | contig 10819 bp, 6 predicted proteins | sample WorMetHEROISLAND_4_FD_187408 | JGI IMG/M metagenome (GOLD analysis project Ga0209679, IMG submission 187408) | Marine gutless worms symbiont microbial communities from Max Planck institute for Marine Microbiology, Germany - Olavius sp. 2 HERON... ...
CTCTGTTATAAATATAACAGACCGTCATGGTAACTGGTAATCAACGACCAGTCGCCGGGACTCGCGAGGCTATTACATTACAAGCCTCACTATCATTTAACGCATGGCCTACGGCAAACGTAATACACACGGACGACGAAGCCGTGATAGTATCCGTGACAGAATCCATGCATTCGCACGCAATTATTGAGCAAGTCCTTACTTCCGGAAACGTGCTATGCTACTGCGACATTCTAATCATTGTTCACTGGTGTGTAATATATACGGCAGGAGGACGAAAAGGTTAGCGAAATATCCGAATTATATGTTACCAGTGTTGTGATCTCGAGACCAAGGTCTCGTGACTCGAGTGCACTCGAGTTCATTTTTCGAAGGTCTCGGTCTTGGTCTCGAGACCAGGGTATCAAGGTCTTGGTCTTGGTCTCGAGTAATTACCGTGAAAGTCTCGAACTTGGTCTCGAGTTTTTAGGAAAGTCGTGGTAATAAGATGTCAAGTGCAATAGTGCATTCATATTACTTTACTGAAGCGGGTTTGTTAGCATTCATTGAATTTCATTCTGTCTACAACTTACTGATTGAAGTTCTAGTTCAAGTCCCGGCGTTGTGGTTATTTTATGCTCAATGTTGACAAGTGCTGTTTTGTGCGAAGGTCTTGGTCTTTCTGTCTTGGTCTTGGTCTCGAGACCAAGGACCCAAGGTCTTGTTGTTGGTCTCGAGTTTTTTAAAAAGGTCTTGACAACAACACTGTATGTTACCGCGCGATGCTGTAGCCTGTATGTGATGTAAGTAGTCCGTCCGTCCGTCCGTCCGTCTGTGACGTTAATGTACCGTGGCCACATAAGTTGGGTTAGTTCAAAAATACTTACACAGATAATTAGCCTAGAGTCTTCGCTTATCAAAGCCCCAACGTCGGCAGTCTATTCCAATGGGAACACTCCCAAAATTCGGCTGGAATAGGGGTGGGGTTGCAGTTCTCAGCAGAAAAAAACTGAAATATCTCTTAAACGGGGAAGGATAGAACCAAGCTTATTATTGATGACTAATGGGAAGTTACATACGCGCTTTCGATTGGTACCAAAATCAATGACCTTGGATGACCTTGAGCAGCCATTACGCACTCTGTTTCAAAATACATGAGATTTCGGAGCCCAACACGAAAATTTGAATGAAGACAAAGATGTAGCCCAGTGACTCTAGTTTCTCGTAATACAAGCTTTATGCGGATATTCGCGGGGGTTCCCTGGAGAGGGGGCGTCAAACGACATTGGGACAATCTAATACAACAGTGAACATAACCAAAGTTGTGATTAAGATTTTACAAGGTAGTGCAGTTACATAAACCGTTTAAGGCAGGATATTTATATATCTTCTTGTTGCAAATTTATTGCAGTGCGTCTGCTAAAAAATATTAAAATTGTTTGACACTCGTCAAAGGCACAAGCGAAGACAAAGTGGGATCTTTTTACTGAAACTCGGTGTAAATTAGGTAATCTTTACCACTGCCGGTCATCTCTTACGATGAAAATTTGTCCAAATGAATGTACTTTCTTATAGTACTTAAGCAACTTGGAATATCTTAGGCATTAAAATGTTACAATGCTTCGAATGTAAAAAATAGCCAAAATTCGCCATTTTGCCCCATAGCGGTAAAACTAAGCATTTCCGGTCCCTCATATGTCGAGAACAGATGTTTCTCATCAATATCTAAAACGTCCTCCAAATTGACAGTTCTACGACAACCTAAGTCGTACTGGACTCGCCCAACAACCTGGCTCCCCTCCCTGAAAGGACACACTTCTCATCATGCATGAGGCATGGCATGGTCAACAGCTGAGACTGAATTAGTACGAAAGGTACTATTGGACCAGGAAGGCGCCCGCTTGCTTACTTATTCTACTATGTCATTACGGTAAGCCCCGCCTGTGCATAAATATTCATCACTACGCTCCACCAATTGGATGCAGCGTCACGCATGGATCTGCAACCTCATTGGCTGCAGCGCGCCTCCGAGGTGTTAGTGAAGGTTTACTGTCAAGTTTTAAATCGATAACATGAAAAGAACTTTGCTAATTACTCATTAATTACAAATTAATTTAAACAACTGACACGGTAGATCTGTAGGGAATATGAGCATGAATATATGTGCAAAGTTTCGTTGCGCTCCGCTGCGTATTAAGAAAGCCTTAGGGATTTTTAGAGAACTGATAACAACAAGACGAAAAAGAAGAACAATCAGAATAGCGCTTAGTGACCCGCCTCCCGGGTCCAAAAAATGACGGAGACTACAGCAGTTCACTGCCGACCTCGCATTCTGATGTCGCTGCTGATGGTGATAAAAGCGTTCAGTTTTTAGAAGCAGACTAATGGTGCTTCGATGTCCAAGCGTCGATGAGGATGTCTCAGCCCGCCGCAATGACTATCTCAGATATATGACCTTATAGTGACCTTCACCTTGACCCCAATACAATCAGTACATCTGACTATAATGTAGAATATTTGTGTAAGATTTGCGCAAAATCCTTTAACCCGTTCTGGAGCTATACTGTTAACAGTACGCAAGCCGGACGCACGTACGCACGCATGCACTCGCGGACAGACAACCCGAAAACATAATGCCTTCGCCGGACCTATCGTTGACGGGCGGAGTTATAAAAAGCGACGACCAGCGTGGTCAGTGCCGCAGCCGGCTGGTTGACGCCTGCACTTGCCCATTCTTTTGTATAGTTATGGACTGGCTTCGTCCACGCACACATACACATAGAAACGGATTCCCGAAGGATCTGTCGGAAGGCGGGCCGGACGAGTCGCGGTAACTGTTGACAATGCGTCCACGACTCCGCCGGGAGTCGTTATTCCGACGTCCTGGCCGTCCTGGTCAACGTGATCGAGGCACAACAGACGAGCCCAACGGAAAACGATCGAGTACCACCTGATAGTTAGCGCCGGGCCCGCAACGTGACGGGTTGGTACTCCGCTGACACAGCTTGACGTCCCGCTAGAGCAGTAGCGTAAGCAGGATTTCACACAGGGGGTTATTATTCACCCAGCATGTCCCGACGGTGCCCTACCGCCAATCGCATTTTGGTGCACTCTTACTGCTGAAAACGTCACCGTTTTATTCTGGCAATGTCTTTGTCATTTTTAGTAAGTAAGTAAGTAAGTAAAATGTGAATTTATATAGCGCATATCATTTAAAGAAACCTCTAATGCGCTTAAAATTTCACATTCTTTCTAAGAATCATACCTGACGATTATTCTCTACAAGCTTTGTCTATGCTGATGTTGGAAATCAGCTTAAAGTTAAGCCTAATCTTGTGATAGCAGATGACGCATTGATGCAACACTGTACATGCAAGACGGTAGCAATGTTGAATTAACTGGAATTAACTGCTCGGACCAGTTAATTGTAATAATAGGATGACATTTCGAGGTAAAAATTACCTCTTGAGGTAAAAAGAACACATTTCATGATATAAAGCACACGCAAACCTTTATTGCTCATAGCACGAAAAAGATTATGGGCTACAATTTTTTGTACTGATTTTTTAATGTTCATTAGGGTTTGCACCCTCAAGTCCTTCATATGCCACCACTAGAAATGCATAATGTCATTTTGGAGACGAGTCTTTTCAGGCAATCAACTGCACTGGTAGTACTGACAACCAAACTCACTACAGCCAAGAGAAAATAGAAAACGCACAAAACAAACGAATCCTAAGTCTTGCTTCATCAACGGAGAACAACTCTGATGATCTACCTGTCATCATCCGGACAATCATCTTGCTCAGACGTTGTTAGTGCCGACTCATCTTGTCTTTTATTTCACACCCCATAGAATAAAACAAATCGCCTTTTGTTCAACACACCACTGACAAAACTGACCGTCCAGTAACTAGGAATCTAATCAAAACCTACTAGGCCTAATAGGTTTTCAAAATTAGATTCTTATAAAAACAAACGATTTAATGCTATAGAGTTATTGTCGCATACAAAAACATTTTAAAGATCAGTGATAGCATATATAAAATAGCCATCGGGTACCTTTACAACCCAGGGTATTAATAATAATAATAATAATATGAGTGATGCTCTTCAGTTCTTGAGCGAGTTGGGCATGCGACTGGCGGAGACGACCGAGGATGTTCGAGCTTCGTTTTTGTTCCAACGGATCTCCGTTGCGGTGCAACGATTTAACTCTGTTCTGCTGCATGATGGTTTTACTGATGATGACCGGCCTGAGTAGGGTCCACTGCCAAACACTTTTCATATTTTTTTGTAATGTTTGAGATACCAGGTTAAAAAAATAATAATGCACTGCTTAATATTTGCTACTACTCACGTCACGTCCGCCATTATCGGTAATCCTCCCTTTGCATGGCGACTTATCGCAACTCAGACGCCAGAGGGCAGCACCAGAACATCCCAGCACCTACACACGGCGAGACTCGGAGGCTCGAACTATAAGAGAAGGCTTTCACGTCCAATTATGTTGGCGGCAACAGACTGTGGTCGCCAGAGAAATGGGCTTACCAGTTTACGTCCGTGGATCAAGCAGGCGCTATATATCGGTGTTAACGGCCCCTGGCCTATAGAGCCTTCGCGCGGCGTCGTTGTCGACCGCTTTATTGTCCCAATACTGTCGTGCATTATCGCAGGGATTGCGAAATATCACGCGGCACCGTGACGCGCTGAAAAAAATATCCGCACATGGCAAATCTGCATTGTTTACGTTATTTAGAAGCGGATCGTCCGTGTTTATTTTTATAGGCATTCGTTTAAGACAGAAAATGCGGTGTTTAATGCGTTTGTGCTACTTCTGTTGACTTTTCGTGCTTGATGTGTCAATGTCAACGTCAACGTCAACAGTGAATTTATATAGCGCAATTTCATGCAGCATTTCTATTGTGCTGAGTGCTCTAGCATAGTAAAAAGTGCAGTCTTCAAAGCATGCCTAAAACTACTGCTACTGTGGAAGGAAGAACGTTAGCTCAGGTAGGCATCTCGCTTTGTATTTGTATTTGACGCAATAACAGCGATTATAATAACGACATATAGAAGCGACCGTACTGTGCGAGTCCACGTCTTAGCTCTCATGGCTGCGTAGAACACCGCATACTGTGCATTAATCTCGAAGCCTAAGCCTATTTGTCAAGTCAGTGTAATAAATAGTGTACTTCACAAGTGTTGTGTTTATGCAATTCACTGAAGTATTCAGTAGTTAAACCAGTATATACATGTTGTCTTGCCAATAATTACCATATGTTAGTTATATTATCTGCTCTATTTCTGTTGTGTGTTTAGTTTTATGCTTTTGTCATTTCATCTGCCTTTTTGTTCTTATAGTTGTGGTTTAATATTGTGTTTATGATCATGGGCGGCCAGCTCGATAGACTGTTGTCTCACTGGCAGCCTACTTTTTGCAAATAAATTGATCGATTGATTGATTGATAGGATGACGTCAAACACTTTCAGCACAGCAGCTTCTACAGTCCATAGTCGAAACCTCGAGAACAACCTGTCTCTGCCCCTCATGCCCTTCTATGTCTCTATACGCTTGCCATCTAGATCAACCCACAATTAACGCTCCAGGCAGAACGCAGACCGCATCCTTCTTATCATATCGTCTGTTCCCGCACGGCAAGTGAGCCACACCCAACCTTTCGTTGTACCGGCTTGACCTAAGGAAACCAATTTCAATGTAGATTATACTAACTGTCCTCCAACTGCACGACTGGTCACTGAGGTCGTCCGGCAGCGATTTCCAGGCATCGGTCCACCAACAGAAAAACCGGATGGCAGCCCATTGTTACCTCTTACGATAGTTACCCCGGGGTAAAAACTAGCTAGCCCATAGTTACCCCCAATCCAAATCCAAATTAACTCTATTCCAAATCTATTGTTAAATTTTTGCTATAATTACTATATTGCCACTTATTCAGTCAAAATAAACCACAGTCTCGTCGAAAACTCAGCTACGCCCCAGATCGAAGTTCATTCTAATTTTTAGCTAGCCTATATATACCCGGGAGGTAGTTCTGGACTAGCCAGTTCTTACCCAGGAGGTAACTTCAGTCAGGGGGTAATACTTGGCTGTTACACCGGGGTACAGTCAGGTAACGTCGACACGTAAGTGCTGTCGAGTGTCGACTGGCGACGTCGGCGACCGGAATACAGCAGTCGACCAGGTATCTCGCCGATCTCGGTGCTTTGTTCTACAGACTCCGACGCACCCAAAACTGCGAGCTTGTACTGAATGGTATGATAACAACCATGACATGCTATCATGTCTTGGGCCGCAAGTCAATCTCTTGGCCGCTAGTGTCCACTCCAACCACGCATCACCACTTTATTTCTCAGTCTGAAAACTGCGACTCATTTTACTGTTCTACGGACAGTAGAAGGCTGGGTTAAGTGACACAACGATCATACGGTATAACATTCTAAACTGAAATGCTTAAGGATTGCTTAGTCTAAGGATTGTTTACTTTTTACTTACTGGTTTCAGAAAATGTAATGCAGTAGTTATTCTTTGCTGTTACTGTTGCTTAGTGATATTTTCCGTGAAAATTCACGTAAAGTTATCACACGACTCGCTATTTGCCGTGAAAATTTTCATTGATTTTAGCGAAAACTGACCCTAACCCTATAAACTAACCCTAACCGTATCCCTTCAAAATAGCGGAACTAGGCTTGTGGTGTACGTGAATATTCACGGAAAATAAATTTAACGGTTACTGTTAGCGGTTGGAACTTGGAATCGTCGGTGTTCATCTTGGTCTTTGGGCTTGGTCTTGGGGATTTTGTTCGTAATTACATCTTTTCATGGTCCCTTGATCGTCACAATGAAGCGAAGTGCGATTCCCCTATCGCACAGTGGCATCATGGCTACCGAGGCGAGTCCCGTATGGCGGATTATCCTGGAGTCAAGGTGCCGGTGCGCCCAGGACCGCTCAATACACCGATCAATGGCTGCAGAGGCTGCATGAGCAGGATGAAGCGCCTCGCCGACGGTCCAGATGGAAAATATCTCCGGCGAACGGCCTGCCTGCTATTTTCGCTCGTCGTTTTCATTACCTTACCGCGCGGTGAGACGTTGTGGTGACTGCGACTCGCATCGGGGTGAGACGCTTCGGTAATTTTAGATTTGAAGTCGGCGGAAGCGAAGTAGGAGATGTTAGAATTGGTCTTCGGGTGATTTTTAAAAAAAGGTTAAAGGAGCGTATAGCTCTTCATGAGACGAGTCCCATCACAGAGCTATACGGGGCGTCACCTGCCACATGGGATCACACAGTGTTACCTGCCACCTGACACAAGTAAACGCACCCCGTCTTAACCCCAGCAAGTAAGCATGGTACTCGATTTACCTACCCCGGAGGGATAGAAGGCTGAGTTGACCCAGGCTACCCGGCAATGCACCGGCCGGGAGTCGAACTCGCGATCTCTCGATCACAAGATTTGATGACGTGGTAAGTCAAACATCATGAGTGTGCGATCTAATACGTATATTGTAGTCGCGATTATCAGCTTCGGTAAGTAAGCAAGTGCGTAAAACGTATAGCAGAAAGCATGCCACGCTACCGCGTGCTAAAGATGCTAATGTTCGTTGTAGTCGAGGATAAGCGTCTTCCGGGTTGACTGCATGGAGGTGGATCAACGACTTTTTGAATTGGCGTGACAAAGAGGAAGCAGTGGAAGAAATGCATTGGTAATACTAGGAAGGAAAAAATAGGGGTAAAAGAGCAAAACGTAGACCCAGGAGAATGTGGTTTGATGATGTCAGGCAATGGACAGTGTTAAAAGATTACACTGACGTTAAGAGAAATGCCGAGGATCGTGAGGCATGGAGGGCCATAACACGTCAACCTTCTACATAAGAAGATGACACATGATGACACATGATGATGTGACAAAGATCTGAGAGGCGCGGCAAGGTTGACAGAAGACAGAATTGAATGGAGACGGTTGTGGCTAGCGGAAACAACGAATTGAAGAAGAACGAGGAGATGGTGGAGGATCAATGTATATGTTGCAGTACTTGGAATATAATTGCTTTCGATAGCTGTTGACTGTCATTGTCACACGCTGACTGTCAGTGTCACGCGCCGGGTCACGAAGAACGACAGGGAGTGATGTATAACATCACTAACATACGAAGACAGTGATCCTGAATATAATATTTAAAGCCATCATTCCGGAAGGACATGTTAGTCGCTGTAAGTCTAGCTCCAGTGTTGTTTTTCTCCTACAGCGGCCGGCGTCAGTGTGCTCAGCTCCGGCTGGTTTCTTTATAGGGATCAAATGAAACGACCGCGCAATCTCTCTTGCGCCTTGGGGCGTGATGCGTGCCCCGGAGGATCGATACAAGAGGAATACAGATGATGAAGTATATGCGGTCATGACGTGGCTAGGGACACAGGCCGCTGCCGTACGGTGTCTTCCATTTTTCATTCGCTTCTGTTTCTTTTTATCACCGATCGATTGCGCTACCTTTCCGCGTGCGCGGCGAATGTAGGCCGCAACTCACCGGAAATGAGTTCCGGCACCTCTTGTTGGTTTTGACGTCACGCCATTTCCGGCACCTTTTCCAAATTTCCGACACCTTTTAGATAGTTCTTCCGCCTATTTCATGAAGCTTTCACTACTTTTATGGACCAGCTTCCTTCGAAGAAACTCCATCACCTACATAGCAGGCCAAACGTTTATGTCAGTTAAATAAGTCATTCCCCTCTGTCAATCTAAGCGCACCTTAAGCATCGTGAAGACCTGCTAATGCTGCGTAAAATAACACCAGCACACGTTTCAAGTTCACCTTTTAAGTCTTCAGCTATGCAACAGACGTTCGTAGAACCTATTATAACCGGCGTGTTCAGTGCATTGAACAATCAACCAGTTAATTTTTCATCTCTTTTGTCATACAAAACGCATATAAATAGATTTGACTGCTTCCGTTGGTGTGTTTAGTCTATTTTATTACGTGTTATATCATTTACTTTAGCCTGTGGCCAATTATCAGAGGAACTTCTTGTTCTTTGACTGTTCTGCACATAGACATGGATATGGGTTGCGTTCAGCTGTGGTTTGGGGAAAATGGCAGTAATCTTTTCCGCAATAGTTTTACAAAAGCACTGAATAAATAAAACTGTTGCTGGCCAGTAATGTCACGTGTATTTGAGTTTTAAGTACTTCACACCATTTTGTTGGTATTTTTGGAGTAATAGCAATCACTGCAGTGTTCAGGAAGGAGTTTAATTGCAGTCTGTGATTCTTAACCATTCGCGGAATTTGCGCAATGAACGACGTGCAACTGTGCAAATATTAATAGATTTAGTTATTTACAGTATGTGTGTAGTATATACACGTGTTGGCTAGGATGTAGCCCATTATGGGTTGGCTTGGGTTGGGTCTACGAACTGGTGGGTTGAGTTCGGTTGGGTAAAGAAGATGAACTCGTGTCCATATCTGCCTTGGTTGTATAATACACTACTGCTGTTTCATAAGTTAAAGGTTAAAAGGTTAACGGGGCGTATAGCTCTTCGCGGGAAGTTGGGAACCCATCTCAGATCTACGGAGCGTCACCTGCCACATGGGATCACACATGGGATTATGTTATGTTATGTTCTGCGTAACAGTGGCCAGTCGTGCATCTTGCCTGATTGTAACTATCAGTTCCATAAGAACTCGTTCATTAACTGGTGTCTTTTTAGTTAGGTTTTAACTCACTCGATTTTTGTATACTTTTTCGTTTTTGTGTCCCGTGCGCACGTTTGTTGTGCTACATTAAAAGTTATTGTATTGTATTGTATTGTATTGTACAATGTTACCTGCCACGCGACACAAGTGAACTCCTTAACCCAGCCAGACAGGCCGGTACTCGATTTAGCTACCACGGAGGGATGGATGGCTGAGTTGACCTGGGTGGTTGGTTACATAAAGAGTTGGTTTACCTGTCCGCAGACAGTCACCCATCCAAGTAGTAACCGGGCCCGACGTAGAACAACTTCGATGTTTCATTTTGCGAAGAAATGATGACGGCGACGACGATGTTGATGATTTTGCGTGATATCCGGCTGCGCGCTGACTGTCATTAAAATTAAGTGCATGAAATAGACTCCCGCCAGCAAAAGCGAAGCTATTAAGCATAACAATGTATAGCATTTAAACAGACGTCGACGATGAAAAGGTTCCGCTGATTGCAGTATATTACCGCGTCCGCTCACGATCGGTCGCCTACACGAAAATTCTATAGCCGAGTCGCATTAGGGACGAAACGGCGGGCGCTGACGACGAGTCGGTCAGTCCCGGCGTAATGACGGTGCATTTGTAGTACGGCAATTAGCCGGCATACGGCCGTACGACAGAGACGATGCGGACGTGCCTTCAAGCTGTGCTAGCAATAAGCGCGGCATTAGTCGGCGATCGAAGCACGTGACGTTCCTGTGTGACACACCACTGGACGAGTTTTTTTAGCCATTTTCGCTGCGGTGAAAGTAACATTTCCTGCACGTTTCCGTATATATGAAGTCGATCTGTTGTATGTATTGGGGCAATCCTTTTCCCTTCTTTTCCCATATTTCTTTCCCTTTCCCTTCTTCTTCTTCCACTTCAACCCAAATTTCCCCCTAAATGCAGCTGAGGAGTCTGGGAGCACTGTAGGCTCCCCAGGCTGGTCCGGGTATCGTATCGGTTTAAAGATTGTCTTGTATTCTTGACTTCGGATGTTGTGCACTTAATTTCCGGTTAATGTTTCTCGCGTTAATGGGTCACTTTATCTTTCCGTAACACCAAAGTTTTACACCAAACCTTAAATCCAACTGCTGAA
>Ga0209679_1001186_pt1 | contig 10812 bp, 8 predicted proteins | sample WorMetHEROISLAND_4_FD_187408 | JGI IMG/M metagenome (GOLD analysis project Ga0209679, IMG submission 187408) | Marine gutless worms symbiont microbial communities from Max Planck institute for Marine Microbiology, Germany - Olavius sp. 2 HERON... ...
TAATTTCGAACTTGTCCAACCTATATTCCCACGGTACATCAACGTCACGGACAGACGGACAGACGAACAGACGGACGGACGGACGACTTACGATAGCAATACCGCGCTAGCACTACGTGAATCGCGCGGTAAAAACCAAACGGCATAGCAGTATTTCTGACTGCGGCTAGAACGCAGCCGAGCGAGTGTAGACAGCGAAGGAATTTTTGCTGCTATGGTGAAAAGTGTTTTCAACTTTTCAGTCATCAGTTTCGTTTTCATCGTTAAGCTATTAGTAGACAGGGCCCACAGCTGTTCCCTCATGTCCCATGTCCCGTAGTGTAAATACTACATATTTAAGTTACTAATTACTTGTTCATTGCAAAATAATTGTCATTGGTCATAGATAACTATATGCGTGCAGTAGAGGGTTAACGCCCGGCGCGTGCTAAAATGAGCGTATAAGATATTTATCTCTGGTTATCGATCGCTCCCAGATCTAACCGATTATTGTAAAAAATATCACGAAAATTCATCTGTAATTGTACCAACGGACAAATCAATGGAGGTAAAAACGTGAGCTCCGTAGATGACGTCATTATAAAACAGCATTACCTGCTACAGAAGACCTCTCATCAGTTGTCTGCTTCATCTGAGATGACCGCCTGCGTGCTCCAGCGAAGACGTCATCACTGACGTCATCGACGTGACAGCTCCGGTTCTGGCTGAGGATGTCGCTGATCATGAATGACGTCAGTCGACTCATCGTCATCATCAACCACTATTACGTCATCATCGTCGCTAGCGGAATCTGGTTGTCTAATGAGCAACATGTGAAGTCGACTTCACAGCGCGGCGAGTCTAACGGCTCTAGCGTGTATAAGCAAAATCACTCAAGCGTGACCGACAAACAGTTGCTTCGCCCAGTCACACATTCAATCTCTCGTTTTATGTAGAGCGCGATAAATTAATCATAATAAATCATAGTCATAAATTTAAAGTGTGTGGTGCAGAACAAAGAAGATAAGATAAGACAAGAATTAGAATCATACTAACAAAATATCATCCTAACAAAATGTATACCACCCTACCGCCATAAATTTTGAGATTGGGTAAATAAGACCATCTGACAGACCATTTGGTTCACTGAACACAAAACAATGGAATGTTGACTAACAGCAATGAAACTAAAGAGTAGTAATTTGTTTCAGCAACAAAGTGAATATTGACTAGAAAATGTGCAGTGGATTAGTATACTAGTGCAGATCTGCGATCCGAGACGTAGCCTATGGTGGCGCCCCCTGGCGAGTGATGTTTGAAAAAATTATAGGCCTATTGATTAGTGTCCCGCCTCTCGCCAGGTGGCGCTGCTGTGTATGCCTGTTGCTGATACTGTGGCAAAGGGTCACTTTCGGAGGTGGATAGGTGGAAAAAGGTAAATCCCTCAGCAAAAGTCACCTAGGAAAGGACCATCTGTGGGATGTCCACTAGGGGACGGAAAGAGTGTAGGCGTCGTAGAACATTTCCCGTGACCCGTAGACTGATCACAAATAGTGTACCCTAAATGAGGGTTTTCGGCAAATTCGATCCCTTAATGGAAACTTTTCTGGAATATGAAACCATTTGTCGCGAGCCACCACCTGGACACGTGTTTGTAGGAAGTTTGGCGGAAATCGATCCAAGGAAAGTGGCAACAGTGGTGCGTGGTTCACGTCACAAAAAACAACGCCATGCGACCCATGTTTTCGCGCTCTCTCCGAAACCCATAGCGCGATTTCGCTGGAGACGTGCAAGGCTTAGTCTTTTCAGACCTCAACCCAACCTGCCAAGTTTCATCCAAATCCAAGTTTCCGAGATTAATAGCGAAAACGACCTTCCAGATCGTTACAACAATCGGCGATCCGATCGGTATCGGATCGCCGACAATTAGTCACCAGGTGGCAGCACTAGTCTCGGCGGAGGTATTTGCTCTACCAAGTGCTCTCTAGTTGTATCGGCCTAAGCCGATACATTGCAATTACCAATTTGTCCACTATAGCAGTTTTTCTCGAATATCTCCGTCAATTCGTACTCGATTTAAACCAAATTTACAGGCGTAGTAGTGCGCCACAAACCACGTCTCCGTGAATTTTTTGAGCTTCTTAGCTCAAGCGGTTTCAGAGCACGGCGCCGCCGCAACTTTTTTTGTAACTTTGTGCCTGTCACGGTGTAGCGAATCCCTCGACTGCCTCACACTAGCATAATTTGGCTTAATTAACGTGTATCCACTTTCCAGTTACTGTGGATGCACGACGTCTAAAAATCGAAATATTTCTATCGTGGGCGTAGCCAGAATTGAAAAACCTGAAAATTTCGGATTTTGACCCCATGCGCCCGCGTGCGGGCATATCGACATCAGAAATGCATTTCATAATTTCAAAAATGGTTTCAGCAGTTAGGGCAGGCCACAGAAGTGCCCACGCCCAAGCATAAATCCTCTAGCACAAACGGTTTACCTGCTACAGGGCGGTAAAGTGCATCCAAATTTTGAAAACAAAAAAAATTCGGGAAAAATTTTTTAGCCTCTACTACTACCAGAAAAATACGCTGATTCCATTGGTGAAATCCCCTTTTAAATCCGTTGACAATTTGCAATTTTGTGACCGCCGTGTCTGCTCTTTCCAATAGGTCTCAACGCAGCGTCTACAACTAGGCGCGTAGGCCGATACTTCGCACTGGGCAACACTTGCCCTGTGCAGCTTTTTCTAGTTCTTTTTGTTAGTGCTATGACTCGCCAGCACCAGCAGAGATCAAAGTGCCGACGCTGAAGATACCGTTGACAGGTCGGCAACATTTTAACTCTATGCTATACGATGTTCATTATTCATTAAGTGTTGTTTTTATAAATTGAAATAAAACCTACGCCCTGTATTTCACTTTCTCATGTACCTTTTTAAACACAGCTAACAATTAACTACAAGATCGCACCATGGCATTATAATGCCGTCTCAGATCATGGCGTTGTTTAAAAAATACCGTATAGTAATTCACGATACATAACGCTTACGGCGCGGGGAAATTAGTAATGCTGGAGGTTAACAGTATAGGTGTGTGTGCGGGTGTTTCTGATATGCGGTAGCGTGTAATTATCATGTCTTTCACGGCGAATGTAGTTAATAGTGGACACCGGCCGGTGACGGTACTCGCCTGGCACTGCTTGCCGGTATAAAATGCTCTGACGCTCTATGTTATATCTGCTGTCAATGATTTCTTAACCCGTACACATCGCCGCTGCGCTGCACTCGGCAACACAACGCCACCCATTGTTACGAGACACGTCTTATCCGGCGGTCTTTATGGGGTTATGGGGCTATGGCTCCCAGTTTTTACCAAACGCGTAGATTTTTTCGTGGCCTCAGCATTTTGTAGGCTACGGCATGCTATGTGGCGACCTTTGTTGTCTGTCCAATGCAATCTACAGCATTGAACAGAATATAAAATCACTTTAGCGTCCGTCCGGTGTCCGTCCACCCGGTGACTACGGCCAAGTTTGTGAGCTCAGTTTTGGAGCGATCTTCACCAAATTTGGAACGTAGCTTCCACTTAACATGCCGAAAAAAAGTATTTTGTGAGCATTTCCTGAAATTGGGGTGGCCAGGGTCACATGACCACCTAAATGTTTGGGCGTTAAGTGCTAATAGCTCCAAAACGGTTAAAGCTACGGACTTCAAATTTGACGTGCGTGTTTCCAGGGACAGTCCGTAGGCTACATGACCCCTTAAAATTTTTCGAAAAGGGGCGTAGCCAGGTCACATGATTCCCTAAAATTCTGGTCACGCGAGCTGACCACACCCACTCACTGTGCGCCGGACGGCCACAAAGTGGGCGTGATCAGCTCGCGTGACCAAATTTGTAATTTCACACTTCCTTAAATATTTTTGCACGTGACCCTGGCCACGCCCCCTTTTCGAAAAATTTTACAGGGTCATATCCGGACTATTTTATTGATTTAATACAAAAATCGTACACAAAGTACACATTAAAATGTACATAAAAACACCAACACACAGTCAAACTAACCAGTACATAAAACGAAATGACGTCCCTAATGTCCATCAAACTAAAAACATCACTAGATAACTGCAACATATTGTCTTTGATCATTACCAATTCAATAATGCATTCCACATTCCTAATCACATCATCATCCACTTTACCCCTGCACACATCATCAATAACTCTAACGGAGAACAAGCTGCCAGTAGCATATCAGCCAAACTTATAGAAAAACGCTCACAGCAAAGCTGAACATTACGTCCCATAGAAGATCTCATGCGCTCATAGAACACAGCATTATGTGACACATACCTGACCAGGCTATTATCGGGGAACAGACAACTTCTGATAAACATAAGTGATCGTTTACACAAAAGATCAAATATCGACATGCCTGGAAACACGCACGTCAAATCTGAATTTCGTGGCTTTAACCATTTTTGGAGTTATTAGCATTTAACGCCCCAAAATTTAGGCGGTCACGTGACCCTGGTCACGCCAATTTCAGGGACTGCTCACAAAATACTTTCGTCGGGATGTTAAGGGGAAGCTACGTTCCAAATTTGGTGAAGATCGGTCCAAAACTGAACTCAAAATCTTGGCCTTAATTGCTGGGTGGACGGACACCGGACGGTCACCGGACGGACGCTAAAGTGATTTTGTATTCTGCACATTGCATTGGACGGACAAAAATTCCGATAAATTTGACCGTTTGATCGTACGTGTAAAGCTGCTAGTGGTGTTATAAACAACATAGTAAACTGTTCCAGATATTTCTGACACGCTATTACAGAAAAAAGTAGATCTATAACGCACGCAATGGAGTTTTTGTCGTTATATATTTATATATTTTGTATACTGTGAATGATGATGATGATGATTAAACTGTAGAACTCCATAAAGAGTGACAAGCAACTTGTGGTGAATGAGACCTATCAATCAAGTCTGTGTGCTGTATGGGCGACTGACGGGTGCGCGCTTGTTGTGCGATGTGCAAGACGCCGGCATTTACGAGCCGCCGGCAAACAGGCATTCACTACAGAACGACAAGTTTACTTACACAAACCAACAATTACTCTATGTAGTCGGTTTACTGTTCTGATTATAGCCCCGCGGCGTAACGTCGTAACTGTCACCGACTGTATGGTTGACATTTAGTCTCTTATTTCGTTTCGTCACCACACTGCCGTAAATCAAGATCGCTGCTCCTTGAGACGGTAAAAAGGTTCAACCCACTTATGCATGCGGCCACATCATCGGCCAGTTGGCCCCAGCTCAGTTAAACCACTATACATAGAGTTCAGTGAGTTAAACAGCCAGCGCTGTTAAAACGCTTTAGCCCTCCGGCGTTACGTAAGTAAGTAAGTAAGTACCGCGTTAACTGTAAAATAACCTCGAACATGCTCGATTTGCTAGTAAAGTGAGAAATAGAATTGTTTAAGCTGGCGTCTAAAAGTAGACAGGGGAAGAGGATCGTTTTTACCGCGCGATGCACGTAGTGCGAAGCGCGGTATTGCTATCGTAAGTCGTCCGTCTGTCTGTCTGTCTGTCTGTCCGTAACGTTGATGTATACCGTGTGCGTATAGGTTGGACTAGTTCGAAATTAATTACACGAATAATTAGCTTAGGGTCTTCGCACCTCGGAGCCACAACATTCGGCAATCTAGTCCAAGGGGAACAACCCGAAAATTTGGGTGGAATAGGGGTGGGGTCGATGTTCTCAACAGAAAACTTGCAATATCTCTGAAACGGAGCAAGATAGGACCAAGGTTACTATTGATGACTAATAGGAAGTCGCATACGCGCTTTCGATTGGTGCCAAAATCAACGACCTTGGATGACCTTGAACGGTCATTACGCACCCTGTTTCAAAACACATGCGTCTTTCGGAGCCCACAAAGAAAATTTGAATGAAGATAGACCCATACTATCAGCGACGATTCGGGTGTAGCACAATGACTCTAGTTTCTGGCAATATAAGGTTTATGCGGATATTCGCGGGGTTTCCCTAGAGAGGGGGTGTCAAACTACAGTGAGGTAATCGAAAACGTCGATTTTCAGGGCTTTCGGACGCTATGTCTTTGGCACCTTAGGAAATGAGGCCAATATTATTATATAGTATTTTAGTCTCTTGTCCCCTTTCCACTGACTACAAAATACGTGACCTTGAATGGCTATTTTACGTTCAATATTCACTATTACCAACCGCGGTTTAAGCGATTAGGTTACATCTGCTTACATATTTATCGTAAAGCTATTTATAGAATATTTTTGTTGTATGACGTCACCAGCAGAGATGCGCAGAAGCGGACCGTGATCCGCCGAATATTTGGGATCCGCGGAAGGACTGCGGATCTTTCGTAGACGCTACATCGTCGGAACCTTAACAAATAAGGCCAAAGCAACATTAGTATTTGGTATTACTTAGTCCCTGATCGTCCTTCCACTGACTCCAAAGCACGTGACCTTGAATGATCTTGAATGGTCATTTTGCGTTAAATTCTGTTTAGCTCTGAAGCACGGCTTTCGAAGCTTGGCTGCTCTTAAACTTGTAGTGAATGCTGTCGGCGCACTTGATACCGAAAAGAACAGCTGCGGCATCGCGCGGTTTCCTTGTGGCAGCACGGCTTTCTTGTTTAAAAAGTTAGGAAGAGCGTTCCAAGCTGAAGGTCCGACATAACAGAACGCGCGTCCTCCGTATGCTGACAGTCTGACTCGCGGAACGTCTATAGCTGGCCACGGCCAGCAGATCGCAGATGCCGATGACCGTCGATGTTGAAGACAGGTCTGCAGAGCTCGGCCAGATATCCGGGAGCCATGCTGTACTGACACTTGTACACTTGGACGCACAGCCTGAACCGGATCCTGTCGGCGACGTCGAGCCAGTGTAAAGTGTGGCACCGGAACTGGGTCAGTCCTCGGTTGTACTTGCCGCGGTTAGATACGACTCGCGCAAATGCATTGAGGATGACAATTTTCCTGACTGGGGACAACATGCTGCCATCATGCCTCAGGAACATTAGTCTGTACCTGTACTAAATGGTCATAAAAAAAGAAAACGATGTCAAATATGGACATTGAGGGCAGTATCCGGACACGGTCATGGTTCCCACTCTTTTAGCTCCATAAAATTCAAAGACTTTCCCAGACTTTTCCAGAATGTCGGCTTTTTTCCGGAGTATTTTTGCAGGGTTGGTAAAAGCTATGCGGGAATTTTTTTCAAGCAGAACTGCACAAATGCAGACAAAAGCAACACACTAATAGCAGTCTGACAATTACACAATAACAGATGTACTACCACTGATATGTTTCAATGTGCTCCCAAACTGTGATGGACAGACAGACAGACAGACAGACAGACAGAGAACTGCAACAGCAATAGCGGTGTAATATGACGTGCACTAAAAATGACCTGAAACCGAGTTGAAACGACAGCTAAAAACATGGAAATTTAGCTGAGTGGTGGCATTCATACAAAGTGTTCTAACAGACGAGTAACAGAATTCGTCTCTGAGATCACAAAGACGTTACCTGCTCCAGTTTGAATATATGTTGCACAAAAAACTGCTGCAGATTTTCGTTGGCAAAGTTGATGCACATCTGCTCAAAGCTACAGCAACAGCAAATATCAACAGAACAGTTCATCAGTACCAATCGCCAGTAATAATAATACTGCAACACCAATAATATAAATTCCAGAAAAGGCAATAAGAGGCAGCACGCAGATATCGATATTCAATGTTGAAAGTTGGTGTAAATTATTGGACCATAACTGGGGTTTAAAGCCAAAGTGAACGCGAGAACTGAGACACACGTGGGGTTTGAACACAGGCACTTGCCAGTAGTCATGCATATGCAGTGCGCATTGCGGGCGTAACTGCTCGAGCCATTGGGAGATACGTACTCATCATCAGGGACCCTGTTTTTCCGCGGCAAATTTTGCCAAATTCCACAGAGCAATTTGTGAAATTCCACAGCACTGTTATCCCAAAATACGCTACATTCCACGGCCAGTAGGCATTGCTGTATTAACTGACAACACTTATAAGTATAAGGAATTTATTGTAAGCTGCAACATGAAAACACATTACATTAGGCCATGAATGATGAAAATATTGTCATAAATGATATCAATATCATTCACACACATCATGTCATTCATGCCATAGTACTCATAATTACCACAAAAGTAAGCTTACGACTAGATTTTATTGTTTTATAAATGGTAAAATTAAAAAGAAGCCCAAAAGACGTTTTTCTGGAGCAATCAGTAAATTCTGCGGCAAACGGCAAATTCCGGCGAGGCATGAAAATCCGCGTGCCGCACAATACTTCTGGCTTTGGTCATCATCATCATCATCATCATCCTTGCTTTGGCGAAGCTGAGGCACCATCAGCAACTTCTTTATGAACACATTCCACTTCCGTCTGTCTTCGGCGAGTCTTCCGGCCTATTCAACATCTTGCAGAGTCGTTCTACACCATCTACAGATCTTTCCTGGGGTCTTCTCTATTCTGCTGTCCATGTACATCGCCTTCCATCGCTTGCCGCAGACCTCTGCTACTATTCATTCTTGTAACATGACTGAAGTAACGTTTTTGTCTCTGCTGTATTCACTGATTTACATCACAGATCCATCCAATCCCTCTCTGTATATCTACACTTCGTATCCTGTCTCATCTTGCCATACTGTCTAGCATGCACAGACGTGCCATTTCAAATATTTTAATTCATCTTTCCTGATGTCGCATTCATAGTCCATGTCTAAGGGACAGACTTTATTATAGTGACTCGGTGGCGTAATGGTTAGGGCGTCGGACTTGCGATCAAGCGGTTGTGAGTTCGATTCCCGGTCGGGCCACTATCAAGCTACCTAGGTCTACTCAGCCTTCCATCCTTCCGGGGTAGGTAAATCGAGTACTGGCCTGCTTGACTGGGGTTATGGCGGGGCACGTTCGCTTGTGTCGGGTGGCAGGTGATCCCATATGGCAAGTGACGCTCCGTAGCTCTGTGATGGGTTTCCCATTAAGAGCTATACTATGCTTTAACCTTTTTAACCTTAATTAGAGCAAAATATCTACAAAATTCTCTCAAAACAAACACGCGTTGCATTATCTGCAAATCTTATAACACACCTGTTGAAGTCGAAATTCTCGAAGCCGAAGATGTCGAGAACTCCAATCGACTTGCGGATGTGGCGCGGATCTCTGTTCACCTTGTAGATGGCAAGGTTGATTTTGTCGATGAGCCAGATGAACATGCGGCCATATACGCCCTTCACCAGCGCATCACGGACATCCATGGCCGCCTCGGTGTTCAGAGGCTTGGAGACGCTCTCACCTCGTGTCTGGATTGTCTTCGACGTCAGGGCGTTGTACAGGCTTGTATTGTTCATCTAGTAGCATCAACAACAACAAATATATTAATAATAATAAAAAGATGACAAAGTGGCAAGCACCAAGGAAACCAAATACAGGCAACTGGCCAACAGCCATGTCTTCGTTCCAATGGCTATTGAGACAGCGGGGACATGGAACCACGGTACCACCGGCACCTAGCCTGGAACTGATGCAGGAGTTGGGCTGTAGAATCACAACCGTCACTGATGATCCAAGGGAGACAGGCTTCTTGTTCCAGCGGCTGTCAGTGGCTCTGCAATGGGGGAATGCGGACTCCTTCCGCAGCACTTTCACCACCGAATAAATGTCGCTGAGGTCACTTTGCTTACACTACAATATCTTCTGCCTACTGGCTTTGTGCTGGTAGGCTAAAGAAAATAACAATAACAATAATGACGACTCACCTGAGACAGCTTTTCTGTTTCAGCGCCTGTCAGTCGCTATTCAAAGGTTCAACTCAGTTCTGTGATACAAGAAACCTTTGATTTTTCCGACGGCCAACCAGACCTCTAGCTCTTCCAGCTTTTGTACGTGTTTTTAAACGTTATTTTTAGCCCTTGGTCCTTTACACCCAAGGGCATAAAAAATAATATCAATAACAGAGTGTTAACACTTTTCTTTAATCATTATTTTTTTCTTTGCTTGGGGTCACCTACCGAGGGTATAAAAAATAAATAAATAGATAAATCATAAAAAATAATAATAATAATAAACGTCCAAAATCATTTGGCACTAGCTAGCATCCCTGCCAACATGTTACTTGGGATGTTGTACCATTGGACAGGGCGTTACAGAGTTCCTATAGGCTGTTTAATCATTTTTTTCTTTGCTTGGGGTCACTTACCAAGGGTATAAAAAATAAATAAACAGATTAATCATAAAAAATAATAGTAATAATAAACGGCCAAAATCATTTGGCACTAGCTAGCATCCCTGCCAACATGTTACTTGGGATGTTGTACCATTGGACAGGGCGTTACAGAGTTCCTATAGGCTGTCTATAGTAACCATTCCACTATCTGTAACGGCGTGGCCGCAATTTACAACACAAATTTTGACTGGCAGGGGCTCTGACCCTCAAATTTCTCCATCCTGTGAAGGGTCAGGCCCCGTCTAATGCAATGTTACTTGGCACCACAGGAGTGTCCCTGCCAAAAGGCATCTCATTCCATCCAACGGCTTTAACAGGGTTCATGAGTGTGACAGACAAATTACCATGCTACGTAACATGCCGCCTAATAATAATCTCTCTCTCTCTCTCTCTAGTCGGGTGGTTGTAGATCAACACACGCGACCACAAGTTCACGCCAGGCTTCACGGTCTTGAGACACCTCCAAGAGTTCGTTGACCTTCATTCCAGTCAGCTTCTCGATGTAGTCCATGTAGTTTAGTCGAGGA